>Ga0209489_102740_pt1 | contig 35324 bp, 17 predicted proteins | sample SiratrowhiteBW_FD_187527 | JGI IMG/M metagenome (GOLD analysis project Ga0209489, IMG submission 187527) | Root nodule microbial communities of legume samples collected from California, USA - Siratro white BW (SPAdes) (version 2) | ecosystem: Host-associated > Plants > Roots > Nodule | place... | reverse complement strand
TATATATATAAAGTATTTTAAGAAAATAAAGTATTTTTTGAATTAGTTAACCAATAAATGTAATTGCTTTTTATGAATAAAAATATAATTAATAAATATTTTACAAAAGAATATGTTATATTTATAACTTGTTAAATGCACAAACAAATTTGCAAGTAATATTAATATTCCAGGAATATAAAAATACTCAGTAAGATTTTTATGTATTTTTTCATTTATCAGCTTAGAAATTTATTTGTTAATAGTACTGATTCAAACTTCAAACAGTACTGGTTGAAGAATCTTTATGGAATCGAAAAAGAGGGATGTTATATCCCTTCATGAAAGGCAAAGGATCTGAAAAGAAGTTTTCAGCAGTGAGGAATATCTGAATATGTAAAAGAGGGGGCTTTTGGTAAAGTGGCAACTGCAAGGGTATTCTGGTCCGAACTGTAAGCATTGGTATGGGTTTGAGTAACAACTGCTTTTCTTTACTCGACGTGTTGTTCCCCACATGAGACAAACAAGTTGACAACAATATTGAAACTATTGTTAAATAACAATAAAAAAGGTTTATTTCTGAGTGTTTAATGATTGCTCTTCTTCTTCTTTTTTTGTTGGTTTGTTGAGGGTAGTTTCCTAGCTAAAACTAAGCATGATAAATTTTTCAGTTTGCTTCTGAAGAAGCTCACCCAACTCCTCATTTGCTTCATTTGTGGGGAAAGGAACTTCATTTCTGCTTCACAAGCTGCCTTTGCATTTTCCCAACAACACTAATGGCAAAGACAGGATATAAACTACGTATCCTTTGTTGTTCTTGTTTCTCCTTTTGATTAATATCTGTGCTTCAGAAAATGCTTTCTGGTTCCACCATTAAGGTTGTTGTTACCAGTGACTTAGTTTCTGTTGAAATGTGGGTGAGTTGTGTTCTTGGAACTTCCAAGTTGTTTTAAATGGTACATTGTAGGAAGAGGCAAGGGAAGGTGTATGCTTTATGTTTGTTAGCTCTAGCGGGGGGAGGTGATGCAAATGTTGGATGCTCATCAGCAATTTGGAAGTTATGGTAAAAAGTTCATGTTTTTAGGTTTGTTTCCCCCTGTTTTAGTGGCTGAGGAATTGTTAAAGTGGTTGATGAAGCAGACTTTCAAGTTGCAGTTTTTAATGTTTGTGTTGTTTTATTTTCTATGTGTTACTTTTGATTCTGATTTTGTAATTTATTGGGGTCTTTGATTGTAACCTTTTTTTTTTCAATTCTAGTTTGTTATTCAGTCTATTATGGAGTGTATATGTTTGGTTGTTTTGATAATGTGCTTTCCTTAGCCAGTCAACTGCAGAGGAATTTGTGGCTCATTCAGGGAATGTAAACTGTTTAAAAATTGGAAGGAAGGCGAGCCGCCTTTTCATTACAGGAGGGGATGATCACAATGTCAATCTATGGATGATTGGGAAAGCAACCTCTTTAATGGTCAGTTGATTGCTGCCTTTGTATTTTATCATTTTTATTGCAATATGAGTAAGGTAGGAATCAGGATTGTTAAGCATTAATGAAGATCTATTTCCTATGGGCACTTTGTTGAAACTTGCAAGTTATGTTATTGTAATGGTAGTGACTGAAGCATTATTGCTCTGACTGAGGACTTGCTTTCGGTTAATATAAATTGATAAGCTTATATTTGGACTGAAACTGGCATGGTAAAACAATAATGGAGTATGATAGTAAGCAAGATTTTTACTCAAATAATGCATCTATACAACTTTTTTACTGGAATAAGGATCCTTTAAATCTATTTACCAATATATATCACTTTTTTTCATGTCATCGTGTACATATTTTGTGGGATTCCAGGATTGTGGGCGTGTGGGATTGTACTAACTACATTGGTACAATCCAGTGAGATGGTATAGGCATAGTTGACACAACCAACAAACCTAGGTAGCGTAGTAGTAGAAACATACGCAGATGCCAAGATTCCCTTTTCACCAAAACAGCAATTTTCCTTAATGGCCAATTCAATGATCGTTGTACTAGTCTGATGCCAGTATTGTTTTTCGCAAAATGACTAGCTTGGAAGTTGCAAATGAGAATTTGAATCAAGCCAAGATGAATGAACATTGAACTGTTTTTTATGATCTCAAATGTGCAAGCAGTGAAAAGTGAAAAAAAGTTCTTGTGAATAAACTAAACTTTAAGCCTGAAAGTCTAATATCCTTGAAATAGGGAATGTTGGGTTTGATTTATGTTAGTTTTGGGCAATCCCACAGATTTCATGGCAGTTATCTAGGCCTGCACTGTTACTTTCTGGTTATTCCAACATCGTTATCTTCCTTTTTACGCAGTTCCAGAATAAAACAGAGCTTGGAACTCACTTAAATCTGATTCAAACCATACATAGATCATAGTATTCTATCATCTGTACTTTTTTTTTTCTGATTAGGTTCCCTTTGTGATATGGGTCTGAGTTTCTTATGATAGTAGCATAACCATGTAGAGCTTAAAACCTAACAGTGTTGTCTTATTGTAAATATATGCAGAGTTTGTGTGGTCACACTAGTAGAGTAGAATCTGTGACTTTTGACTCAGCAGAAGTTTTGGTTCTTTCTGGAGCATCATCAGGGGTTATAAAGCTTTGGGATTTGGAGGAAGCAAAGAGTAAGTTAATTAGTATATTCTGAATCCATGGACTGTATACTGTATAATGACTTTATTTATAGGGCATCAGACTTTTATGCTAGAGAAAAAGTGCAAACTTGCTGATCATAAACAGGCAATTATTTGATTAAAGAATTGAGTTACACTATCTACTTTGCATGAATGGGATTATATTGGCATCTAGTAGAACTATTATCAGTCCAAGTTAAGTTTTTTGAATTGATGGGTGAAATGTACGGTTTCTTGCATTTACCAATTTCTCAACACACCACTAATATGTATGCAACTGTTCTTGAAGTATAGTGCTTCGCACTATTTCGGGACACAGATCTAATTGCACTGCTGTTGAGTTTCATCCATTTGGAGAGTTTTTTGCATCCGGCTCCTCAGACACTAATATAAATATTTGGGATATCCGAAAAAAAGGGTGTATTCATACATATAAGGGACATAGCCAGGGCATCAGTACTATCAAATTCAGTCCAGATGGTCGTTGGGTTGTTTCTGGCGGATTTGATAATGTTGTGAAGGTAATAGCATGAAGTTTGCTATGGCAGACCTTATAATTGTATTACTCTTACTACTGTTCTATGAATAAGTTACGTATAACTTATTAATATACAGGTGTGGGATCTAACAGGTGGAAAGCTCTTGCATGACTTCAAGTACCATGAAGGACACATTAGGTCCCTAGATTTCCATCCTCTTGAGTTTCTTCTGGCTACAGGTGTGTTGGTGTGCCTTATAGTAGCTTGGACCGGTAGATAATCATGGATGTGCAAAAAAATTATGATGTTTCTTGTTTTATGATTATATTCAAACTTAATGAAAATTTATGCTACTATTCTCTATATAATATGCTATTTATGTGGAGGGACCAAGGACATATTTTAGCATTTTCAAAAACTCAATTACGGATTATCCATGGATTATGCAGAATGCATTTTGGTCTAGCCCCCATACCATTTTTTGCATGGTATCAAAATCTAGTTTTTCTAACAACTCAAAATGCATGCTTGGGCCAAGAGTGCATTTTAAAAATACTTTGGAACTTCATTTTCAGCGTAATTAGTATGCATGTAATGAAGTTTGTATATTTATAGAAAACAGAAAGCACTGTTTCCATTCTAGAAATTTTACATCCAAAGGTAATTTACTATTCAAACAATACTCATTCTTACGAGATTATTTTAGGTTGAACATTCCCAAACATAAACCATATCCAAGCATGCAATGATGCACAGATTCATCATAACCACAATCACTATTGACAAGGATCTGTCTTTGCTGCCACAGCTCTTACTTTACTATCTACATCATTGCTGAACTGTTATTATTTTATTATCATTTATCAATTATCCGTATCACTGCTCCTGAACTTATGTTAGGTTGCAAAAACATTAATCCACCCCTATAGAATGTAATTGAGTTTGACATTTATACGTAAATTTATGTTCTCTTGTCTTGGTTCGTTGAACTCTGTGACTTGATCTTGAAGGATCATAATTTGATTTACAGGTTCGGCAGACAGAACAGTGAAATTTTGGGATTTAGAAACCTTTGAACTGATTGGATCCAGTAGACATGAGGTATCTAATCTTGCTAAAGTATTTTTCTTCTGTTTCAAAGGAATCAGTTATACCAATTTATAATCATAATTTCTGCTTCCAAACATGCCTCATATCAATTGAGTTTTTTTTGTAAATCAGTTTTATACCACTATCATCATTCATGGGGAAACTCTTAGATAACCTGTTTCAATGGTTAACGTGCTTGGCACATTTTTTACCAGTTTGCCATAACATTGTTGTGGGTGGTTTCTAAATACCACCGAATGATTACTTTAGTTGTAACCTGGAATAATCCCCAATTTTTTTATACTCTTTGAACTTCGAAGTTAATTTGTTTCTGTAACTTGAAATTTGTAGTGTATTGTGTTTTGTGTTTTAAGTCATATTCTGTGATGTAGTCTGTTGGCTTTTTCTTTCTTCTAATGTAAACCTGTATAGTTATTTCCAAGATATGCTTGCACATGCACAGACTCACAAAAATTTATACAAAGTACTAAACTCTAGTAAATATAAATTACCTTGTATTAGGTTTCAGAGGTACGCTCAATAACTTTTCATCCGGATGGACAGACCCTTTTTGCTGGACTTGAGGATAGTTTTAAGGTACATATTGTATGTTCCGATAATTAGATTATAATGATAAACAACTTGAAGGGGGTTAAAGATGTCATATCCAATTCTAATTTACTGTAGGTGTATTCATGGGAACCTGTGATATGCCATGATGCTGTGAACATGGGATGGACAACACTTGGTGACATATGTATTCATGATGGGAAGCTTTTGGGTTGCTCATTCTACAGTAATTCTGTTGGAGTATGGATATCAGATATTTCGGTAGGACTCTGTGTTAATTATATTTAGCTAAAATACTATGATTGTAGAATTCCTACTATGTGGCTGGCTGGCTGCTGTTATGAATTTTATGATGCTAATTGCTAGTTTTAAATGCGAAGCCACCATTTCCTGATGTGTCTATCTCAATGATGAATGTCATGGCATCCTTGTTAGTCTGCAAACAACGCAATAAACTAATCTTGAGATGCGTTTCCTATAATTTATTCTCTGTTGGCTATCATTCTGATTGTTACTTTTAATGCATCAGCTTATCAAGCCATATGGTGGTGGCTTGGAAACTGAGAAACAAGAAAGCACAGAGCAGAAGCTTAGTTTCCAGGGAAGCCAAATGGAGAAAGTAGAATATGGTGTGGGAACTTTTGGGTTGTGCAGTGTGTCTCCTGACAACGAGTCAAAAGAGATAAAGAACATATATATAGATTGTAAGCCACGGACCTTGTTCCTCGATATTACACATGGCTTTGTCAAAATTATGAATGAATGAAGCTTTCAAAATAAAGTTTGCGCCATAAAGTATATATAAGCTCACTTTAGAGGAGCTTTTTAGTAAAGGTTATAAGCTTTTCCCATGTCATTTTTTTTTTGTAATTCTGAATACTCCCCCACTAATGCATTTTCAACTTTTTTTTGATATAAAGCTTCTGAAGGGAATGCTGATACTATACTAAGATCCAGGTCTTATAATTCTCCAAAAATGGATCTTCCTGAGGAATCTAAAAAAATGCTAAACTGGATTTCTGCGGCAGGAGTTCGAGCAAAATCAAATGAGCAAACTCTTAGAAAGTTTTACATTGTGTCAGACGCTGTACCTCTGGACATTCTGAATGGTAAGGACTCAACAACCTTTTTTAAGACGTGATGTTGCTTAAGCCAGTTCGTGTGCAGGGAGCATCCACTGATATATTTGATGTTTTGATGGACTTTCATCAGATATTGATTCTAGAAAATTTGTTGATACTATAAGCAACTCTGTCGGTGCAAAAGGTCCTAACTTTGAAATGAAGCTTGGATCCCAGAATGAAGTCAGGGAATCTATTGAGGATAAACATCCTATTAAGAGTGTCACAGGGAAGTTTGAAAAAACTTTAACACTGGATAGATTTTCTGAAAAAGAGAAATGTAAGTTGTTTCTGTCAAATCAAAATGTGTAGTTCACTGTAGATAGAAGTGTGACATCTCAAGTTATCAACTGTTAATAAAATCCAGTGATAGATTTAACATGTCCACCATTTGTTATATATGTGCATGCAGCAGCAACAATTTATATTCTCATCAATTACTTAGGTTCCTCTCTCTTCCCTCTAATGCAAGAGCTCCGCTTAGTGGAGCCAACTCCTAAATTTCTTTAAAAAATCTTATTCTTGCAATTTCCTTTTTCTATTTCAACAAAAATGAGTTAACTTCCCCACCATTATCTTGGATGTATCATGGGCTAAATTAGTGTATGCATATTATCTAGAACATGCTTCTTATTTTTTAGGAAAAGTTAGGCTTGTTATTTCTGACTTCAATCCCCTGAAAAATATTGGGTAAACTGTTAGACAACACTCTCAAGTCTTGACAGATAAGTCTTTTATGTGTGTTAATAAAGTGATTCTAACATTTAGATTGTCCATACTTTTTTTAAAAACTTGGCATGCCATGTGTATTATAAGGTCACTATTAATATGGGAAAATACCATAATATGGTCATCAATGATTAATATTTTATTATATTTCAGGTAATCAATCCTCTTCTTACAGCAAAGCCATTAGTCCAGTTAAATCTGTCAATGAAGGTTTGCCATAACCCATCAATGTAGTTTTATGCACTAAGAAAACCCCTGGAAACTGAAATATATTAAAATTCTCGTTTGGCAGTTGCTGTTTTACAAGGAAGGACACGTTCTTTGGTTGAGAGGTTTGAAAGAAAGGAAATAACTCCAACCAAGGAGGATCAAGATAATGCAACTCCCACGACAACACTTGAAAATAGAGAAAATATTCTCAAAGAAGATGAAACTAATGCATCCCCCATCACCACCACCTCAACATCTGAAGAGGGGGAAATAATTCCTTTCAGCAAAGATAAAAACAATATGCCCACTGTTCCCAACACAACCAGTGAAATTGACAAGCCTACTAACTTCTTGGTAAAATTCTAGCTTGAAAAAAGACAAGATTTATGGAACTCTAGACACAAGCATCCTCTCTGCTTATTTTTTTAGCCAAAACCTTATGTGTGGTGGTCTACTTCATGACTTATAAGAAAGAAGCTAATCCAATTGTAAAAGGATGCTAGACTTGAAATACATGTATCTGTTGCTTATTTTTCTACCTCAGGCATGTTCGGTGGAAAGGTGCTCAGTGGAAAAGAAAGGAAGTTGTTCATAGGTTTGGACATCCACCTGGCCCAAACATGCAAACCATCTATTTTCATTTCTGTTCAAATCTTCTCTTGTAAGAATGGCATTGAAAGTTTAGAAATCTTTAATTTAGCATGATTTGATTTGACTAAAGAAAGGCTCTGAAAGTATACATGGCATCACAATTTTAGTAATTAGGCTTCTGATATTTTCTCTGGAACATAACCTCTTCTTGACCACCTCTTTGTCCTTGGCAGTGTGGACCATTGATCAATATTTTTTATTCTATTCGTGTTGGGGGGTTAACTATGAAACCTATATATTGAAAGAATGGGGTCATGCTTTTTTATCACATTTTACAAATTGTTGCATTGGTTTTCAACTATATCCTGTTATATAATGTCAGAAAGCAGAGTTTGGAAGGGATTCAAATTCTGTAAAAGATGGAGAAATAATTGAAGGTCTGATGCAAACTCATGATGTCACAATAAGTAATCTGCGATCACGGTTGACAAGATTACAGGTGAGTTTAGATAGTCAGATATAAATATCATTTTACCTTTTTAAGAAAGTAAACTCTTAATTAGGTGAAGTTTACACCTACTTGTATATTAATTTGGTCTTATCTCTAGTCGATTAGATTCTTAAAGATATGTACTAATATCAGTTATTGAAAATACTTTACCCATGCTTTAAAGAAACCGAATTTAGAAAGAAATGATACTGAAGGTGCCATCAGTGAAACCATGTCCTTCACCAAGTCCTTAATGTGCGCTTGCAGGTAGTGCGACATTTTTGGGAGCGTAACGATGTTAAAGGTGCCATCAGTGCTTTGAGAAAGCTGCCTGATCAATCTGTGAGTATTTTTTTAAGTGCCCATGTGCCACTATTCACGCTTTGTCTATTCTGTATTAAATGCTTTAACTAGTTATTTATGGCTATGTTATTAAATATATAGTATTGAATATGACTTCCTCCAATGTAGGTTCAAGCTGATGTTATCAGTGTCCTTGTTGAGAAGATGGAGATTCTGACCTTAGATTTATTTTCTTGCTTACTTCCTGTGCTCACTGGTTTGCTGGATAGCAAAATAGAAAGGTAATTCCTTTATTAAGATGGTGTTAGGAAAATTCATGCTGGAAGTCAAACTAGGTGAGGCTCGTATTTGGCTTCATCAAGCGTATGGTTTCTAGTTTGTAGGCTGTGACTTCACGAAAGCAGTTTGAATTCTACTGCATGTTCCTACTGATCTTGCATATCATGAGAGGATTTTGGTCTTTTAATTGAACCCAATGACATGTGATTCATATAGCTGACCTCATAGTGAGATTTGTTGTTCCTAATGATGGTGGGCCTTTGCAGAAAAAATGACCCTAGATGTTTTGGTAAACATCAGCTGTGGGTTTGGAAAAGAAATTCTTTATAGAGGATCTGAAATGTTTATGACAAAACATGTTCTTTAGTAAAGAATTTTATTAGTAATTGGATTACTCAAAATAAGAAAATTTTAAATTTAAAAATTTGAAATTCTTCATATTTTTAACTTTGTTTTCTTGTACTTTCTGGTTAACTTGATTTTGATCAAGGTGTCATTAATATTGTTGAGAGAATTACCTTTTAGTTGAATTCGACTAGAGTTACTTTTTATTTACATTGTTTGAGTTTTTTATTTTCTTTTTATAAACCATTGTTATTTTTTGCTTGTAAGGGTTTTCTATACCATTGTTGGTGTGATAATTCTTTGATGAATGTGAACTAGATTTCTTCAATTGCATCTCATTATTCTTTTGTTAATGATGTTTTTAGTGATTTTTTTTTCATCATTTACACCAATATTATTCGTTGTTAATAGATTGGTTGAGATTTTTTTAAGTGTTGATTAGGAAAAGAACTTTCACCTAACATTCATTCAGATTGTTTTTGGTCAATGTCAACTAGAACAAACTTTTAGTCGTCATCAACCAAAAAGTCTAAAAAAAAATCTAACAAACAATGTCAGAAAAATAATTGTGATCAATGTTAGCCTATATTATTATCAACGAAAACAATCTTTGTTGATGACAATTGAGTAAAAGTTTTGTCAATGTCCGTTAAAAAAATCTTAATAGACTTTGACCAAAAAATAACATCAACCATGATTGATTGAAAAAATATATACTTTTTGAATTATTAACAATTGATTTGTATTGAAATCATTTTCTGTATGTGATGTAATTGAAATACTTTATCCAAAATCAAAAAGTTAAAATTCAATAAATTCAAAGTCAATGTATTTGTATATCTTAAAAATTGTAAAATTTCATATACCTAACTCTATTCTCCCAGTACAGACATGTGAAGGTGTCGTTAGATATGGTGCTGAAGCTTGTTGTTGTTTTTGGTCCAACAATACGTTCAACCATTTCTGCTCCTCCCTCTGTTGGGGTTGATCTTCATGCGGAACAAAGGTGCCCTTCATCTTCAACTAATGTGGCTTATATTATCACATGAAGTTTCTATGAGTGATCCTAATTTAAAAAAAATATATATATTGTTGAGACCAGGCGAGAATGCTCCAATCAGTGTTTTATGCAACTGCAAAAGATCCGAATGATTCTTCCAATATTAATAAGGTAATCATGTAAACTTTAGTGTTGCTCAAACATACATATATTAAAGTCATTATTGTAAACATACATCTATTGTAAAACTGATGGTTTTACAATAGAGAACAAAAAGGTCCTGCAAGTTTCTAGTTTCTGTATTTTAAACTTGTCGTTTTATAGCAAAATTTTAGCACATTGCATTTCTGTTTTCCTTTAGAGTTTGTTAAACAACTTAATGTTGCTGATTCTTAATTTGTCTCGTTACAGATTATAAGTAATCTAAGTATGAGTTTGAGTTCCATCAAAAATGAAAAAGTTGAGTATCATATAAAAAGAACTCATAAACTCATAAGGTTTTGGATTGAACTGGTTACCAAAATCAGTATCATTGACATTTATTTACATCTAGGGTCACGATTTCACTTTTTCCCTGATGTTTTTTTTGTTGCAGGAGCGGTGGCGTATTGGCCAAGTCTGCTCAAGAGCTAAATTTAGTTCTTCAACAACCCTAACTATAGGTGCTGTTATGTGAACTTCAGCCAACAGTATATGCATGATTAATTTGGCTTAACATAATCATTAGCTGGACTCTGTACAAAACATGAAAGTGGCGGTTGTCATCAGATATAACAAATGGGATGTGAGATATCTGAATACATAGTATTTTGGTCTTCAACCCTGCTCTAGTCTTTTGTCCTAACATACTCACCTGTATGTTTTGTTTCTCAACTGGGTTTTGGTGCTCCTTGGCATGGCCTAGTGCAAAATGAGTATATGTATCAGTCTGCTGTATTTAGTAATTGTGCAGGATTCCTTACATTTGCAATATTTAGTGAAATGAAATGTATCATTTTTATGGATCAAAGTACTCAAGCTTCTTCTGTCAGAAAAAATTGGAGTCATCAGAAATTCATATATGATGCTAACTAGATTTACATCTTAAAATGCTCAATTTACTGAATACTAGGCAGATGAACATTGTGAAACCAATTACCAAAGCCAGTCTTGAATTCTATTTTAAGCTCCATGATACTTCTAGACTTTATCATCATAATACTTTAAAATGGACCGTTTAGAAAAATAATGGATTGAAGGTAATATCTAATGATTTCATTTGAAGTCTAAGAGTTTGGTGAAAAGGTTTCTTTTGTATCTTTGTTGGTAAGAGTTTTGTGAGTTGGTAAACATCATTGTTTTCCTCTTACATTACAGCTACCTTAATAAGACCATCAAGCCATCATTTTGGACCATTAGATTATGTGGATGTGACTAAAGTTGTGATTTTTTTTTTTTTCAATGTGTCAGTTCTATTTTAATAGTTTACTACATAGTATTTGTATGGTTGAAGTTAACTTAATTTTCTTAGGAAAACTTAACAATCCTTGTATGGAAAATTCTAAATTGTTGATTTCATTACAAGTAATTTCATTATATAGTGGATTTTTCACACCCAAGCTCAAGTTTACTGGTGGGTTCAAATTATCATTAATTATCATGAAGTGGGAGATGTATAAGGGAGAGAATAACTACCATTTTTTGCTAATTGGTGTACATATTGAATAATTCACCTCTCTACTTTCACTTGGGGTGTTTAGAGTTCAATTAGACCATTATTAAGCTTGACATAATAATTATATGTAACTTAGTGAGGTACTTATTGAAATTAATTTGTATTGTCCTATCATGATATGTTATAAGAATAAAAGTGTTTATAAATTATCATTCATCTCAATTTCTTGTGTACCGTATCATTATCATAATTGTTATTTCTGAAAGTGAAACAAATGTGTCATTAATAGGTTTTGCATGATTTTTATACCATGTTTGATGTGTATGGTAATGGGCAACAATGATAAACTTTTACCATACGCTCTTGTGAAAAGGGAATACATAAATTTGATGCACCTAAAAATTTATTTGTTATAGAATTTGAAAAGGAAATTATACTGCTTGTTGAGAGGTAGATCTTTTGGAACACCAGTATATAATTTTCAGTAAAAAAAAAAAATATATGATTAATGTTTTTATGTATCTCAATTTATAATGTTTCGATACGAAACCACAACGGAAGAAAAGAAAAGGAAAGATGACATTCTAAAACATAATTTGGACATATAAATCATGAAATAAAAAATAGTAAAACATGATATATGATATATGAGAATAAAAAATTTTAGACAAATCTTGAAATTTAGTAATGCAGAATAACAAAAATTGGAATTGGATAAAAAAAGTTAGACGCTACAACAATTTTGATGTTTGATAAGCTCTTAAAATTATCGCAAGAATTTTAATAAATTATTGATAAGATAGAATGATTCAACACAAAATTTTAATAGAGGATATCTCTTGTTTCAAAAAATTAACATCTAAAATCTATCTTTTCATTTATACTTAAATAATTTACACAAATTAATTCTCAAGGCATATAAAAGACAAATAAATTATTAATATTAAAAAATAGATAAAATGGTTTTGTAGTTTATTGAAATCAGAATAAGCTCAACGTCTTGGCTTGGAATTGGTAGTACTATGGATGTCATAAGGTGATTGAGTTTCATAAGAAAAATAATAATACTAATAATATTCACAAAAATAAAGTAGATTTGTATTTTATAAAGACTTTAGAAAAAAAAGTAATACTTTTGACATCTTGGTTTGGTGGAACAAGAATTAGCAAATACCCTATTTTTAAGCAAATTGTTGAAAATTTGTTGGTTATGTGTCTATTTATCAAAAGTTTATTTTTTACTCGCAAAGACGGTAGAAACATTTGCTTGTATGCAAAAATTAGTGTCAATCCTCTCCACAATCATTAGACATTGAAAAATAAAATAAAATGAGTATTCTTTTAACCCATTTTAAACTTGTATGTTGTTATTGTTTTTATATAGTTTTTCATCCACATTTACTAGTATATTTTATATATTTTTATAACTTAATTCAATCTCATTACTTAGCAAATATAACTCTCATTAATTAGCAGTTATACTTAGAATAATGGTATAATTAATCACTTATTTTTTAATTATGTTTCTTTTTTTTCTAAAATGTAAGGAATATTCGTTTAAACTATTAATTGATGATGCTTTAATTTTTGCACTATGTATTTGTTGGTTATTATGTTATAATTTTAGTTTCTTATGATTTATAATATAAATTGGTATTTGATACAAAATTTTATTTAATATGGAACATGTATTGTTATTTGATTGAAAAACTGGTACATTCACAACTAATTTTTATCTCTTACGATTTAGGACATGTACTGCTATTATTTAGTATAATTATATATATTTCTTTTATGAAAGATATTTTATTTGACAAATTTTTATTATAAAATATTGAACAATTTTACAGCAAAAAATTGTAAAAATGGATCCATATTAAATTGTAAAACATTAGAGTGCTTTAATTAAACTTTTAATACAAATTTAACCATATTTGTTTTCATATTTACTTAACACAATAATTTATCTTACCTAAAAAAACTCATGATAAAATAAGAAAGAAATAGAAACAATTATTTATTGCTTCTCTTTCATCGTAAGTTTTATTCGAACAGTAAAGCCAAAGAAACAAATAAGCTTTATGTTTTATTTCAATCTAAAGACTAAACACCGATACTAACCGTCTCTAGCACATGATGTCTCTGTTTCTTCTCTCTTTTTTTTTCTCTTTTTTTTTTTTCACAAACCATTTTCTCTTCGTTTTATATCTATGTATTTAAATCTCTATTTTCTCTTCCTTTTATATCTATGTATTTAAATATCATATCTTTTAAGATCTGATCACAATTAGAGAATTAGAAATTATTTTTAACTTATCAGATTTTCAAATACAAAAGTTACTATTTATCTATCTTGTTATTTTATTTTTATTATGATTTTGCCATCAACTTTAGTTGATTTAGTTGAAAAAAATGATCTTCGTAACTTGTTAAAATTATACTAATTTTTTTTATATTTTGATAATTTGTTCTAAGCCTCTAGACTTTTAAGTAATTTTATTATTTTGATTTAGAAGTTAATTTGAAGGAAGAGATATCAGAGAAGAAAAACCATTTATATTTTTATAGAACTTTAGAATAAAAGATCTATATGTGAAGTTTTATGTAGGATTGTGTGTTATTTAACATGTTTTTAGAGTTTGAGATGAAATTTATATAGTTTTAATGAATGAAATTTATTGTGTGTTATCATTTTTGTGTTAGATTAATTTATTTGAAGCAAATAAGTTCAAGTTGTGATTATTTGTGGTGAAATATTCAATGTTAGTTTACATATATAATAATGTTCAAGGTTGAAATAAAATGGGTGAAGGATAATGTTTGAGAAAATTATGGATTATATGATTTTTTTTTAATAGTTTGAAGTTGTATTTGAAAAAGTGGCTTTGAATAAAAACATTTGAAAACTAACTAATTTGTCTTTGCTATATAAGTTTGGTTTTCTTATATTTTCGCTAAAGTGAATGATTTTTTTTATTCAAGCAAAAATAGTATTGTAACTCAATCTTTGATTTAGCTATATTTTCACTTAAGCTAAAAATGTATTTCTCTTTTCGTTCTAGTTTCTTTAGTGTATTAAATATGAGTTTCGTAAATGAAAAGTGAATATTAGTTTGTATATTTAATTAACTTGTGAAATTTTTAAATGATATATATATGTTGTATGAGAATGGTTGGTGAGAATGATAAGACTTATATGGATTTGAGGTCACTAATCTCATATGATATGCGAACCATTATTTAATTTGTATATTAAGTATTGACACTTATATATTGTAACAAATGTCTCATTACTCTTAGTCTCATATACTATGATATCAGGTGATGAAAAGCTGAAGAGGAAGTTTTTGTCACCGTGCCAGGTGTAGATACATGACTTGAATTATATGAAATTTACCTTGATCCATTATTCTTAGGTTCGCTTGTAAATATAAGTCTTTGATTGAATTAGATGTTAGATTCTAATAAGACATACTTAATAAGAGTCTTCCATAAGACGTCGACTTGTTGAATATCCTTGATCTAAATATCTATATCTATTCTATATGATTGTTGTATGTTAGTATTTGAATAAAATTAAATTATTACAGTTCGCTAATTTAAATGTCCTATATTATATAGTTTCTTTTATGTTGAAATTGTATTTTAATAGTTTATCCTTAGATGTGTTATTTGTCTTGTAAATTATGATAATTTTACTATATATACAAATATAAGTATATATTACATGCATTAATATTAATTCAATTGAATTAGTAATTTTAAGTCCAAATTATAGATATTTAATTAGTTTTTATATTTATTTTATTAAATTATAGTCAGATTCATATGTAAAAAATGAGTTTGATTATATTTCTAGTCAAAGTATTTTATAAATATGTCATTTTAATTTCTTAGTTTTTAATCTTCTGTAATTTTTTTTTTAATATTGATGGTTATGGTTAATGTTGACTAATAAACGTTGTGTTAGCAAAAGCTCATCTTTTAATTAGTATTTTTTTTATTGATTTATTGAATTTATACATAATATTATACTATCCTAATTAATGTTATATAGTGAAAGACAGAAAAGAACGAAATTTTGGTGTTATAATTTTTATTTTTATTTATGTATAATATATTTTAAAGTTATGCATTTCATTTTACTTTATGATATGTTTTATGAGTGTAACACGGCACGACGTTGTTTTACATATATTAATTAAAAATATTATAAAATTGCAAAGACATATCATAAATTATATATATATAATTAAAACTAAAAATTTTAAAACATTGTCAAAATTTATAAGGTAATAAAACTATTATTCCAAGTGAAATTTGACAACTTTTTCATTCATATATCTATATTATCTACTTTCATATTATATAAAAAATTTATACTATTTAAAATTATCATAATTAGTATACAATTAAATATTAATAGGTGAGTTACATATGATTTTTTTTACTTCAACGATCACCTTTAGTATTAATCTTAACACTTTAGTGATAACTACTGATTATAAATAATTTAACAAGTTCTATAATTTTTTTTCACTATCATTAGACACTTAAGTGTTCAGGACACGCGTTATACATAATCACGCATTAAAAATACGTGTATATCATTATCTTTTACACTTAAATGTTTAGATTAAGGCTTAAGCTACAAGCCATATCACTTGAGTGTCTTGTACATCACGCAAGCAATATGCTTTAGAGATAAAACAAAACACATGTAAATCATTATTTTTCACACTTAAATATTTAGATTAAAGCTTAACCTACAAGTCATATCACTTGAGTGTCTTGTACAACACGTAAGCAATATGCTTTAGAGAGAAGAGAATTATCTCGATCTCTCTAGCTAAAGTTAAAAGTTAACGCTTAAGTCATACATAATATTAAGTGACCAATTGAGTAATGCAAAATACAATAATTACATAACACTTGAAGAGTAACTCATTACTTAAGAAATTATTAATATAAAATCCATTACAACTCCATTATTTCATTATAAAATTTACATATTTTCTGGTTCTATATAATTTAGCCATAAAGAAGCCATCATATACATATAAGTTATATTATTAGCTACTTTTACTTTAATTGAAATGTGTTTTTAAGCAATATTCACTTCATAATCCTTTCAATTTTTTATAAATTCCACCTTATATAGATAACATCTCCTCTTAATTCATCTACTTAATAATAGAATAAAAATAAAATTGAAACTCAAATAAATTTAATTATATTCATCAAAACTAAACTTTAAACTATCAAATCCAAAATTACTTCTCCATCTCCAATTAAAAAAATTATAAGAAACTCTTCTTGTTATGAAGAGAATTAGAGATTTTTTTTTTTTTGAAAATTAAAAATTTTAGGATGAATTAAAAATGTAAGTCTAATTTATATTTGTAGGTCTCATCTCCTATTTGTTTAAAATATATTATTGAAATATTAGTAGGAATTTACAACAAGTTTTCATATGAAATAAAAAAAAAAAACCAGTTTTCTTTTTATCTTTACTTAATTATTCAAAATTATTGCCATATTAATAATATATTGTGTGTATTATACGGATACTTCTGGCAATTTCAGTATATTTTAGTCTGAACTATTTATTAACCAATTTGAATTATTTATATGATTATTAGTGGGATACCCATACATACTGATGAATGACATTACTTATTACATCATACAAAAGCTGACTTATAAAACATCGAAGTTTTTGCCTTAATTTTTTATTAGTTTCAATTTTCAATTTTATGCTAATTAATTGTATTTTTATTTTTGACAAGTTGTTAACAGATACTATCTATATCCTCCAGCTGTTTTCTTTTTCTTTTTTTTTCATTCAAATCTCTGGACAGCATGGTAATTTGAAAATTAGCAAAGGAATTACTGAGCGGGCATTATTTATCAGTTGCAATTCAATATTAAATTTTATGTAAATTGAATGAATATGTCATTACATTGACTCTAATAATATTTATGAACTATTATGGCAAAGAAATTATACATGTTCAACTAATAGGAAATTATGGTAGGTATTACCTATTATAACAACTAATAAACTTAAATGAAAATATAATTTTCATTAAATAACATTAAAAACAAACATTTATTTTAAAAATTAAATTGCTTAAATCACAATGTTTAAATATATATTGGAGACTAATTCTTCATTAGGTGATGTTAAACTGAATGAAATTGTCAAACAACTTTCAATTTTTTAAACTATTATCTGAAAGAGAAGTTGTTTTAAAAATTAATCTTAAAAAGTTGAAAATAATTAGTATTTTTTACTAATTACACACACATATAAAAGCCATTACTTTCTTAAAAATAATTCGACTCAGGTGTTATTTAATTATTTGCATAAAAATTGATAATAAACTTATGAACATAAAATTGGATAAACATGATTTACTTGTGTCCTCCAACACGTGGCATGAGAAAAGTACCAATCCACGTTACCCCACGATCCTATTTTGAGAATATAAATGTGCAAAAGTAATTGGGATTAGGATAGGGTTTAGTTTCTAATAAAACATGATTTGAGTGTTTAGAAGAGATGTTAGCAAAAGTTGGTCTAATTATTAAACAAACCACTTCATGTATCATAAAATAAATACATGATTTGACTTTTGTTAGTGATATGAAAATGTTGTTATTAATATTTTATGAGTTTGGATGTTTGTTTAGTTCTTTCATGAGCTCTTGATTCTGTCATATCTACATTATTTTGTAAAAATGTATTTAGTATCTAATTATATCTCAAGTAAATTGACTTCAACAGAATATCCATATGAGAAAAAAGGTTGATGTATAGATAAAAATTAATTAATTATATTTGAATTCTTCTTATATTATGAGAAAATATTAAATAAAATGTAAATATATATTTGTTTCCACTTCTTACAAATTATCATTTATATTGTTACTTCAACATTATTTAAATTCAAATTATAATTTATATTTAAATATACGAAATATATTTATTACAAAACAATATTAAAAAAAAGCATAATAACAAATAGAAAAACAATAAAACTGAAGTTATGAATTAGAAAATCATAATTACATTATAGACCACGCATTTGTCATTATTCAACCACAGAATTCAAATTTCAGACATCCAAATTTCCCAGTGGGCAAAAGCGCGCAATCCCGAAGGAGAAACGGAAAAAAAATAAAGAAGTGGAAGAAAAACCAAAAAGCCGCAGAAAAGGGTAAAACGGTGATTTCACAAAACTCCTCAGATATATAAGACAGAAGAATACATTGTTGAGAAATTGAAAATACAAGGCTACGCGACATTCCTCATTGTCGTCCATTGTTGTTGTATGATGTGTCTCTTCATTTTATTTTATTTTTATTTTTCTTTTTACCCCATGTTTCTTCCTTCTCTCAATCCATCATCTTCTAACATTTAATTAATTTTTATTGTTTTTCCAAAACAAACCAACCACCCAAAACCGCCACCCTCCGCCGCGAACCCAACCTCTTATCCCTTATTTCCTCCGTACCACATCGCTAAAACCTGTTTTCCGGTGCCGGAAACTTGTTTTCTGGTCCCTCGAGGCATTCTTGTTCCGTTTCCGTTGTGTCTGTCATTTATTCTCCGTTGCCGTGGGGTTAGTCGGAGCAGTAGCGTTTTTTATTGCGACTTTGCTAACGTGAGCCGCGAGCGTAGGATTAGGAACTTAGGAAACAAAAACGCAGTCGTGTTTGCTTCAATCTCAAACGTACACGTGTACGGCCATGGGAGCAGAGTTGGTGGTGACGTGGAACACCTGGGAGCTGCTTCTCCTCGGTGGAGCTATTCTCCGGCACGGGACCCGAGATTGGACCGTCGTTGCCGCGGAGCTCAAGACCCGAACCGTTTCGCCATTCATTTTCACTCCCGAGGTATGTATAAAGTATTATATTATATTTATTTATTCATTTTATTCTCTTTCCTTCTTTATTAAGAATAAAAAAGACTAGTGAATTGATTTCATTTCGGTTTCAAACCGTTACGGGTCATTATTGACCGACGTACTGACCTAATCTCATTGCCTTGCATAGTACATGTGATACATTATTATTATTATTATTATTTTTATTAATATAATATTAAATGAAACGAACTGATTTTATTACATTTATTTATATGTTTTATAGTCAATGTGGGATTTATTTATATGTTTTATAGTCTATGTGGGGTTTAGACTAAAGTTTTTTATGCTGTTTTTGTTGTATTGTATTTTTATTGTATCCCAAACATCGATTGTGACGCCTACAACCTGTGTTTGGTTATTGGATTTTGCTAACGTGCTTTGCGGGGAATGGGTGGTATTTTACGTGCAATATGTTTTGTTCACTTTATAGATTTTGTTACGCTGCTTATATCGTCACCTACATATTGCTCAATTTGTTTGCTGATAGTAACTCACATCTCATGATGGCCAATACTCTCTTTCGTAACCATGTCATCACAATTTAGCAACACGTGTGCTTAAAATTTGTGCAAGGCATAAAAACGTGTGATTGTAGCTTTTCATTTCTTTTCAACTTTGAATCGAAAGAAAGGCCTCAATTGAATTCGTGGTCCTATCTACTTTTACGCGTCCTAATAATTTCCGTGTCACTAAGTTTCGACAATTATAATAATGGTTTAGTACTCGGATTTTGTGCGTAAACTTTGCTCCGGTTTGCGTCTATATAACCTATAAAATTCAGTGTAAAAACTATACCCAAATCCAATTAAATGGATTGAATGTGAAATCCATGTACATTTTTAATTGAACAAAACTTGTTTGATTTTTGTCAAACAATTAAAACCATTTTTTTTTATCAAATTTGGTTTGGTTTTCAATTAGATTTAGACCGTTAACCCAAACCATAGCGCAATTTGAAAAAATCGAGGAGAAGATGTCTTGGATAAGGCCAAACCAGAGATGTATTGGTTGAGGCTGAAGTGGAGATACTCTAGTTGAGACTAAAGTAATGATTCTTTGAGAGAAGTTGGGTTTAAGATACTCTGAACAAGATTGAGTTGAAGATGACTAGATGAAGCTAGCTGAAAGGTTATCCTGTCGAGTCTATCAGAAAGATGCCTGGATCAAAGCCAGTTGATGGATGACTTGAAAGATGCCCCGAATTAGGCCAATTGGAAATGTCCTAACTAAGGTCGAGTCAAAGATTCTCCAACTGGGATTGGCCAAATGTTATTTTGTCGAGACCAAACTAAAGATGCCTAAACAATCCATTAACATGAGCTTAAAGTGATTTGGATTGTGTGGTTGTAGATTTGTTTCAATTATTTGGACTTTTTGCACATCCCTAAAGTTAGCATTATGTTTGGTTTGTGGAACTTAACCTCAAAAGTTGGTGCACAAGAAGTCTGGTACTATGCCTTATGATGGTTAATATTTGTATCGAGAGTCTTGTTTTAATTAGAATCCTAAGCAATGTGAATTTAGTATATTTACCTTGTTGGGCTGAATGTTGAGATGGCTTAGTAAATCTTATATGCTTCAAGCTAATATTTGGTTACTTGATGAAATATTTTTTTACATTGGATATATATTTTTTTTACTAGTCTAGGCCTTGGAATAGGTATGCCCTTTCAGCAACTGATGCATATCAAGCATGTTTACAGGTCAAAGATGAGGCTCGTGATATTGCTCGTCTTCATGATTTTACTGTTAAGTGTGAAAGAAAAACATTTGATAAACCTTCATTTGATAGAGTTATTTCCTTTTGCAGGTTTGTAAAGCCAAATATGAAGAGTTGCGAAAACAGTATTCTGGGTGCATGTAAGTAATAATTGTTTCTAGAGTTAGATTTTATGAAATCCATCCTGAAGATGGCATTGAAATTGTGTTATATCTCATTGTATTATGGTTACATGACATTCTCAGGGCTTGGTTTGACGAGCTTAAGAAGAAAAGAGTGGCAGAGCTTAAGAGAGATTTGGAGCTATCTGAAGAATTAATTGGGTCAGTTACATGGCCATATTTCTGTCTGAGATTTTGTAAGACAGCAAAGTAATATTATGAGACACAACAAATCTGAATTTCTTCAAGCTTTTTGTTAACTGAAATGTGCAAACAATCTCACAGTTTAGCTTGCACATACCACACCCTACTGCCCCTGGCGTAGTGCAGTGTGAAATTCTGACCACAAGAGCTAGTGTAGAAATCACTTTTCACTGTTGTGATTACCAGTTTTTTGGGTATAATTTTACTCAATATCTTTGTTTCAGGTCCCTTGAGTCGAAGCTTGAATCCCTTAAGACTGGAATGGACGAGAAAAGAGTTGATTGCCATGTTGATAATGGCTCAGTTGAACCTGAATTACATCTTCCGTTGGAGAAATTGGATAGAGTTGTTCCTTCCGCGAAAGAGATGTCAAAGGATGGACTATCTGCTGGGAGTTTCACACATGAAACCCAGACAAACTGGTCTGATGAATGTAAGGTTCCAGCAATGTCATGTGAAGATGTGGAGACCAAGCCTGAAGTTTCAGGGTCTACTGAACCGGAGAAAGTTTTGAATGTAGATAAGTCGACTCATACTATTAATGAAGGACAGGGAGGGTGTTTGAAAAAACGAAGAGGGAAGAGAAAGAGGAAGGATTGTGGCAGAAGTATTAATGAAGCCAGTGTAAGAGAAAGTGATTTATCAGCTGATGTGTGTAAAGAAAGTTCTACCAGCAACTGTGATGAGATAGCAAAATCTTCTGGTGTGAATGAGGCACAAGCAAACTTGAAAAAGGATGAAATAAAAGATTTGTTAGAGCTCTTGGATTCTTTTTTGTTAGTTCAAGGTGCTTCTGCCTTCTGTCGCAGGCATGATAGCCAGGTATGTGTAACTTAAGAGATCTCATTCTACTCAATAATAATTGGCTTTTCATTTTTTTTCGCCATGCAATGCTACCAGTTTCTTAGACGAACATGCTCTAGATCTTACAAGCTATTTTATTGAAATATTTGAGTAAGCATATATCTGTTAAATTGTAATCACCAATAAAAATGGTATAACAGTGATGAGGTGAGAACAATACATTTCATTCTACAGTTGCACATATACTAAGTAATACAAGTGAATATAAGTTTCAACAATTATTATTTTTTTTCTTTTAAAACGTTTTAGTGCCAAGATCTTACAAGCGAAAGTTTACTAGTTTCCATTGCTCAACTTTCACCTTAAAAGCGAGCATTCGGCTCTTTTCAACATTCCCCTTAGTAGTTTCCATTCCTTTTGAAACTGTTCAGCAATGAATGACAGATAGGGATATAGTTTTTAAGACTTGAGGAAAGGAATAGGCAGTGATATGATTCATTATGCTTAAGCACCACTTTTGTACAACAGAAGCGAGGTAGATACAAGAAAACTATCCGGCAACACATGGACTTTGACACTGTAAGGTCTAGAATCAACAACGGAACAATCAAGTCCATGGTGGAACTTATAAGAGACTTGTTACTATTGACCAACAATGCTATATTATTCTACTCCAAGATCACTCGTGAATACAAAATTGCTCTAAAACTGAGAGACCTTGCCATCAAAACATCGGCAGAGAAACTCAAGTATTTGAGCAGTAGCAAGGCCTCAACATCATCACCTGTGCCTGACCCTCAAGAGAAAGTCAGAAGCAAGACTACATCACCTGTGCATGATCCTCCAGTGAAAGCCAAAAGCATTGCTACATCACCTGAGCATGATCCTTCAGTGAAAGTCAGAAGCATGCGCCCCGGTAACCGCAAGATTGTTGCAAAGGTAGCTGGTGGCAACAGCTCTGCCGAGAGGGTCTCAGTTAGAGCTAAGAAAGAAGCTGATAAATTAGATTCTCCATCTTCAGTGGAATCCTTACCCATCAAGAAGGCTTTTGGTGGTAGAACAAAAAAAGTTGTACGTGAAAGTGCAGGTCAGAGACATGCAACACCAAGGAAGGGAAAGAAAAGAGGGAAAACAAAGTGAGGATTTGGCCATCTTAAAGGGTCTCTGTACAAAGGTTTGTTTACCTTCGTTTTTTTACCATGATTAACTTTCATGCAACCAGAAGGAGCTGCACCAGGGAATGAACCGGCTAGTTCTAGTATATGATATTATAAATAGCTCTAAATTATGAATAAAAAAGTGTCTATAAATTACAGTAACCAATGTAGACAAAATTTCAAACTGTACTAGGTACTTCTAGTAAATCCTTTGTAAGTTGTAAATGCGGATTTTGTTTTCATCAAAAGAGAAGTATACTAATTTAAATAGACAGAAAGTTATAAATTAGCATATGCTAAGATATTATTTTTGGTCCCTTCTGTCATTATCTAACAGGGTTCTTATGTCAATTTTATACTAACAAGTGTTAATATCTTAATCTTAAAATCCATGATTGTGTTGGTCTCTCTGTAATGCAATTTGAGGAGTTAACATGACCCAATGGCAATAAACCCCTTAGATTTTGTCTTCGTGCTTGTCTCTAACAAAAAGTATAGATTTAACTCTTCCATTTTGTGATTTGTATTTTATTCACCATGTGTTTAACAAGATATGCTTGGTTGGGGATAAGACTTTTATGTGTAGACCTTTTTTGTCTTTTAAGTATATTTTATGTGGTCAAAGTCAAATGCATGGTACATTGATAATGCAAAGGAAAAATGATAAGAAATTGCTATCATTTAAGGTGTCTTGTGCTTAATTTGATATATGAAAAAAAACAACTAGACTAATCACTTAGAGAGAATAAAGTGTTCTCACCCTAATTTTAACATTTTTAGTATATATTCATCGATCATGCATCCATTACAAGAGAGTTTCCACTTGATGAATATGCCATTTTTTCTTCCAAAAAAAGCTTTAAAATATGCTAACAACCATCTTTTTAAATTATTGTCCCAAGTCCACAATAGTATCAAGGTGTTCCTCAAGAATCTTTCTTTCATCTTCACACTTATTTGAGTATATATTCGCTAATGGATTATTCCAACCAAAGCATATCATGAGAGACATTTTACGATCTAAAAAGTTATGGTCATAGCTTTTTGTACGTTAGTCTCGTTGTTGTCCTTACTCGTTAACCCTCTCCAATGCTAGAAAGCCATAGTTATCTCTTTGTACAGTTTTGAAATGGCTTTCACCATTAAAATGGCGAAGAAAAGAATTCGAAATAGCAATAGAGGAAGCATAGGTGAAAAGAAATTCACATGAAAAAAAAAAAAAAAAAAAAAAAAGTAAAAAAAAAATTACAAAAAAAAAAAAAAAAAAAGTCCAAAACCAAATGTTAGAGACCTTTTTTGTTTTAACTAAATTTTACCATTTTTTTGCCACATGAATAGGCATATTTACTACCATACTGATTTGAAAATAGTTTTAACTTTCTCAAAGTTATCTCTTGTTTTTTGTGTTAAAACTCAGATTGAAGATGTCTCTTTAGAAAATATTTCGCATATCAAAAGAGTAGCTGATTCTAAAGTTGAGACTTTAGACAATATTTTTTATAATGTCTTAAAATATGTTTATCTTAATATTAATATTAAAAAGAGAATTTTTTTTTTTCTAACAAACATTCTATAATAAGAATTTTAAAAAAATAAAGATACATAATGTAATATTTTTTATATAATTGCTAACGTAGTCGTATTTTTAATTTGTTTCTATTCCTAAATGAACTATATAATCTCATTATTAAAAATTGCAATACAAATTTACCATGTCTTGATCAGTATAAATATATTGGAAACACAAACAATCAAACAGTAAAGCAACTCCTAAAGACATACACTAATATAAATTTATTAGTTGTTAATTAACCTAATATATATATATATATATATAACATTGCATTTTAATGTAATAAATAGTCTTGTTTTATTTAATTTGGTTGGATTCTTCATTTTCAAAGTGAAAAACATAGTGGTTGTTTGAGAAAAATTATATCCAAAAAATAAAATAAAAACGATTTTGATCAGTTATCCATTTTGTGAATTGATTTTCCATTATACTTTTTTATTAGTTTGTTTTTTAACAATCTTACAATAAACTAAATTTCTATTTCTTTTTTACATTTTAAAATGTACTTTTGGAACACATTGTTTTTTTTTTCGTAACAAAGTTTGTTTTGTTTATCATATTTTAAAAAGTAATTTCCAAAATATTAAGAAAATAAAAATACATTAAACAAAGTATATTTTATAATGTAAAAAAACGAAAAAAAAAATATTACAGGAAATATTTTCCAAAAGGCTTTCTTTATATTTCGAAATATACTTTCTAGTTCTAGATCACATCTTTATTTTCAAAATATTTTGAAAAGTATTTTGAAACACTTATCATTTTCATGTTTAGGAAATGCTCTCTTTATATTCAGAAATATACTTTCTAAAACTCGTTTCTATTTTTAAAATACTTTGGAACACTTTTGTTATTTTCATGTTTTGGAAAAACCATACTTTTTTAGAATATTCTCTTCCATTTTAATGGAAACTATTTTCTAGAATATGAACGTTAAAATAGTATTTCAGAAAGTAGTTTTTGAAACGATAAGAATATGTTTTGGAAAGTTTTTTTTTTTCTAAATAAACATTTTAAATTGAAGTTTATGAGAGAACCAAACTTGATTTTGATTAAATTTTTATGGCACGGTGGGGGAGTGAAAAGGCATATAGTGTGTAGGGAAAAAGAAGAGAAAGAAAGGATTAATATGTCATTCCATATAAAAGAAAAAAGACAAAACTGTACATAGAAAAAATGAGAGTGCAGATAACGGAAGCCTGTTGTATACCTTCAAATCTAACCTACTTCTGTCCATATGGGTTGCTAATCTTTTCTACTTTTTACTGTTTACACTCCCTTAAATTTTTTGTTTACACTCCCTTAAATTTTTTATTTACACTCCTTTTACTTTAATTTTATTTTTATTCTAAATATGTTTTTCTTTATCTAAAAATAAGTATAAACCTTAAACCCCATTATTTTCAATTAACTTTGGTTGTCCTTTCAATTATTTCTAATAGTTTTTTTATTTTTTTTCTATTAAAATTTCGTGAAATTTACTTTATTCTTGTGTCATTGCAATTCTTTTAAATTCATTTGTTTGTATAAAATATATTTTTGTCAAATTCTCGATTTTGTATGAGATATATTTCAGTTCTTACCATTCTAGGAAATACCTTCTATTAAGAGTCTTACAAAATTACCTTCGAAAGAGTTTCACCAAGTAACTTCAAGACAATTCTAGAAAATACTTTCTAGAATCCTAAACATTGTACAAATGATTATTTTAAAAAATAAAAAATAAAAATAAGGTTATAAAGTATCTTACACTCCTAACAAAATTTCTCATATAATAAGAATTAAACACGCCTTTTTCATTACATGAATTATCCTTACACTACATAGTCCCTAACTACAATGTCAACCCACCAAGTCAAACGATAAATCACCATCAAATGCTTAACTAAATTATTAATATATAATATACACTCTTACATCATTACAAATTAAAATATACACTTCAAATTTTTACTTTCGTTATTTTTTAACTTAAAAATTTTAATATATTGTTTTCATTTTACGTATTAGTATCATAACTAGATTTTTTTAATTTAAAAAAAAAATTGACAATAATTAAAAACATCTTTATATTACAATTTAAATAGTTAATTGAAAGTATAAAATGGAGTTAAGTTTAATTATACTTTGTATTCTTTTGCAAATCCAAATTCTAACTACAGAAATTAAATAATTATTATAATTATATAATTTTGATCTCTTTATTATAGTCACATACCCGGTCCGAACCGGTGAAAACTTCCGGTCCGGCTGATACCCCTATTAGTACTTAGAATTATTCTTGACAGGTCTTAATAGTCAATATGAGACAGGGCAGCGCCGCCCCACTTGCAGAGGAACCACCGCAACCCCAATCTTCGCCGTCCAATCAGCTTCCTCACCGGAAGAAGAAGCGCAAGCGCAGAGCTGCAGCCACTTCCACTTCCGTTTCCTCTGAAACCAGCTTCGTCAATGTTCCTGACCAGCTCAAGAATCGCAGTCATGACGCTGCTGTTGAGTGCGAGCAGAAATCTAAAGATGAACAGAGTAATTCCGCTTTTCCTTTGGGGGAGCTAAGGCAGAGAAGCGTGAAAGGTGGCGAGAGTTTGGGAAATTCGGTGGTTACGGCCATCGATGCAGGTGACGTTATGGAACTTAGTTCGATTGCAGCGGCAATATCGGAGACGGCGGAGTCGTCGGAGTTAAAGCGTGTTTTGGAAGATGATTCGATTTGTGAGTACAATCAAGCTAGTACTTTTCTGGACAAAAATAGTCAATTTAGTTGTAAAATATATACCATGGTATAAAATTAGTTTCTTGCAATGGGTAAATTGAAAGGGGATAAAAAATGATCATATATCTTTAATACTTCTCATTATATTTATTTAATAACTAATTTTTTTTTCTATCTTTTAAGTTATTTTATACTTGCATGCCAACACCATGATGTGATGTGGGAAATCCACAAGTGCTTTAAATATTATTACAGATTTTGAAACTGGCTTTTGTTTGTTCCTTCCTGACATTTAAGTAAGGCTTTAGGGTTTTTAGGGTAAAGTGGTTGAAATTATGAAAATTCAAAAAGGATAATTACAATTTATGAATTACATTACTCCAACTATTACGTGCAATCTGTGATTTAATGATATTAACCTAATTTTTAAATATTAAAATAACAATAAGTGATTAAGTTTTAAAAATGGCATAAAACTATTGATGATTTTAAGAATATATTTTAAATTTAGTTTTAAGGACCTACATGACAATGTTGAACACTTTGAAATACTAGAATGGAAATTAATCATGAGAGTTTAATTTTTTGTGTAAAAATATTTAAACATTAACTATTGTTTTTATTTTTTTGCAGAAAAAAAATGAGTAGTTAATGTTTAAATTTTCTTACATAGAAATAAACTCTTAAAGAAAATCACCATGTGATTAAGGACTTTTAAGGTGATTATTGCAAAAGTCAACAAACTTATCATATACTAAGTGATAATACATGTGGATGCATATGATGTTGTGCGTGGGAGTGAAAATATAATGTTGTGGCGTGTAACCCTGTTTTCTTCTTATGTTTCATCTGTTCATTAATGAGTGGTCAATCTGTAATTTGATTACTTTTAGAAGTTTGTTGCCTTCCTTATAATTTGCCTTGTTTTATTAATGCATTTATGCATTACAACGTGTTTTCAGCGAAGAAGTCACCTGTGTCATGCTTTTTTGAGAAACTGTACTATGGAAATTCTGTGTGGAGCACAACAACTATTGGGGATGAAAAAGGACGAGAAAAAGTTTATGACACTATCTTCCGCTTGCCATGGAGATGCGAATTGGTATTTGGTATACTTTTGTTTAATTCGTTGAAAAAGAAAATTAATGAAAGGGAACTTTGTATGCCGTTCACAATGTCATTTATAGGTGCACTTCAGTCCAGTGTTTAGAGGCTGTATTTTTCCTCATAATTAATAACTCAGAATTAAATGTCGAAAGGATGTAACCTGAAACTGTTCACCTACTATACTTAATTTATGCCTGTGTATTTTTATTAAGACATTCTACCCTTTGTGTTATGATTTCTCAAACGTGGAATGCATTGTTGCAGCTTATAGATGTTGGTTTCTTTGTCTGCTTCAATTCATTTCTGTCATTGTTAACTGTCATGCCCACAAGGATGCTGATGACCATTTGGAGGCTTCTGAAAACAAGGTTCACCGCCCTTCTTCAGTTTTCTTCTCGTATTTAGAGTACTTTAATGTTTGTTAAGTATGTTCACATTTGTGAGGATTTTGATGATGGATTAATCTTGCATTTGTTGTTGTGATTTAGATGATGGACTAATCCTCTAGTGCACTGCTTTTAGTATTCAGTTTCATACATAAAAAATTTCTTTAGGGGAAAGAGAACAGGGTGATTTTTTTTACCCGTGCCACCCAGATTAAATAGTTCATTTAACGACACAGTAATAATAAATGCCTGATATTTTTTTTTTTTTAAATTAAAATTGGATTTCTGTGGTCCTGTGTTTACTGAAGAATTGGAACCAATCTCCCATTTTATGGTACAGTGCTCGTGTTCTGTTTTAAGATTTGTGGTTGCATTTCAGGTTTTTTCAGTTTTACACTCTGACCTTAACGTGCTCATGGCAGGAAGTTCAATAGGCCATCTACGATTGAGTTTTCAGATTTTGGCTGTTTTGTTATTTTGGCTTCTGGAATCACTGTTTTGCAGCAAATAGGTATAACGATAGTATGCTTCCATAGTTTTATCTTTTATCTTTCCTTTTTGCATTGATCACTTTCAGTTTATTACTTTGTTATAGAAAATTTGTTTTAAGCTCCCTGTTTAAAATTTCTGTCATCTTAGATATCAGCTTAATATATCATATGATCCGTGGTCAAGCAACAATCAAGTTGTATGTGATCTACAATGTGTTAGAGGTGAGCATAAATTAATCTTTGAACCTAGGTTGTACTGATTAATTAGGTCTCCATACATGCCAAATTTCTGAATTTCTGATTGTAAACCAAGATGGATATTCAAATTAGACCATTGTTTGGGACTTTTGCCATAGATAGTGAGCCAGAACTTGTGTGACCAAGTGGATATGCCGTGATATGAAAGATGGGAATTTGCATATGAATCATGAATGTATAAATGGTGTAATATATATGTATAAAACGGCCTTTTGGCTTTTGAACAATTCATTTCACAAATCACACTACTCAAAATGTAAGCTTTTTCTGTCTTCTGTATTCTGTTGATTGCATGTCATAACTATCTTAAGTTCTGGACTGAAACTTATAGTGACTGGTCCTTGAACCCTCTTGCAGATATTTGATAAATTATGTCAAAATTTTATTGGGGATGTGCTGCAAATGCTATTTCATTCAGCGGAAGAACTTGCAAGATGTCCCCCAGAAACACAAAGTATGAGATTCTGGATATGGAGATATATTTCTGACCAAGTTTTAGCTGTTGTTACTTCAAATATCCTTTTTTCTGAGTTGATAATTTTTTATGGCTAATTTTTCATCGTATGAAGACAAGGGATAAAACAAAAGTGCCGGTTATTTTCCTTGACTGGCTGTACTTGTTCATTCTTTTATCTTATTAGTTCAGGCAATCACTTTATCAGCCTGTATTGTTTCTCACTACAATGCCCTGCCAGCCTTGCTGGTGTCCAATAATTTTGCTGAGATAAAAAGCTATGTGTTTAAGGGATATAGTAAGGATAATGTTCACAGTATGGTGTACTCTGGTGAGTTATCTTTCTCGCTGTAGTTGTTTTTCTTTGATTGCGTTGTGTATTCCTCTTTTTATGTTGTCTTATATACTTTCATTATTTTCTTTGTCCCTTTATCATATTGCTGACTAGCAGATTCCGTAGAGAGATTCCACATATCAGCATTTATCTTATTTGTTTTGGCTCAAAATATTCTGGAAGCAGAAGGACCCTGGTTTATAAGCTTTATCAGTGTAAGTTTATTTAAATTTATAACACCTAAGATATATTCCATGAGTTTTTCAAGGGGAAATGAATTTCATTGCTTGGTTCGGTCTTGCTCTTATCACAGTTATTTTGTGTGATGCAGAATATCCTCTTGGTTTATCTATTTGAGATGGCTATAGATGTGATCAAGCATTCATTCATTGCCAAATTCAACAACATTTCGCCCATTGCGTATTCTGAGTTTCTTGAAGTCCTATGTAAACAGGTATTATAATTTGATTTCATATGCATGTTAGTTGTGCAATATGATTAGTAGTTACTGCTCAAATGCGGATTGTACTCGAACTTAAGAACACTCTATACTCAAATGCAAATGCTTTTAAAATTATTAGCTGCAGCCTGCAGAATGTTTTGTTGAGAAAGGGGCTTATTCCTGTGTCCCTAATTTTTTTCTTGGGCAACATGGACGAACAGAAATGTAATCGGGTTCCATGTTTTAGCTCCCCCCAACTTACAATTCATTATTTCTCTCATTCATAATCGTATTATTTATCCGCATATATAATTTAGAAAGGATCTTGATGCCAAGCGGTTTGTACCTTGAATAAAAAGAAAGAAAAACAAATTTTCTCAATAGTCTGGTGCTAGTATCCTCCATGTCTACCTAATAATGTCTACTATACTAAATAATTATTTGAACATGCTCCTAGGATAAGTCATCAAAGCCTTTTTCTCCTCATTAATTATTGGTGCGCGCTCTTGCATAACATTCACTTAATGAATTCATCGTGAAAATTAGCTATTTATAATTTGTAAGTTTCATTGGAGTGTGTATAGGCATGTGCTTTTGTGTGACGGAAAGAGAACAGTATTTGTCCTTCTATTAATGTGTCGAGAAAAACCAAATTTTGAATCTTTTGTTTGCTTTGTGTTAATGTGCTAGAATTTGGAGTAACTTACTGTCTATTTTCTTTGACGGACGTTTTAGACTATACAATTGACTGCTGTTTTTGTTTTGTAGACTCTACATATTCAAACTGAGGATGCAAAGAAAAAGTTGACTTTTGTCCCTCTTGCTCCGGCGTGTGTGGTAAGCACGAATTTAGTGTCCTTTTTCTCCTTGCTTTATGGCATGTCTGTTTATTCCCCCCATTTTTTCTTGTTCTTAAGGTCATTCGAGTTCTGGCTCCAGTTTATGCTGCTAACCTTCCTTACAATTCCCTGTCAAGGAGGCTAGCTTGGATTCTGTTATATTCTGCAATAACCTACATTATGCTAACAAGCCTCAAGGTTCTAATTGGCATGGTTCTACAGAAGCACGCCAGATGGTATGTTAATCGCTGTCAAAGGAGGAAGCATCATCTTCATGCAGATTAACTTGTGGGGCACAACTGAATTAATGCAGATTAACTTCCGCACCAAGGAAACGCATACACGTAAAATATTGTGCGTTGTAACATAGTTATGCTCATGCAGGAAATCTTTGAAGCGTGTGCAGTAATACTCATCAAAGCTGTGCATTTGAGGCTTGTAAATGATTGTGTATGTACATTACAGACATTTTCATTCATGGTCTTTTATATGATGTACGGTAAGTTAAGTGTTTATTAATTAGGTGTTAGGAATTTAAGTGAGTCTAAGTTTCAGACTAAGTAAAATAAAATTGTATAAGAAAGAAGATCTATAAACCTAAAACTTTAAGATTGTAAATTAAATCTGGTGTCTTAATTTAGTCTTATTCTTGTAAGAATTTTTTGGTGTTTCGCTCACAGGTTTATGATTTATTTTTGTTAAAAATCTGGATTCAGTTCAGTCGGAACATGTAAACGTTGGTTTTTTTAAATTTTTCAAAATTTAATTTTATTTCCCTAAATACGTTGTTTTTTTTTTTTTTTCATTCCTATAATTTGAAACCGGTAAATAGAGTTATAGTGATTAGTTGCTATCTTTTAACACTTTATAATTTTAAACAAAAATATAACTCATTATGATTCATTATAAGCTAATCTGTGTTGATAATCTCATCAATGATTATGAGCATGTAAATTTTGTTTAAAGTATAGTGTTTTTATACCTTATAATTCATAGCATTTTTTATATATATTTAGTCTTTATAACTAGTTGCCAAGCAAGCCAAAGTCAATTTTTGGAAGCAAAGTCCTTTCATTGAAGTCCTTTCCTTGTTTGTTTTTTCTTCTTCATTATCTTTATAGATTAGTTCACATAAATTTAAAATAAAATAAAACAATAAAAATATTTTATAATTTTTTAATTTTAAATTTAAATATCTTAGAAAAATAAAAATTTAATACAAATACAAACTACTAGAAATTTTATTATTTACTATAACTAAATAAGAAATCATACTATAAACCAAATATATTAAAATAAACTATGAAATAAAATTTAAATTTACACTTATGAATATATAATATTAATAAAATATTTAATTATATTTAACAATAAAATGTGTCATTCATTTAAGGAAACAAATATTTATAACATTAGAGATTTAAAAAAGGTTTGTGGAAAAGAGAATATTAGGTTGAAGAAAGGTTTGAATTGTAGTGTGGGACATAATTGTTCTCATATTTGATTTGTGTGCTGTCTCTCAATCTCAACATTTAGCATACTCAACATTTAATTTGGAATAGGACTTTGGATAGTCGATTTTTGTACTCGGTTTTGGTCCCGTGCTGAAGAAGAGATACCTGAAAAAGTGTTCCAACAATCGAATCAGTCACTAAGTGTGCAAGTAAATGATAAATGAACAATCTCCTTACTTGTGGAGGGTGTCCCCTTATGTAGGAATAGTAGTGTGGTGATTTACTATTCATCAGAGCTTATGATTATCATCTTTATTAAATAAAGAAATTTATATTAATCACTTTAATCAATGTCTTTTTCACTAATCCAAAGTTTGATAGGTTCATTCCTCAAGTTATGTGTTAAATTCGGTTTAACTTATAAGAAAAAGGTTGACAATGGTGATATTTGTTGACTAATGAACTTAAACCAATAACCTATGAATAGCATGATTATTTTAGTATATAATAAAAAGCATTAAATGAAAGAAACTAAATTCATATTTAAATTATAATTAAACTAAAAAGGCATAACTCTTCTAAATATTATAATATATTATATATTTAATTCAATAATATACTTAATACACTAAATTAGAGGAACTAAATTAGTATTTAAATCAAGAACTAAAAGTATACACGAGTTTAGTATATATTTAATAAAATAATGTAGTTGTTATATATATATATATATATATATATATATATATATATTTAATGTAGTTGTTATATATATTTAATTATTTGTAAGACCTAAAATATGACTTCTTTTCTCTTCTTTTAAAAAAAAATTGACTTAAATTATGTAAGATATTTTAATGGATTAACTTAGGTGTGGTGTTAGTTAAACTATCATAGACTCCCTGATGAGATCACAAACCTAACTATAATTCTACTGATAAAGTCGTGAATGACTGTAAATAAAAAAATATGGTTAATTCATTGACTAAGCATGGATTGAAATGGAAAATTATTATTTTTTCTTTCTCTCTTTAATACACTCATTCGCTAAGAATGGAAACCGCATTAAGAAGTCCAGGCTCTTGAATTCAATAGCTACCAAATACCACAACAAAAGTGGGCCAATATCTTCTTTCATTATGTATTTATTATTCTTTGATTATCTATTGTTTAGGGTTGTTTGTGCCAAATAGGTGAAGAAGAAAAAACCAGCATGATCTGAGCAACAATTTTAAATTATGCATCTAAATAAGTAATCCCAACTACTTAAACTCTCCACCTTAGAAAAAAATATCTTGAGATAAATATCACTACACACAGTAAATGTCAATATGTATGATAAATATTAGAAGTTACTTTCTCTATTGTTTCTAATCTGTCTCAATTTAGAAAAAAAAAGTTCATTTTTATCTGTTTTTTTAGAATTTCAATAAATGTTTATTGTTGATTTCTTATTATACTTTTAGTTGTTTCAATAATTTTTAAATAATATATATATATATATATATATATATATATATATATATATATATATATATATTAAGTGTATTGATAGTATAAAAATAGTAAAACAAGAATTATAACGCTATTTTATTAAAATCAAGAAAATTTATTATATTTCTTGATTCTTTTAAAATAACTTTAAAATAAATGGAGTAGTATAGAAAATGTTGTACTCCCTCTATTTTCTTTTTAAATGTCAAATTTTTAACAAAAAATGTTAATTTATATATATATATATATATATATATATATATATATTTTTTTTTTTTTTAATTTTATAATAACATAATTC
>Ga0209489_102739_pt1 | contig 35330 bp, 25 predicted proteins | sample SiratrowhiteBW_FD_187527 | JGI IMG/M metagenome (GOLD analysis project Ga0209489, IMG submission 187527) | Root nodule microbial communities of legume samples collected from California, USA - Siratro white BW (SPAdes) (version 2) | ecosystem: Host-associated > Plants > Roots > Nodule | place... | reverse complement strand
ATATATCATGTTTCGGTCATACTTAAAAAATATTAAAAAAAATGTACAGTGACATTTTTTCTTCGATAATTAAAATTTGTTTATGTTAGACTCTTTAAATGGGACTTTTAACTTTTTTCCCTTTTGCGATTTAGATATGATTTTTTAAGTAAATCTCGGAAGTAATTAAATAAATGAATAATACTATTAAAATCATTTGATAGATTTTTAAAAAAAATAATATAAAGTTTTCGTTTAAGTAATTAACAATATATAATTTTCGTTTTGAAACATTTATATAAATTTCAAAACTAGAGAATAAGTAATATAATATAATCTGGAAATAACAATTCATCAAGAACTTAACATTTGTTGAATTTAATTCAAGTATTATATATATTAAATATGGAATAAAATGTTTCTATTCTTTTAAAAGAAATTTAAGAATTTTCTTGTTAGGATATATGAATCTATCTTTCTTTTTTCTAAGTAACAAACCCTAAACAAATCTTCTCACTTACACTTAAATCGTTATCAGGCTCTTTTACGAAATTTTTTCTATGAAAAAAAGGATTATCTTCTAACAACTTCATATGCATTGTTTTTCTTTTTCTTTAAGACTACTTTCAACCATTATTTTAGATATTAAGGAAAATCACTTTTAATTTTAAAGAATACTGTTTTGATGAAACTGAAAACACTATTTAATTTATTTACGGCAATATCGCAAAATAGTTTTTCCAAAAAAGAAGTAAAATATAATATTAGACTAATTTGACTTCAATGTATTATTGAAATAAAGTACACAATATTCTTTTATATATAAATAATAAAAAAATCGTATCTTTATATGATATTTCTACAAAGCAATATAAAGAAAGAATATTATATAAAGTCAATTCTCATCTAAAAGATTACTTTATATGTAATTGTCATATGTTTTTTCCAAAAATTTATTCAGAGTGAGTTTTTCCTTCTACCATATACTATAAGAAAAAAGTTTTTTAGAAATTAATATTTTATAGTTATTTAACAATCAAAATTTAATTTAGTAACTATTTTAATTACAATTAGTAATTATTTCATTTGGTAACTAAATACTAATCTCTATATAACTTTTTTCTTGTAATGATTACAAATATTTATCTAACCATTATACATTAATTTTTAAAATAAAATATTAAATTAAATATAATAACTCCATAAAAATTATAGGAATCATATTATAATTTCATATGAAGCTACATACGCGATAAGATTACTTAATATTATAAATTTCAAATGATATTAACACTAATATACTATCCTAAAACTGTCACAAATTATACACATTATATATAAATTTTAATTAAATTTATCGTTAAATTTTTAATTAATTTCATAACTTTTAATTATACATCAGATCCATAACACACTACATTATCAACATGTCTCCTGAGTCATCAAAGTCTTACACAAATATGGATTATCATTCACTGATACATATGTGTGTGAATAATGATCATTTTAGCTAAAAGTATAGTCTAAGAGTTAATCAAAATCAATTGTATGGTCATTTTATTTTAATTCTCCCAAGCAATTGTGTACATCAATTCCAGAAAAATCTTTCACCACCTTCGATTTTCCCGGGTCCTATTGACATCTTCTACAAACTCTATACATCAATATATGGGTAACTATATCATACTTTCTAAACTATATTATATACGACATTAAACTTTAATTCCACATATTAATTATCTTTTTATAGCATACATTTATTTTATACATTTTTTACAATTATATGATAGCTCGGTCTCATAAAATCATATTCTTATTTTACACATATTAATTTTTTTCATGACTAAAATCTAGCAATGTAACGACTATATTTCAGAATTATTTTCCCAAATTCAAATCACCAACAATAACAAAGGAAATTAATATCACACTTAATAGTCAGATATTAAACATTTACGTACTCGGTCAAAAATCAATAGTTTATATTAATCGTAACATCTCAAGTTTAAGTAATATAAGTTATGATTTTCAATTGTCATATACATTTATCATTCATGCAATATCTAATTAATACAAAAAGTAAAAAAATAGAGTTGTTGTTAAAAAGAAAAAGAAGGAAATTGTGGTAAAATTAAGAAGAGATTATAATACATAAAATAAAATACTCACCATAAATTTTTCTTATACCACATAGAGTTATAAACATAAACACAATTAATAAACTCTCCAATATTAGACTTTTTAACCAAACTCAAGTCATATTAAATTCTCTAATTAGATTCATGTCATCAGTCTCATGCTATGTGAATCTCATCTTACTCATGTCATAAATTTTTTTTCATCATACTCAGGCTATCATGTTGATGTCATAATAATCTTTCATCAGACTTTCTTGTTAGACCATTTCATCATGTCATCAAATTCTTTGATCATATATGATTTGTCAGATCATATTATTAAAGTTAAGTAACTACTTATGTCATTAGAAACATCCATTTAATTCATGACATTAAGCTCTCTAATAAAATTGTCATTAGACTCATATTATCAAACTTTCTCATAAACAAAATTTATACCAAAATTTTAAAATCTGTTTTATTTATAACTTCACATACAAAATTTCATTTCAAGTGATTCTTTAACTTAATCCTAATATTTCATACCTAAGAAATCCATTAATGGAACCAAAATTTTCAAATAAATATCACAATAATACAACTAAAAGAATACAGTTTCAAAATTTTCAAACTAAATTTTCTAAAGTAGATGATTAGAGTTTGAAGTAAACTTCTCTTACTTCTATAAAATTTTAACTACTGTATACTTTGAGTAGGAAGGCTTAAACAAATTTCTTTTCCTAATGAGATTGAATGAAAATGAATTTAATAAAAAAATTAATTGCATTAGAATAGAGATAGGAAAATTAAACTAGAATAAAATTGCCTCAATTAGAAGTTAACAATGACTAAGCAATGATTTAGAATAAGAAAAAGAAACGACGAAAAGTTTGATGTTTATGTCTATCTTGACCAAAAATCCTAAATGGGACAAAGTGAGAGGGCTTATTGTATTTATAGGAAAAAAAGGATGCACATAAGACAAAATGGAAATCAAGTAAAGGTAACAACAAAATTACTCATCTAATGTAAGTCTGCAATGAAAAAGGAAAATGAGAACAAATTAGTTAATATTGCATGAAATTTTTCAAAGAATAGTAAATGGTAGAAAAAGAAAATTCTCCCTTAGTTTGGTTTTTGTAACGCTGAAATCACAAACAACTTGGGTTTGACCCATTTACTTTTATTCATTCTAATTGTCACACCCATGTAATTGGTTTAAAAATTCGGAAAATTTATTTTGTAATTTCTTGTAATAATTAATTCAAAACAAGTTAATTAACAACCAATTGTGATATTAAAATTTTTATTTTCTTCTAGCGTAAATATATTTAATTAAAACATTGAATGACCTACTCATTGAAGATACCGCTCTAAATATTTAAAGTTAAAATTTTATAAAACTATTAAGTTGTCTTATTTAAAGGAAAATAAATTAACATCGTGATAAACTATGAAACCAATTATATTAGACTAATAATTAAACTTACTTATTTATATATTTTTCAGGCAAAATACATGTTGTTGATAAATATAAGAATAGAAAAAGTAAAAAAGCTAAAAAAAAATGTGTACACAAATAAACACTTACAAGGACATCTACTTATTTGTAAGAACAAAATGCATATATAATTTACAATAATACACCTATATCCTGTTCAATCAACATAATTAAATTTTATGAACTAAATTTCTTTAACATAACAAAATAAATCAATAAAGAATTAATTTAATCAATCTATTTAAAATATTAGGAAAGCATAATATTCATTATTAACAATTTTTAAAATTTTTATAATTATGTATCAATACAAAACACAAACACTCATAATAGTAAACAAAAAATAATAAATAATTAAAATTACATAAAAGCTATGAAGCATCTTATAAAAAATAAACAATTATTTCTGATGTGAAAAAAGGGGTTGTACAAATGAATTTATTTAGAAAAAATAGCGTGATTTCGTTCCTGCCAGCTATACTGTGGATGATCTTTCCATTATCTGTGGCGAGTGCTTATGAATTCAAATTATGGTGAAAATCTTTTTTGTTTTATTTAATTTATTTTACATCAAATACACTTATTTTCGCTTTTATTCATTTTTTATCGATTTCTTTCTTTTTCTTATACTCTCGTTTATTTTCTCCTTTTCTTTTCATCTTTACTATATCAGGATAATTTGATTGAACTTTGGGAATATATTTGTGAAGTTGAATGGTGGGACGTAACACAAGGAAATTATTAGCCACAGTTACGAGACTCAATCTGCAGAGAAAATGATTATTTTCTCTGTCATAAATTCACTAGCAGATATAGATCCATCACATATACAGCACAGAAATCTACGTTAGACTCGTGACACAGTTTCAAATATGCTGCTACTATGCAGAGAGTAGCATCTGTTCCTAGCTTTACTTCACACATGGGTTTGGTGGAAATGAACCATTGTCAAAGTCCAACTGGTGTGACAAGTTAGGTGATATATAATTAATTAGGTTTATAGCCTATGGCTTATGACTCTCTCATTTTCCTACTAACTCTTTCAACCAATGATGCAATTCTGTATATATTATTACAATAGAATTGAAAGGTATAAATCACTAGAGACAAATAGAAAAAAAAAAATGTATTGTTTGAATGCATCGAAATGGAAAATGTTCTATTCACTTATATCAAGAAGCTAGTAAAAATCACATAAAAAAATTTTCTGCACTAATTAAAAATATTGCTTTTATTCTGTTACTTTAATGGTTTAAACAATTATTTCCTTTTATAAAATTCAGAAATTATAATAGAGACGTATAAATAAATTACAAATAAAGCGTTTCAATGAATGTTTTAATTGGTACAGTGACTAAGTATTAAAAATATGTTGGCTTAAACAATAATAGCTAGGTTCGCAGAATGGTGGCAGGCTACAGCTTAACCCTTCTAAAATTTTGGAAAAAAAATGATTAAGAAGAAGAAGGACAGTTAAGTTAGTCAAAGAACAAGATTTGCAACTTGGACTAAAGTGGTAGTGCATGCTAGATACATTTTTAAAAGGAGAAATTAGAGTTTCTTTTGCGAAAAGTTCATCAAACAAAGCTAGAAATGATTAAATATATACTTAGCAACTAAATATCACAGCCACATACATTCCACAGTTAAGCAAATGATTAGCTTTAGCTTATATTTTTAACGGGCACAACAATCATTGCACATGCATCAAATATTCCTCCAACCACCAACTAATTTGGATCACTAGCTACATATATATTTAAAGGAGAACGCGGAAGAAAAACTTGCAGATTCTGAAGTGGCAAAGTTTTTGTAGCCATGTGTTAAAAGGTTTTAAAATGAGGTAACATTGTCTCTATCTGCCTCAACCTCATGGAAGAATATGTGTTAGCCACATTCATGTATTATATAAGGTATAGCCAGTTCAAGCCACACCATCACTTTAGGTTTAAGAACAGACACATTCATACACTGATATCTGTTCCTGTTGATAATGCTGAAGTTGGGTTGGCAATATTTGGCTACCAAACGCACGAGATGTGGCTATGAGAAGCTCTCAAGTTCGGGTGAAAAGATGATGAGGGATGGAAGACGTTGTTGGGTGAAGTCTGTGAATGGAAGATTACGTGGTCTTAGGTTGTCACGGTGTAGGAAGCTTTCCTTAGCAGTGGTATTGTTTTCCAGCAGAATTGTAAGACTGTACACTGAGGTTGTCAAGAGAATGAACACGGAAAACATATATCCTGCAATGGTTCTATCCACACAATGGGGTCTTCCTGTTCTGTCTCATTCTTCACACGTGCGCAGATCAAGGAGGGCCATCCCTCTTCCCACAAAACTCACTTTCTGTTAATTAGCAACATTTTTTGTGTCTGTTACCATTCTTTTCTGTTAGCAAACTTCTATAATGTTATTATGCCTCATACAGTCACAGTTAAATGTGTTTGTTTTATATAGTAAATTCAAAATATATGCAGTCAGCTTCCTGCATATATTATTATCAATTATTAATCCATAAATTTGCTGAGAAGCATTATTTATCATATCAAATTTAAATAAAAAAAATGTGTAAGATGTTAGAATATAGAACACCTGAATATTGTATAGCAGTGTATGATGCAGTGACAGGATACGTGTATAGATACAATACGCGATATATTAATATTAATGTTGTTTTAAGTAGCATGAAGTGGGGAGATTTTATTTTCCTGCACGAGGGTTAATTCAGCTTTTTGATGCATATATCTTAACTAAAACCATAATTAGTTGTTCCACATTTAGGTATAACAATGATTATTCTGCAGAAAACACATAATCTAGGGCAATGAACATGACATTATCCACTGTAGTGCCGTAATCTACATGATTATGCAGAGCAGCATAGTGCCATAATCTACAATGTCGAGAAATTTTATGTTGCAGGAAGGAAATAGAGTAACAGAACATGTTAGTTACATCATAGCTTGAAATTAGCCACCTTTAAAATCAGTTTTTTATTTTTTTCTCTCTGCTAAGAAATAATTGGTGTGATTAATTGGGTTTAGGAAGGTACCAAAAAGGCATGGAGTACCTAGAATAACAGCTACCTACTGTGTTCACTGACACACTCCTTTACAGCGATGGTCCAATTATATTTTTCTGCCAACCAAGTATTCATCACAAATCTGGTACACTATACCAACGATTAAGTCCAAATTCCATGCATTTTCTTTTTTAGGGGGAACAGCTACTTAGAGCAATACAGTACCATAAAATTAACCAAGAATAAAGGTATAGATGAGTTGTTTTTCAACTGAAATTGATATTTTATTACTGTAACTTAAATTTGGTGAGATTTGTTAAATAAAGGAAAATAATAGTTTGTCATCCCTAAAAATAATGATAATAATAATATGCACTAAAACTTTAAGTTAAAGAACAAAATAAATATAATTAAATTATTATTATTTTTTATTCTGGGGATGTCAAAATATGAACACCCTTAAATAAAATATTATCTTTAATTGTTGAACAGCATATAGCAAAAATATTGAATCCAAATTTTGTCCACGTTATTTTGAAAACTTTCACGAAAAGATTAATTACATTGTGTGTGTGTGTTTTTTTTAGAGCCAATTAAGTTAATTGATTTTTTCATTTTACAACTTTAAATATTACTTTCACCCAAATATTTGAGAATCTTATAATGAAATTAAGACTTGAAATAGTTATATATATATATATATAAAATACTTTTAAAACTATTATTATTATTATTAAATGTGCATAATATATATTCTAAAGTTTATTAAAATTTTGTTAACATCCATTTTGTTCAAATAATTAAAAATATTAAATAAAGACAATTAGAATTAATTCAAGAAAAAAAACATAAAAAAGCAATAAAATTTAAAAGATACTAAAATATATTAAAAAAGGTAAACTGAATAAACAGAAAAAAAAAATCTTTTAGTTATAGAAATACGATTTTGTTTAATTTGAAAAAAATTGAAAGAATATTAAATAAAATATTGTAATTTATTTTATCTTAAATATATTTAAAAGTAAAAATATGTAATAAAATAATATCTGTGACTTAAAACAAATTATTTGTTGTTAATAAATATGATTTATTAACAAAAGCAGCAGCAGCGGCGGCGAGAAGCTCCATTCGCAATGGGAATCGATTTGAAGGCAGGAGGTAAGTCCAAGAAGACCAAGCGAACCGCCCCAAAGTCCGATGATATCTACCCCAAGCTCCTTGTCAAGTTCAATGCCGTCATTCTCAAGCGTCTTTTCATGAGCAAGGTCAACAAGCCTCCGCTATCCCTCTCTAGATTGATCCGTTACACCAAGGGAAAGGAGGATAAGATTGCTGTGGTGGTTGGGGCTGTGACCGATGATATTCGTGTGTACGAAGTGCCTGCTCTGAAGGTAGCAGCACTGAGGTTCACTGAAACTGCCAGAGCTAGAATTGAGAAAGCTGGCGGGGAATGCCTCACCTTTGATCAACTAGCTCTTAGAGCTCCACTCGGCCAGAACACGGTTCTTCTTAGAGGTCCTAAGGCTCGTGAGGCTGTCAAGCACTTTGGACCGGCTCCTGGTGTGCCCCATAGCCACACCAAGCTCTATGTCCGTTCAAAGGGACGGAAATTTGAGCGGGCCAGAGGGAGAAGGAATAGCAGAGGCTTTAGAGTTTGAGTTCCGTAGCTCAAACATGAAGGAATTTTCCTCTTACCCTGTGATCATTATGTATTGTTTTCTCGTGCTTTTGGAACAATTGTTAATTTTAGTTTTTACATTTCCTTCCAAGGGAAAAATATTGAAGCTCCTTCCCCGAACAATTTTGTTCTAGCAGACTACTTTTGAGAGGATTAATGAGTAACTATTGGTCTACCTAAGGTGTGCTTATGGCAGGAACTCGACTAATCTTTATTTTATGATGCCCGTATTTTGTCCTCCTAAAGAGGAATTTAGTCTCGAATAAAAATAAAAATAAAAATTTTCATTCTCATATCCTTATTCATTTTTGTTGTATCATAACTCTAATTTGAGAGCTCTGGTTGCTACATTTTTCATGGTCGAAATTATTAATCCCTCATAATATTTTAGTTCATCTTATCATGTTAGTTCTTAACAACATATGATTTTTTCTATTGATACACAACAAGAGAGACAAATTTTTTGTGATCAGTCAAAAGTAATGAATGATACTAACAAAAGTAGTTTTGAAAGACGATATACTTCTAAAGTCTGCAGTCATTGTGGAAAGATAGGACATGTGATTGATACATGCTATAGAAGACATGGTTTTCCACCTCAGTTCAAGTTTAAAAATCATAAAGCAGACTGTAATGATAATCAGCAGAATCATGGAGGTTCAAGGCCAAAGGTACATTCTCAACATATTAGTTTGACTCTTGAGCAGTATCAAACATTGTTAGCCCTTCTACAACAGTCTAAATCCAATGACAATATCTCTAATCAAAGCTCTGATACCATAATATGAAAATAAAGAGATGAACAAAAATGAACAAGGATATGAGAATGAAAATATTTTTTTTGTTTCTGTATTTCATCAAAAATAAAGAACTGAATATATACAAATATTGTACCCATTCTAAGTATAGCTAAATAAAGAAAACAAAATAAAATTATTATAATTTGATAATGTCATAAAAATAAATAAACAGAATTGATGGTAATTTGATTATATCATAAAGACAAAATCAAATAATTAGTTTTTTTTCTAGAAACCTCCTATCCATATCCTCTAAAAGTTATAGCATGATGTAAGAATCTCTAACTAACCACACCACTTACTCACTTTCTCTTCCCCAACAACATCACTGTTGATAGTTTGTTTTTTGGTTTTCAAAATTGGATGGGAAGGGTTTTTTAAAACTGGGGAACAAGTATAAATAAGAAGGAATAGGAGGGAGGGAGAAGAACTTGGAAAGAACAAAGAGGGAGATGAATTACTGGAGAAGAAGTGCTTTCTGGAGGCAAAGGTAATCTACATTCTTATACAATAATTTTTGTTACTGATATTGTTTAATGAAGTTTAGTATGAACCTGATATTACTGATATTTTTTATTTTAAAATATTAGCCATGCATATGAATGATGGTTGTTTCACCTAAAAGAGACCACTCATATGTTTGAACAGTGCATGAAAACTATGATAGTGAATTTAATGTGTTAATTACCAATGTACAAAGTTTTACCAAGTTCATATTCATACTGCACATTCAACATCCACATTCAATACCTTCTCTTGTATCTCTATTTTGTAATCAATTCTTTCTGTGCATGCATGGTTTATAATCCTCAGTCTTTTTGCACAATAATAAATTATCTGTATATTATGAAATGTTAGTAGATGAAAATAATTAAATATTTATACATCAAAATTTGATATGGACATTTAGATACATTATCTTCAAGATTCAATATTTTATTTAAATATAAAATTCTCAATTAATTTTTGCATAACATAATTGTGTTTATAATATATATTTTAGAAGAATTGTTTAGATACAGTATGTAGGTCAACTTATATTTTATATCTTACTATTTAAAAACTATTTAATAAATAAATTTAAAAATAATCATTTAAATATATTTAGAATTTAAAATTTATTTAAACTTAATAAATTTAAAAGATACGCGTTATCTTATACTTTTAATTATTTAAAAGTAATAATAAAATGCGATAATCTATCATATTATTATTTTTACTTGTATGGTTTATAATTATGTTAAATATAATATTTTGCACTATCTCATATCCTTAACTGAAAAAAAAAATCTTAGACTCTTAATATTCTAAAAGTGTTAAAAATTGTTAAAATTTTAAAACTAAAATATCGTTTTTTACAAATCTATTTGCAAATGGTTATGGACTTTAATTTCCTATTATGAATAAAAATACATAGAGAATGTAGTTTTGCATGAATAATTAAAAATACATTAATTTTATACGTTTAATTAAAAGATATGAAAATATATTTCTTACCTCGAATTCAAATTTAGTTTTAAATATAATTCTTTTTTTAAAAAATATTTGATGTAGTTGTTCTTTAACAACTCTATTATTATATCAAATAAAGGTTTGTGTAGTTTTACTAATTGTAAAAATTTTAAATATAATTTTAGTTTATTTATAATTCATTCATTAATAATTATGAAAATAATTATATATTATTTTAAATAAAATTGAGGTGTTATATGAAAACTAATCACTTCCATTTTAGAACTATTAGATGTCAACTTAAAAATATTTAGTAGTAAATAAAATTATTAAATTACACTTCGATATTTAATTCATGAGTTCTAATAACATATTGAAAAATAAATAAATTTTAATTTAATTTTATAAAACTAATTTATAAAATAAAAGTTTATACCTATTTATATACACTTGATCGTATATTTAGTCCATCTGAGAAATCTTAACAGAAACATCTCAGCTTTGCAATTTAGACTTTTATCAAAAAGAAGGAACATACTTTGTTACTTCTCTCTACATTCTAGGTCACCAGATTAATATTTTTAAATCTAGATGCATCGTGGTGAAACTTCTGTAAATACCTAATTTAGTTACTTTTATGAACTTCTTCAATTATTTACCTTATTTACATATTATTTCCTTATACCTAGTCATTCCTTTATAATCTTGTTCAAAATTTGATTATTTTCCTTCAAAAGTTTAATTTTTAACTTTTCCTTAAGAAATTAATCGCTTAGTGGAGTCTCTTTCACTTTTTTCCAAGAAAACCTACTTTTTAGGGCATAGTAAAAGATATAATATTTAGTTTTGCATTATTAGTGATTAATTAATCTTTAACCGCACTATAATTTTTCTTAAATGGGCTTTCTGGTGGGGAGAAGCTAGTTGGGCCTTTGTGGCATCTTCCATACGGGCCTGTATTGTATTACAGCAACCATTAAAGAAGTTCATAATTTTCAAGTTAGTGGTTTTTCAGAATCAAGAGTGGGTATGCTAAGCCTATGGCGGTGGTAGTGGCCGTTGTTCCTGAACATCACCTCACCGGCCAATTCTGGTTTATGTAAATCACACCAATCGCTTTTCTCGAAGGTTTTGTTTCTCTCTGTTCATCTTATCAATAACCCAATTCTTCGCCACTCTTTAATCTATTAACCTCACGATTGCTGTCGTAGTTTTGCACTCGCACTCTCACCCTAGCTATGCACTCTATGCTTTAATTCTGTTCCTTCCCTTTATTTCTTTTACCTGTGCTTCCATTGTACTGTATTATATCACGACTAGTTTGCTCCATATATATTTCTCCCCATGCTATTTTCTCAATTTAAGTTGAAACTAGATCACACATGCTGTAGAAAAAGAAGAAGAAAAAGAAAAAGTTGAACAATGACATGATAGGTAATGGGTGGATTGGGTACTTGGATTTCCCTTGTGGTATAATTGTTTGCTTGGTGGACTGGGTATCCGTGAATCCATCCATTATTAAATGGGACAAGGTTGAATTTTTTTTTTTCCTTTTTTGGAAATATTTTTCTTAATGGATCAATCTTTTTATTTTGGTCCATCCAATAAACATTCTGGTCATCCACTTGCATGCTACCCTTGGTTTGGATTTGTTTTATAGATGTTGAGCTCTCATCCCAAGCTCCAGCTTCTTCTGGAACGAGTGAATTTTCCCTTTACGAGTTACAACAGATGAACATAAATATGACAATGATTTTCCCTTTATTCTTTTACTCATCTCTGACAACTGTGGTGTTGCGAAGAGAGTAGTAGAATATGTAATGTTACAAAATTGACTCCCGACAGGGTAAATTTTTATCGGTGAAGTTGACTAAATGCAATTTGACTGCTGCCTGTGTCAACCGTAATTAGTCATTTTAAAAAGTGTAGTGGTGATCTTGGTTTCCTTGAATGCTTCTGTCAAATTGATTTGCTGTACAGAAACTGAAATTTTTAGTTGCTCGAAAAAAAATCTATAATGTATGGTGGGTTTTGACCCTCTTTTTGCATTTATTTTAATATTATTTGTCTTCCCTGATCATTATCCTAACTCTTTTGTGGGCTGGAAGTCGAGAGGCCTGAAGATGTCTTGTACAATCTGATATGTTCAAATTTTTGTGGCTATACTGGACATCAATAAATTCACCATTGACGAGCTTTTGATTACTTCCATTCGCCTATCCATTTTTTTGTGAATAATTTGCATTAGACATAATTTTGCAGTTATATGCATATGAATGGCGTGGCGCGAGCTTGGAAAGAAGGTGAGTTGACTTTTATATGCTTATGCAATATTTTTTATCTAAAATTTTTATTAAATGTGACAATTATCCAGTTTGCAAGTGATTGAACTTTTCCTGTGTAAGTTACTATGTTGTATAGCTCACTCAGTTTTCTGATAATGTTCGCTTTTGTTGCTTGAATGCAGAGAATATATATGAATTTTACTAGAGCTTTGGCTGCAACGCCATTTAGGCACGTGATAGGATCAAATTTTGCATCCACCTTTGCTGCACAATCTGTCTATGCATCGGCAAAATGCATAACAGGTAATTGACATGCTGTGTGCTTTTAATATTGTTTTTCTTGCCCTTATACTGTACATACTCTGCTAATCACTAATTCCTTTAACTACATGATGCAGATTTCATCAACCAATCGTCTCAGGGAGTGGCTGGTTTTGGCACTGTGACTAAAGAATGTGGAATTCGGTAAAATAGCATTCAATTTTCATGTTTCAAAACGAACCAATTAGGTGATATAAGGATGATAACAAAATGGGCATATGCATAGTGATTGTAATAGGAGAGTAAGTTAAACTTCCAAATATGTGAAGATATGATTGTGCAGAAAGTCGACTATGTGAGGGCATATTTATGAAGCCTAAATTTATCAGAACTATTCTTTGTGTACATAAGTAGTACTGCATCGGTGATAAGATGGGTGTTATTCCAATGTGGTACAGCCATCCTATATACGTGTTTCAACAATGAGAAATCATTTCATTAATTGTATTGTTTTTGAAAATGAATAAATCTACTTTACTGATCTTTGATTATGCAATTTGACATAATTAGTAGTAGAGGAAAAAATACTTCATTGATCTTTGATTAGTCAATGCTGGAGCAATTTTTTCGCTGTATTATGTTGGTAATCTCATTTTTTTCTAATTACATGACTAGCATTAACATGTGACTTTTAAGAGAGTTCTAGATGGGCTTTGATTGCTTTGTTAGTAATATGCTAACAGTCCTATCATAAAATAATCCTGATTTTTATTAATCATCTTCACCTGTAGATGAAAATGCCTTAGCTAGAACTTATTTTATTTTACTTAAAATAAAGAAATGATATTAGTTGAAATCCTGAACTGTATGGTGTTTTGGTACTTAACTCTTGTGCAAAAGTTGCTTAAATGAAAAAGAAAAGGCCCAGAAGAGTAAGGTGTTTTGATTACATTTATAGGTGCTTCCATGGTAGTTCACAAGCCTGGGCAAGAAATGATGGATCGTTAGGTCTGAAGACCCCAAAGAGGGTGAAATATCTGAAAAGGGATGGTATGAACAAGCCACCTGTTACAGCCAGCAAATCAAATCCTGATAAAACAGTAGAAATATTTGAAGGCATGACCCTTGTTGAACTGGCAAAGCGCACTGGAAAATCAGTATCTTCTTTGCAGGATATCCTCACTAATGTTGGTGAAAAGGTTGAATCAGAGTTTGAGCTTCTTAGCATGGATGTTGCTGAACTAGCCGCAATGGTATTTTCTCCTTCTTAGTGACAAATGACTTTTAACTAGTGAATATTAGGAACTAGTACCGACTTACCTTCTTTTGATCCCAATACTTGTTTGTCTATCCTTGTCATAACTCATTTAATGACAACTGATTATGAATAAATTGAAAGTAGCTCGTTTGACTTAATTTTTCGCTCGACATATATGAGATTTGGAGTTAGCTTTTGTAGTGTTTTAGTGATTTGAATTTTGAATAAAATCTAAGACTCATTGTGAAGTTTTGATGGAGGTAGATTTGGACAAATATTTTACTTAAAACCATGATTGAGGCATTATACTATGGTATTCATGCAAGATTTTATTTTATTTTTACATCCATTGTGGGCATTGCATGTCTTCACCCTCCTTTTCCCCCCTCAATTTGTCACACGATGAATGTTTTTGTTTCTCTTTTTTATAATTTATTCATTTAATTAGTTCCTTGCTGCTGCAGGAGGCTGGCGTCAATGTTAAGAGGCTACATTCAGCTGAAGGTGCTGAAATATTACCTCGTCCACCAGTTGTAACAGTGATGGGTCATGTCGATCATGGTAAAACATCTCTTCTCGATGCCTTGCGTCAAACATCAGTGGCAGCCAGGGAGGCTGGTGGCATAACTCAACATCTAGGTGCTTTTGTTGTCGTTATGCCATCAGGAGCATCAATCACATTTCTTGATACTCCTGGTCATGCTGCATTTAGTGCAATGCGAGCAAGAGGTGCAGCAGTTACAGATATAGTGGTGCTGGTCGTTGCTGCAGATGATGGTGTCATGCCTCAAACACTTGAAGCTATGTCCCATGCAAAAGCAGCTAATGTACCAATTGTAGTTGCAATTAATAAATGTGATAAACCAGGAGCAAATCCTGAAAAAGTTAAACTGCAGCTTGCTTCAGAGGGCTTGCTGCTGGAGGAGATGGGTGGGGATGTTCAGGTTGTTGAAGTTTCAGCAACTGAAAAAATTGGACTGGATAACCTAGAGGAAGCCTTGCTACTTCAGGCGGATATGATGGATCTTAAAGCACGAATTGATGGCCCTGCTCAAGCGTATGTGGTGGAAGCAAGACTTGACAAGGGACGGGGTCCACTGGTAACTACTATAGTAAAGGCAGGGACTCTAGTTTGTGGTCAACATGTCGTTGTAGGCTCACAATGGGGAAGGATAAGGGCTGTTAAAGATATGGCAGGGAAGTTAACTGAACGAGCAACACCTGCTATGCCTGTTGAGATTGAAGGGCTTCGAGGGCTGCCAATGGCTGGTGATGATGTAATTGTTGTTCATTCTGAGGAGCGAGCTAGAATGCTTAGTTCTGGCAGGCAAAGAAAGTATGAGGAGAACAGGCTAAGGAATAAGATGATACAGGACAAACCAACTACTTCAGACGATTCCATGGAGGTTCCACTGAGGGTTGAAATGCCAGTGATAGTAAAAGCAGATGTTCAGGGAACTGTTCAAGCTGTAACTGATGCATTGAAAACTTTAAACAGTGCTCAGGTTTGTGAATATTATAGTTTTATAGTGAACTATTTTTTGCTTACAGATGCTAGTGTTTATAGATGCAAGTGTTTCACCTTTTATCCACAGGCAGAGAGAGGGCAAAGAAAACAGTTTATTTTTTTTTATGCTAGTGCTAGAAACGCAAGAGTTTGACCTTTGACCCTTTTGGTATCAAAGCCTTTTTTTTAAGTGATTTGGACCTTCTTCCTGTTTTGTGTTTTCTTAATCCTAACAATTTAAGCTTGTCAGTAGGTAATGTGAGTTTATGTTTTATCCTTGTTTAAAACTAAAAATGATTGAGTAGCCAGTGGTGTCTGAGATATAAAGTGAAATGATTCGTTGGCACGCTTCTAACTGATCAAGATTTTGGGTGAAATGCTTGGTTTACACAAAATATGATTTATTACTCGATATATTAGTTATGATTGCCATCATTTGGATAACGTTTGGTTGGTGGTATAATGAAAATGATATATGAAAAGGTACTCAGTAGAGTAATCAGTTTTAAAAATATATTTAATGACCATTAATCAGTTCCAGTTGGTCATTCACAATATATATTGGACAATTGGGAATGATTTGCTTTTAATTATTACCAGGTCTGGCATACATGTTTTTTTTTTTTTTAAGTTCAAATGTGGCATTCATGCTTGAATCAAGCTTTGTGACAACCAACAACATACTGCAGTTATCATGAACTTTTTAAGTTGGTTATTGAAATTCTTTAATTTAATTGCTAGGTTTTGGTGAATATTGTCCATGTTGGCGTTGGGCCGGTTTCTCAATCCGATGTGGACTTAGCACAAGCTTGCGGTGCTTGTATAGTTGGATTCAATGTGAAAAGTCCTCCTACTGCTCTAAATCAGGCAGCAGCCCGCGCCAGTATCAAGGTATTATTAACTATTAAACTTATGCTCATATTTAAGTACACTGTGTCATGCTAGAGATTCTGACAAGAACCTTTGACTTCAAGTTGACATCTATATGGTTTTGTTGTAGATAATTCTGCACCGTGTAATTTACCACCTCTTGGAGGACATAGGCAATTTGATAATAGACAAGGCCCCTGGGACTTCTGAAACCCATGTTGCTGGAGAGGCAGAAGTGCTTAACATCTTTGAAATCAAAGGGAGCAAGTCCAAGGGTCCTGATGTGAAGATAGCTGGTTGTCGTGTTATTGATGGTTCTGTGACACGATCAGCAACCATGAGGCTTCTGAGGAGTGGGGAAGTGGTGTTTGAGGGACCTTGTTCGTCTCTTAAGCGGGAGAAGCAGGATGTGGATAGTGTGAAAAAGGGCAGTGAGTGTGGACTAGTAATTAACAATTGGCATGATTTCCAGATTGGAGATGTTATTCAGTGCTTGGAACAAGTTATAAGGAAGCCCAAGTTCGTTAAGTCGGAGAGTGGTGCTGTTCGAATTGAGTGCTGATCGAGTTAGTTGAGAATTCTTCAAAACGCATTTTTGTGATACATTACACTGAGCCAGCAAAGTAACACTCATATGGAAGTTAGAGTAATTATTCTTTGTTGTACCAAAAGAAAGTGTAATTATATTTGAGGCACAATTTTAAAGGATTAGTCTACTAGGTTTTTTGACACTTATAATAATCCGTGTTTTTGGACTAAAAGCTGTGCTCACGCATTCCTATTCACCGTGTGAATTATTAGAACCAATAACAATCTTGTGATGTGCAAGTAATGATAGTAATAATAATACAAATAGAATAAAGTATATTGTTAATTTAATTAAATAATTGTTCAATTTTTTGGTTTTTACGCTTTTGGGTGTTACTTGTAAAGTAGAAGCGGACCTTAAATAAGTTTTTGGGCACAAAAATAAATGAAACAAACAGTATTAAGTTCTTAGATAACAATAATTTCAAAAAAATAATGAAGAAAACGTTTTCATATTTACAATAAATATTTAAATGATATACAAAATTGTCCAACTCAATGAAATCTCTCATTTTGTTTTGTAAAAGTTTTCCTTTTATATATAATAAAGAGCAACGTCATACCTTTTTCCAGGTTTGGTTTGGGCTGGCGGATAGTTGTTTTAGTTGATGGGCCTATAGCATGAGCCCTGGACAAAAGTGCATAATAATAAAGGGAATTGCTTCCTGCACTTCATATTTTTCAAGATTATCAAAATTATTCTTGTCATTTTTATTTCAAAGGAAGAGCTCCAATATATTTAGGATGTTCCTGAAAATCGAATTCTATGAAATACTTTCAGATTATAAATTTTGGAAGAAAGAAGGTAAAATTGGACATTTTAAAATTTGATTTTTCAAAATAAAAATTTTACATGAAAATCGTATTCCAAAAGTCCAAGTTTTAATTCCGAATTTAACTTCTAGAATAAGGTTTCAGGAATGCGAATTTTTCTTTTCAGAAACCAAAATTCAGAAAGTTTCTATATTCTACTTTCTAAAATTAAAAAAAAAACACAAATCCAATGATATTTTGGTATCGGGAAGCTATTGTCAATAATAAATTGGCTCAAGTTATAAAAATGAAAGAGTTTGCATCTGCGAATGAATTATTTCCAAAACATTTACAATTTTATGCTTTCTTTTATTCAATAATCAGAAAAATTCACAATTTAAATTCCGATTACTAGAAATTTAAATGGTCCAATTTACATTAATTTACTTTTTTAATTTATTTTTATTTCAAATATTTTAAAATGGTAAGGTTTATTAATGGTTACAAATTGATAGACCAAAATAAGATATGTATTAATCATTTAACTTCACAACTGGTAATTCATAAGCTAAAGATGACAAACAATGCGAAACAAACTCTTAGGTCTTTAAAAAATAAAAATAAAGAGACATAAATTAATAATAATAATAATAATAATAATAATAATAATAATTTAGGAAAAAGAGGAGGAGGAGGTAACATAAGAAATTAATAATTGAGTGGATGATTAACATTAAAGTTAGGGCTATGAACCTTCTTGTGTTCAAGTGATTGTGGTTTGGTATGAAAAACATTTAGAATAATCACATATGAAAGTTTTAGAAGGTATTAGAGGCTTAGAATGGATGGTCTTATGAACAGCTAAATCTAAATCTGGTATAGTTGCCACTTTTTTGCCATATATATCTCATATGTAATCTTCTGGGATAATGGCATTTTTAAATTATTATTTCACATGATATAAGAAGATATGCAATAAATGTATGTTGAGAAAATTTAATATTGAGATAAAATTGATGACATTTAAATAATACAAGCATTACAAATTATAAAGGATGCCATGGGTCCATATTAGTAATTTGTTTTCAAAAGAATGATGTAGGTTTTGTAAGCAATATTTATATTTATTGGAAAAAATACAAACATATATCAATAATTAAATTAGATACTTAATTATATTTGAATGAGTGAATATGAAATTACTTTTTATCTAAAGTTTAACTTTATATGAAAAATATACAAATAAAATATTGTCTTCACAAATTGTCTACGAGATAATATTTTTCAAGTACTATACATTAAAGAGTAAAAGAATAAGAGCTTATGAAAACATATGTATTTGTTATGAATGTTTTGTCATGTCTTTTTATGTATGATGATATTTTATTATAATAAATATTATAAAAAGATTTATTATAATTAAGTAACTTTGTATTATCTTTAGTGTTATAATTTTTTATTATATATGATTGATTTTTGTCGACACTTCATTGTTATACTTTTTTTTATTGAGTAAAATAATAAATTTTACTTGAATAATTATACTTATTCTACTAATCATATTTAAATGAGTATACATCAAATGAAAAACTATGTTGTGCATATGGTAATGTCTTTATTATAATTTGCTAATTTATCTTTCAAAAATATTTATGGGTGTCCAAATATAATTATAATTGTCTATTGAGATTGAGATATTGATTATAACATTTCATGTTTATTGTTTATACTTTTTTTATAATATGTCAAAACTTAAATTATTTCACTATTCTTTAAAAGATTTCTTAAGTTTCTATTTATATATTGTCAATTCTTTTGGTCCTATGATAATTTTTCACATCAAGATGTTTAGTGAAGAACAAATTACATGTACTTAATTTTTTAAATATTTTAAACTATTTCACACTTAATAGATAGAAAAGTTTAACATGATTCAATGTCATCAAATTTTAGAATGACTTATTGATAATTTATGAAAACATTAATTTTAAAAAATTACATTTTAGATTTAATTTGAAATTATTTTAAGATTAACCATGCTAAATTTTTTTATTTCAAAAACTCAATCAAAAATTTTACAATTAAAAAAAAATAAAAGTTAATAAATTGTATTAGAATATAGTTCAAATATATATATTTTTCCTAATGTTTCAAAAGATTTGAACATAATGGAGGCTAGATTTGTTAGGTGGCCACAACAAATTTTATTTCACAACTTCATTATATTTAATAATATTGACTATCCATCTATAATACAAAATTTATTTTGTTTGGTTTGTCTTAATTTTCCCTCTCTGTATGAAAAAGCAACATGGCCAGCTTTTTCAATTTTGTTGTATTATGATGGTGGTTGTGTTTGAGTGGATGTTAAAATCTTGAGAAAAAAAGGGTTATTTGGTCCCAAAATCAATTATGTGTGATACAGAAAGCACAGAGTATGATCATCAAAACCAAGCCAAAGATAATAAACCAAAAGACAAAGCCGCCACTGTAGAATTACCTAAACCTAATATGTACCACGTGGACTCTGTTCTACGTTACAAGGCAAAGGCCACGGACTACGAGTCCTGAAAATTAAGGAAGGAGTTCGCACATTGAAATCAAATCAAATGAACCAGTTTGCCAAACACATCACACATATAAGGTTAAAATTTAAATACAAATCAAATGAACAAGTTTACACATGTTTTTTTCATTTGGTTTGCCCAATTTCACACCATATTTCTCTCTCCTCTTAACTGTTCATTATTCAATAATATTATTATTATTATTATTATTATTATTATTACCGATATTCAACTTTGATGATAGTTGAGAATTGACCTAATTCGCTGCAACCGAGAATCAAGCGCGGTTGGAATTGATGTCTGGTTGTTCCGAGGAGGAGGGGGTTTCGTTCTCGGACACCGATCGTCGCGGTTACGAAGGAGGCAGTGACGACGATTCCGAAATTGGAAAGAGTCAACTTCGCAGAAGATCGAGGGGTAGTGGTTTTGGGAAGGTGGTTGTGAATCAATTCGCGAAAGCGAAGAAGCAAATACGCAGAGTCAGAAGCAGAAAGAGTCTTCTTGCGAAATCGCGTCCGGGGAAGGAAGAAGGTAAGGTGATTGTTGTTGACGGTGACGCTGGTGGAGGAAGAAGGAGAGGGAGTGGGTGTAGGTTTTGTTTTTTGCCGCCCAAAGTGTTGGAATCACCTAATGAGTCTCCCACCAGTGATCCCAATGACCCAAATTTCACTCATGCCATGTTGAGAACTTTGATGGATAAGAATGATTTCTATTCCAAAGAATGCAACCCTCACTTGGATTAGTTCATGTTGCAGATTGCTTGCGTTCGATTGGGTTTTAGGATAATCTGCTCAATTTGAAGTGGTGTAAGTAAAATGATAAAATTGTGACCTTATGATGGCTCGTAAGGGATGTAATTGGATGTTCAATAAAAGTGGTAGAGATGTGAGGTGAGAGGCTGGAACAGTGTAATGTCAGACCCTCATTTGCATTTTTGTTCATTTAGAGCAATGTGGTGTAAGAAGTTATAGATAAGAAACTTGCTGCAATTCAATGATTACGGTTCAAGAGTTGGAACAGGTTAATATGGATTGGAGAATGGAATCAAGTGCTGCTGTTGGAGAGGTTGGTGAAAATTGGATTCTTTGATGTTCTGAAATTTCTACTTGTCCCTATTTGGAGAAGTGGTGTACATATCAATACTGAAAATTTTTGAAGACTGTTATATTCATAATCTCTTTCTAGCTGTCAGCACTGTTTGATTGGTTTCCTTGGGCACAAATTTTTCATTCAGCTTGTTAGAGGTCTTGAGTGGTTGTAATGTATGGAAATTTTTTTGCATTGCAACCTGAACATAAATTGTTGTTCTGAACATCAGTTTGCTCTGATTTTTTTGATAATTCATGTCCTCATATGTACGATGATATTTGGAAATGGCAAGGGTTCCCATTCTTGAGTCTGCATATATTTGGAAAATTTCAGAGAACCAAAATTTAGAGGTCATTTTGTATTTTAAGTCTGGAAAATTTTGTAAGATAATAGATTGGTCTGCATATGTTTGTCCATTATGAAGTATTTTAATACACTTCATATGTTTGTCACTCATTTTTGCCAGGCTGCTGCATTTCCATTATAAGCAATATGCATAATCAGTATGCATTTCAATCTTGCTCTTCTAGTTGTTGACTTTCTTTGGTTCCCTCCAAGATCTGTTCTGCATTCAACAATTTTATGCTCTCTTCTTTTTCATTTGGATGCTTAAAATCCAATTTCAAGGATTTCAATAGTGAACATTTCTAAGTAATAGGTTCAATTAACATTTTTATTGCTGTTTCAAATTACTTCCAATGTTACGAAGGTTTTTCCAGATATTTTCTATCATTAATATATAGTTTTGTTACTTCATTGCAAGAAATTTAGTTTTTGCCAGAAAAAATCTTTGCTTCAATTTATTCCCAGCCAAAAGCAAAGTCATAGCACTTTATAGCAGTCTTTCTAGGATTTTTCATCATGCAGGAGGAAACCCTTTTCTTTTGTGGTTTTGTTGTGTAGCACCATGCCATTTCCATGTTGACTAAAGAAATTGAAAGTGAGGTTTGGTAAGGCGTTGTGGTTGTGATCCAGTGGCTTCTGTACGAAACCTGAGTTCAAGGTACACGTTTTACTATGGTCCAGCTGTTGAGTTACTTATGGTCCCAAACTTGGTAGTGGAAACCATGGGAGGTAAACCTTCATCTTGGCTGAGACTTGTATCTTTGACCCGAAGCAAGGCTGGAAATTCCTTGTATGACTTATATTTTAGTTTTAAACATTCTAGATGAGATATAAAACAAGAAAACCGAGATAAAGAAGATGAAAAAGGTAGTTTTGTTTTTTGATTTCTTTTTCTAGCGTTTGTTGGTGGCATGTATTTCATCCTGGTCACTATTTTTTCTGGCATCTATTTCATTCTCATCACTAATTCAGAGGCTGGTGCCCTGTAGTGTACTCATTATTTATTTATTTGGGGGAGGAAGGATGGATGTCCACCTCACTACTTCGTTTTTACTGAAATTTGTTTCTCTAGCTTTTATTTTATATTATTTTTGCTTTTATTGAAAATTTAATTGTCTAGATTTTCATTTTCTTAAAATAAAGAATGAGCACTGTAATGGATAAAAGAGAAATCGATGCTTTATAATATTTGGCAAGGACAAAGAAAGGTGGTGAACTGCAAAAAAAGGTATCTTAACTTGTGATTGATGATTTTCTAATTTTGTAACAAATGATAAAATAAAAATATCAACATCTCATGTCATGCTATTACTCTATTGTGCATGCCTTTGCTGATTAAAAAAAAGCTCTATTATGCATACATAGTTTCATGCTGCATGATTATTGTCGGTGTATGTGGTTAATTTGGTTCTGGCACAATCTAGTTTTGAATGGGGATTGTGAGTTTGCTTAAATGATCTCGTATTCTCATAAAGTAAGCTTAAATGTAATCGTAAATTGAGTTCATCTGCCAAATTAAACCGGTTATTCTGTACTATCACATAGTTCTGATTCTCAGGCAAAGCTTTCAGGTTTTGACTTATAGATAAGAAATATGGTATCCCTATCCCACCCATAGGGAATTTCTACTTATGAGATTCTTTTATCCCTAAAGCTTTTGCTTTTGGTTACAAACAGAGGAATCCCAAAAGCAAAAGCGTGTTATTCCGATAAAGGGTCGCAAGGCTGGAACACAATTCTGTAAACAGATTAACTAAACTCAACACATCACCTTGTTAAAGGAACCAGTTTTTTTGGAAAAGAAAAAGAATATCTGGAATTGTGGGAGGCAAAATGTTCTGAATCAAATGCCATTGTTATCAAAGAGAAGATAACTGTAGGGGTGAATGGCCACACTACCATCAACAGGAAGAGCAATTAACTTGATTATCTGTTTGGTTTGTATCTGTGAAATGCTTTTGTGCCATTTAGCTTTTCCTTAAATAATTTAGTGATGGATACCAAATTGGTACCAAAACAAGGTGGTCTGAATATGAATAATATTATTTGCTTCAAAATTCAAAATTACAAGCAAGCGCATAACATATGGCACCAAAACTAGTTGTAATTGATAGACGTGATGAACCAACTACAACAAGTAGTTCAAAGAATTGTAATGAAGTTATATATTGTTAACATTGATGTTTTTCCCGACCTAACAATGTTGATGCGACCAACAATATGTGTCATGTATTAATGTCAATTGCACCAACATTTATGTCAACGTTGTTATGTGATCAACATAGGAAGTTTAGAACGAGAAGGCTTTAAAGCTTCAACCTTCTAAAACCCTTTCACTGTGATTTTAATAAAAAAATATTATTAATTTACTCTAAAGTGTCTTGTGGAGATAGCAACACCCTTTTCTCTTAAATCCATAAATAACCATTGAAGATTCCATGATTAATAAATCATTTGTTTCAACTTTATACGACAGAAAAGAAGCCATAGGCAAGTTTGATACTAACTTTAACATAATGAACTAGTTTGTTCAAGTAAAAAAAAAAACAAAAAACTCCTTCAGTTTTCTTTTTTTTTTTTTAAAAAAAAAGGTTACAATTTTAAAGTTTTAAAAAAAGAATAAGCTAATTTCCTTAACGATTATTTTAAAAATTATATATTATAAACATATTCTTGAATTAAAAGTATTTTAAAAGACTAAAAATTTGAATCTTATTAAAAAAATAATGAATAAAAGATCAATCGACCTACTTTTTTATTATAGACATGTAACATTAGGAGATAACAAAAACAGTGGTTATCCATGATGGGGTTGAAATAAAAAGGTATTGGTCGTGTTGTCTGTAGTGGATCAGAAGCCTTTCTAAGTTCCAAGTAGCTTGCAAGTCGCAAGTACTGCCTCATGACACCAAGCCTACGTGCACATTACGCTATCATTGAATAAACTATCTTCCAATAAAGATCCACTTTACTGATAAGGCCAACCCTCCACTACACAGATGCTTCTGTCATTTTACCATCCTTAATTTCACTATATTATATCACTAAAATGCAGATCCATTATTCTTAATCCTTTAATAAACCTAATTTGATTATATATATAAACTTTTATTATTAAATTTTATCATGTGAATTATAGATACAATTTTGAACCATATATGGGAACTTAAAACATAACTATAATTAAATTTAGTAGGAGTTATGTTTGAAGATCCACCTTAAAGGTATTTAGGTTATCGTGTTTCAAGCTTGATTATTTCTAGAGAATGTATACAAATTTTGTCTTAAAAAGTAATATTCATTTAATAAAAATAAAATAGTACGCTGTTGTTATTTTGTTAACTTGTTGCCCTAAAATGGAATAAATTAAAAGTAGTCTGACTCAACTCCTCTAATGTACAGATACGCTTTCATTTCTCAGCCGTCATAATAAAAACAATTAAATAAAAAAATGTTAAACTTTAACGGTATAAAAGTGTTTAAAGATTGTAGCACTGTAAATAACGTACACATGCTTGTGATTTGGTGCGTGTACTTTCTATCATTTCATTGTTGGTCTGAGTTAGCAGTTGTTGGAGTGAAATGTGGCTGCTTGTGGTACTCTTGCCTTTTTTGTAGTTAAAAGTCTGCTCAAAGACATAAGCTTGGGGGGGCTGCACGTGACCCCATAACACTTTTTCTTGTTGCTATTGGCTATGTATGTTTCCTCTGCTATGCTATCCAATGAAAAAAATGAGTGACCCAGAAAACAGTTTCCTTCTAAAATTAAACCTTTATTAGAAGGAAACACAGTTTGAAGCTTGTTTAATTATACAAACAAAATAAGGTTATTGGGTATTTTCTTCTCTTAAATTGGTATCCAACAATCAAACAAAAAGGAAAGTCAGTTGTAGGTGATTATGCAGATCGTGATAACAGGCGGTTAAAGTGCTTATTTTATTTACTGATGCAATCATCATCTTTCAGGTCCCTTCCGTATATTGCCTTTTTAGAAACCAATCTCTCCTTTAATAGTAGTAAGTAATATTATAATAAACTATCATGATTGTGTGATAATATTAAATACAGGTAAGCATCAGAAAGAGAGAGAGTAGTATTAAATAGTTATTTTTACCATGGCATGTCAGTATCCACTGTGTTTCAGTTCTAACTGCTGAGTTCTGTGAGCTTGGAGGGGTTCCCACTTTCTACTTAGTTGTGTCCCAAAGGTCGGTGCTTACGATTTTCTTCTTCTTCATATACAGATGCAGCTAAAGAGTAAATAGGTATCGGGGATTTATATTCCCTGGTTGCTTTCTGCTTCTATTCAAGCCTTCTCTCTGCTCATTGGTTGGAATCAGATTTTTCCTTGCAAGGTGGATTTCTCCTTCTGCCTTTTCTTTCTACTCAGTTCACCAGATTGTTGCTTGTTCTGGATATGTTGGTTATGATTCCTTATCCTCCTGAATTTGCTTCTTTTTTTTTTTTTTTTTTTTAACTTTTCTGGTGTATGTACTCCTTTATGGAAAGGAAAATTCTTGTTTACCGTACTCTGGATGTTTCTGCTGTCTTTTCCGAGTCAATTAAGATGCCTTGTCGTTCACTGTTCCCGCAAATTAAAGTGCAAAAAATGAACAGAAAATTGCAAAAATAAAATTATGTTTTGCTGAGTGAGGTCTTTAGTTGAGTGCATACTGGTGAGATCCTCTGGAGAATTTATAACCTCTTACCGTGTGCATCAGATAGCAGCGGAACAGTGCTAATGGTAAAAAAACTTAATACTACTATAATTTGAACTTTGGATATATAGTAGTTGTGCAGTATGATATGATTGGATCACTATTTATCATTGCTCACTGAAGCCTTTCAAAGTTTGTCAATGTTCAAGTGTTGAAAAATTCACTTTCTCTTCTTGAATTGTGATAGATAGTGAGGATGATGTCATTTGACAAGTTCCATAGTAGCTTTGTATCTCTATTAGAGCAAACAGATTCCATTCTTCCTTGTGAGAGATTAACTTAGTGATTCTGTGCTTGTGGTTTATTTCAAGTGCAGTTGAAGTGACAATGTCCTCCTCAATGCCTAGCCAGTCATCCAGCAATAATTCTGGCAGATCAAGATCATCAAGACGCACTGCTAGGGTTCTTGCTCAGACAACTTTAGATGCAAAACTGCATGCAACCTTTGAGGAATCACGTAGTTCTTTTAACTACTCCGATTCAGTGAGATTGTCTCCCGGCACCGGCACTGCCAGTGGTGATCCTCAATCAAGGTCTGATGGAGTAACAACTGCTTACCTCCATCAGTTACAAAAAAGCAAGCTTATCCAACCATTTGGGTGCTTGCTAGCCCTAGAAGAGAAAACATGTAAGGTCATTGCTTACAGTGAGAATGCCCCTGAAATGCTAACCATGGTTAGCCATGCTGTCCCCAGTGTTGGTGACTACCCTGCTCTTGGCATTGGCACCGACATACGAACTATTTTCACTGCCTCGAGTTCTGCTTCTATTCAGAAGGCACTGGGATTTGGGGAGGTTTCACTTCTTAACCCCATTCTAGTTCATTGCAAGTCCTCTGGGAAGCCATTTTATGCGATCATCCATCGTGTTACCGGTGCTGTGATCATTGATTTTGAGCCTGTCAAGCCTCATGAAGTTCCCATGACTGCAGCAGGTGCCCTGCAATCCTATAAGTTTGCAGCTAAAGCAATAACTAAATTGCAATCCTTGCCTAGTGGGAGCATGGACACTCTGTGTGACACAATGGTTCGAGAGGTTTTTGAACTCACAGGTTATGATAGAGTGATGGCTTATAAATTTCATGAGGATGATCATGGGGAAGTGATTGCTGAAGTGAAAAGGCCAGGCCTAGAGCCATATCTGGGGTTGCACTACCCTGCAACTGATATTCCTCAGGCTACACGTTTTTTGTTTATGAAGAACAAGGTGCGTATGATAGTTGATTGTCGTGCAAAGCATGTGAAGGTGCTTCAGGACAAAAAAATTCCATTTGAATTGACTTTGTGTGGATCAACCTTGAGGGCTGCTCATAGTTGTCACTTGCAATACATGGAAAACATGAATTCTAGTGCTTCCTTGGTTATGGCGGTTGTGGTCAACGACAATGATGAAGATGGGGATAGTTCTGATGCTGTTCAGCCACAGAAGAGAAAGAGACTATGGGGTTTAGTAGTTTGCCATCACTCTACTCCCAGGTTTGTTCCTTTCCCTCTCAGGTATGCTTGCGAATTCCTGGCTCAGGTATTTGCCATCCATGTGAACAAAGAACTTGAGATAGAGTATCAGATTGTTGAGAAGAATATCCTGAGGACTCAAACACTCTTGTGTGATATGCTGATGCGAGATGCACCCCTAGGTATTGTATCACAGAGTCCTAATATAATGGATCTTGTCAAGTGCGATGGTGCAGCACTGTTGTATAAAAACAAGATATGGAGATTAGGGGTAACACCAAGTGAATCTCAGATAAGAGAGATAGCTTTGTGGCTCTCTGCATGTCACAGGGATTCCACAGGTTTGAGTACAGATAGCTTGTCTGATGCAGGCTTCCCGGGGGCTGCTACTCTTGGTGATATAACTTGTGGAATGGCAGCTGTCAGAATAGCTCCCAAAGATATAGTTTTCTGGTTTCGATCTCACACAGCCGCAGAAATTCGATGGGGTGGTGCAAAGCATGAGCCTGGTGAAAGGGATGATGGTAGGAGGATGCATCCAAGATCTTCATTCAAGGCTTTCCTTGAAGTTGTGAAGACAAGGAGTTTGCCCTGGAAGGACTATGAAATGGATGTCATTCATTCATTGCAACTAATACTGAGAAATGCATTCAAAGACACCGAGAGAATGGAGATAAGCACATATGCTATCAATACAAGACTAGGTGATTTGAAAATTGAAGGGATGCAGGAACTGGAAGCAATGACTAGTGAGATGGTAAGGTTAATTGAAACAGCAACAGTGCCAATTTTGGCTGTTGATGTTAATGGGATGGTCAATGGATGGAATACAAAAATTGCTGAGTTGACGTGTCTTCCAGTTGAGCAAGCTATTGGGAAGCATTTACTCACTCTTGTGGAAGATTTTTCAGTAGATAGAGTCAAGCAGATGTTGGACATGGCACTTCAGGGTATGCCTTTTTCTTTTCCCGTCTTATTCTTATATACCAGCTCTCCTATTTTTTTATTTTTTTTTCGAGTCTTAGCATTCATGAGCAGAGACTTTGAAATGAGTGTGAGTATTTAGATGTTAGGATGTCATGTTCCCTAAAGTCATTCATGAATATTGCATTATTGAAGAATTATAAGTTTAATTTGTCCTGCTTCCAAGTTTTTTATTCCATTTTATACGAACTTCCTATAATTTAACATATTACCATGTGATTAGGTGAGGAAGAGAAAAATGTGCAATTTGAGATCAAAACACACGATTTGAAGATTGATTCTGGTCCTATCAGCTTGGTGGTTAATGCTTGTGCAAGCAGGGATCTTCAAGAAAATGTTGTGGGGGTTTGTTTTGTGGCCCAAGATATAACTGCTCAGAAGACAGTGATGGACAAATTCACCCGAATAGAAGGTGACTACAAGGCAATTGTGCAGAACCCAAACCCATTGATCCCTCCAATATTTGGCACAGATGAATTTGGGTGGTGTTGTGAATGGAATTCAGCTATGACAAAATTAACTGGATGGAAGCGAGAGGAGGTGATGGATAAAATGCTTTTAGGGGAGGTTTTTGGGACACAAATAGCTTGTTGTCGTCTAAGGAATCAAGAAGCTGTTGTTAACTTCAGCATTGTACTTAACAAAGCCATGGCTGGTTTGGAAACGGAGAAGGTTCCTTTTAAGTTCTCTACTAGTGATGGGAAACACGTAGAATGTCTGCTTTCTGTGAGTAAGAAGTTGGATGCAGAGAGTGTAGTTACTGGAGTCTTCTGCTTCTTGCAACTAGCTAGTCCAGAGCTGCAACAAGCATTACACATTCAGCACCTATCTGAACAAACTGCGTCCAAAAGACTGAAAGCTTTAACTTATTTGAAAAGGCAAATCCGGAGTCCTTTATATGGTATGGTGTTCTCCAGGAAATTGTTAGAAGGTACTGAGTTGGGAGCTGAACAAAAACAATTTCTGCAAACGGGTAGTCGGTGTCAACACCAGCTTAGCAAAGTCCTTGACTCAGATCTTGACAGCATCGTTGATGGGTATGATATTGCTAAATATTGTGCTTTTACTCTTCTAGTCCTCGTCACTTATGTGGTATTAGGCATCAACAAGTGAGTGTCATAATGAAACAGTCAAATATTTTAGTTGATGATAGTTTTATCAAGAAATTTGAATATGCACCAGCAGCAGTTAAAATTTGACTTTTGTATGCGTTCTCTTTGCTAAACAAGAAAGTGCTCACTGTGTCCTACTCTGATGAGTAAATATTTGGTTTATCTACTGAATTTCAGAATTAGATTATTGATAACAGATATTTTTTTGAGTAGAAGCTTAGACTTCAGTCTTACTAGTCACCCCTTTTGTCCTGCATAATTTTGATTCAGTTTATTTTACGTGCATTTCTTTCCTGTATATTCAACAGCTACCTGGAATTGGAGATGGTTGAATTTACTCTGCATGAAGTGTTAGTTGCCGCCTTAAGTCAAGCCATGACAAAAGGTAATGCAAAGGGTATCAGAGTAGTCAATGATGTTGAAGAGCAGATCATCACAGAAACCTTGTATGGTGATGGTCTCAGGCTCCAGCAGGTCTTAGCCGACTTTTTATTGATTTCCATCAATTTCACACCACCTGGAGGTCAGGTTGTTGTGGCAGCCTCATTATCAAAACAGCAGTTAGGGAAACTAGTCCATCTTGCTAATTTGGAGCTCAGGTAATTAACTATGCCAAACTCAGATGGACATATCAAACTTTCTTTTAAGGTCTTCTGTGGATAAACGCTGATAGAATAAACATGAAGTGAAAAGATTATCTTTTCACATTATGCTCTTGTCTGACAAATGAAGACAAACAAAAGTGTATACTAGCATGGAGTGTTTGAGTCCAACTAGTTTAAATCTTTTAGATGGTACACCTTCTATGCTTATACAGATCCAACTCAGGTCACGCTCACTCTGAATTGGACCTATGCAACACAACTTTTCAAGGAAAATAAAGTTGTTATGCTATATAGAGGTTATATAGATACGTAATTTGTTAATCATTGTGTTTGATTTTGTTATTATTTGCAGCATAACACATGATGGTTTTGGGGTTCCAGAAGCATTGCTGAATCAAATGTTTGGACATGATGGTGACGAATCTGAAGAGGGTATCAGCATGCTGATTAGCAGAAAGCTGCTAAATCTGATGAACGGAGAAGTGCGTTGTATAAGGGAAGCAGGAAATTCATCTTTCATCTTATCTGTTGAACTTGCCGCAGCTCATAAATCCAACACTTAAAATTTTGGAAATAATTAAGTCAAACCATATTTTTTGTACATAAAGGGTGCAAGAAATTTGCATTCTTTGTTTAATATTTAATTCTTGTTTTTGTGACCTACCTTCGTGTAAGGTGATAATGTAGATATGTAATGCATAACTAACGGTTCACACTCTCTCAGTGGTCTCATTACAGCGATTATGAGTCATTTGCAACAGAACGAAATATAAAGAAAATATTAGAATACTTTCTCTGAAAGCTTATTTTATGCATTTTAAAGCCGGTTCAGAATGGCAAAGTTATTCCAATAATGGTTAAAGGTAAACCTACGCCAACTCATGTTATCTATGCAAATGATGTTATGGTCTTTGGCAAAGGTAACAAAACCTCTCTCTAAAGCATGTATGACTTACTTAACCTCTACGGAGCAATGGCATAATAGACTCAAAAGTTACTCTTATGTTTCGTCTAAGGCTTGTTCTTGTTTAGTTCATCATATTTCTTCTACTCTAAATTCATAAGAGGTTCTTTAGCTTTCAATTATCTAGGTGTTCAACTTTTAAAGGTGTCCCAAAAGAAAAGTAAGATGAGTTTGCAAAAATGGATAGATTCTTAGTTTAGGAGTAAGGACTATACATGCAGATTTGGCGAGGATTAGATAGGAGGAAACGTTATGGTGAAAAAAATAAGTTTCCTTTTTCAGTTTTATCATCTATTTATTTCATTTCATTTGGTCATATTATTAATAAAAATATTTATTAAGTTCTTTAATTTTTAAAAACACAAATCATTATAAGGTTCCATCAAGTTCACGCAATAATAGTATCTTCTTATTGTCGGTTGAATTTGTGTCATTAGTTTCATAAATTATTACTATATATATTGTATTATATCACTACTAAATTGTCAAAATCGAAATTGACGTTGAAAAAAAATGCATGCGGTGGCTTTTTTTTTTAAATAAATAAACATACCGAGTTACGGTATATATTCAACGTTGGTTAATATTAAAAATCTAATTTGGCGAGCGGTTGATATATCGGTTATAAAGGACATAATATATAAAAAAATGATGTTAGTTTAAGAGTTGAACCGACGTAAAGTTAAGGCATGATAAATTGATAAAAATTAGATAAATAATATATCACCTCGGTTGTTAGGTAATAAGGGACGTTATTGACCATTTTATAGAAAATAGTCGCAGTTATACTTTTAGAAAGGATAAATTTTGATTAAACGTTTTATTACTAGTTTGACCGAATAAAATGAATAAATAACAAGCTACTTATTTCATGGACTTTAAATTTTGAATTCAAATTAAATACGAGTTTGGCCATCATCAAATCCAAAGATAGCTCGTAAAAATATATTAAATAAGAGTTTCATTCTAGAGATTCAAAATTTTGTTCAGTCCCACTTTAACTTCTTACCGTTATCCCTCCATGTCAGTTTAGTTTAGGCCGGTGTGCATATTTTTGGTATTAAAAATGGGCTTTTGCGTCCCGCACCCTCCCATTTTTCATCCTGCACACCACAGTTGGATGAAATGACCAATTGCCTTCTTGCTTTTCTCTCATTACACTCTACTACCCTCATTGCTGCAGAAGAAGTAAAGAAATATAAAGCGGCAGAAAAAAAAAACTCATTATAAAAAGTTTATTTTCGAAAACTTATTCTAAAAATATATTCTGAAAGAATTTTATATATGTGTGGGAAAGTTTATTTAAAAAATTCTATTCTAAAATGCCTGTTCTAAAATGTATTTTATGTATTCTGAGATTTCCATTATGAAAATCTTATTCTAAAAATTTTATCCTGTCTTAAAAAGCGTGTTCTGAAAAATTCACAAAATAGATAAAATGAAATTCACTTAAAAAAATAAAATAGTTATTTTAAAAATTATAAATTAAAGGTTAAAAATTGTTGAGGTGTGGGAAGCAAAAGCCTTAAAAATATTAAGTTAGACACTATAATAACACAATTGTTTTTTTTCAAAAAGATACAGAGTTATATACAATTTATTTCCACTAAATTGATATTATATTTGGAGAGAAGCTTTGGGTTAAATTGGTTGCACGAGGGAATATGCGAAATGAATATGGGTTGGTAGTGTGACATTAGTTAATTGATTTTGTAATTTGTCTCTTGCACCATAGGGATGTGGATGACCTTCTTATATTATATAATTAAACTTCTTCCATACTTAGTTATCAGCTTTTGTTGTCATTTCAAACATATTATAAAATGGATCTTTAACTATACAATATCACCTTACAGCTATATCACATTTTATTTCCCAGAGCTACATCATATATGCTATTTAGAAAAACACTCATTGATTTAAATATCTCATTTGGATTGCTGACACAATACTAACTTAAATTAATCGATGAAATTGCCTATGCTTGTACAATTTTTATATAATAAAGAAAAAAAGTATGAAAAAAATGAATGTGATAAAAGAAAAAGTAATTTAAAAAAAAAAAACGTTGTAGTATAGAATTATTACAGATTAATATAAAAAATTGGTAAGAAGTCTCTATAATTTCAAATTCAACAAGGTTAAATATAAGGCATATATATATATATATATATATATAATCTCTCTTTATTTTTTATTACGTGGCTGTTTTTCTCCTTCTTTCATGTTATCTTTTTTTTATCCTTTGATTTTCCAACAAACATGAATCGTATTATGTAATAGCATAAGTTTTAATTTCGTCTTTTGAAACATATTATGCAATGGATATTTAACAATACAATATCACCTTACAGCTATACCACAATTTATTTTCCAGAGCTACATTATATATGCTATTTGAAAAAGTACTCATTTAAATATCTCTGCGTGGATTGTTCACGTAATACTAACTTAAATTAATGTTAAAATATAGATTAGGGATAAAATTGTGAAGAGCTCATAAACTTATAAAGTGTGAAATATAGTTGACATTAATTTAAAAATATATATAACATATTTGTTTATTTATAAAGAAAATAAGTTAAAAAAAATAAAATAAAGTATTTGAGAGATTATAAAATAAATGAAAAAGATGAACATTTATTTAGTTTTATTTTAATTGAAATTAAAACTAGTACAATTTAATCAATAATTTTAATTGAAATTAGAACTGTGCAATTCAATAAAAATAATAAATACTCTCAATATTCTTAATTTTTAATTTTATTTAAAAATTATTTTTAATTTTAATTACAGTAAATTGGGTGATAATTTTATTTGAATTAAAATTGAAACTCATATTTAATATTAAATTGGATGGTAGTTTTATTTGAATTAAAATTAAAATTTATATTCAATCAAAAATATGAATATTATATCAAAAAATTATTAATTATTAATTAAATTTAACTTTTTTTAAATTTAATTACATTAAATTTAATTAAATAGTATTAAACATTAATTTTTAATTAAAATTAAACTAAAACCATTCACCCAAAAACATAATAGTCAATACACAGAATTTGACAATCCTTACTATACTTCAATTTTAATTATCTTGATATTATAATATATCTATTATAAGATGACAAGATAACATCTCTTTGCACAATTTTTTATACAATAAAGACAAAAAGGTAAAAGAAAAAGAATTATAAATAAAAAAGCGTTGTAGTATAGAATTATTACAGTAATAATATAAAAAAAAGTTGTAAGAAGTCTATGTAATTTCAAATTCAATGAGGTCAAACAAATATAAGGCAGATAATTATCTAGAATATATATATATATATATATATATATATATATATATATATATATATATATATATATATTATTTTTTTTTTTTTTTTTTTTTTATATTTTTTTTTTTCTTTTTTTT
>Ga0209489_102738_pt1 | contig 35354 bp, 20 predicted proteins | sample SiratrowhiteBW_FD_187527 | JGI IMG/M metagenome (GOLD analysis project Ga0209489, IMG submission 187527) | Root nodule microbial communities of legume samples collected from California, USA - Siratro white BW (SPAdes) (version 2) | ecosystem: Host-associated > Plants > Roots > Nodule | place... | reverse complement strand
TTATCTTACTGTTACTCGTCCTGATATTTCTTTTGCAGTTAGTGTGGTGAGTCAATTCCTTAACTCTCCATGTGTTGATCATTTGAATGCGGTTACTCGTATATTGAAGTACATTAAAGGTTCTCCTAGAAAAGGCCTACTATATAGTTATAATGACCATACTGGAGTTGTATGTTATATAGATGTGGATTGGACAGGATCTCCATCAGATAGAAGATCTACTTCCGGATATTGTGTTTCTATTGGTGGTAATTTGATATCTTGGAAGAGTAAGAAACAACATGTTGTAGCAAGATCTAGTGTTGAAGCTGAATATAGAGCCATGGCCTTAGCTACCTGTGAACTTATTTGGCTCAAACAGTTACTAAAAGAATTGCAATTTGGAGAGGTCAGTCAAATGACACTCGTATGTGATAATCAAGCTGCTCTTCATATTAGCTCAAATCCCGTCTTTCACGAGAGGACTAAACATATTGAAGTTGATTGTCATTTTGTTCGAGAAAAAATTACATCTGGAGACATCAAGACCGAGTTTGTTAATTCAAATGATCAATTAGAAAACATTTTCACCAAATCTTTAAGGGGTCCTAGGATTGATTATATTTGTAACAAGCTTGGTACATACAATTTATATCCACCAGCTTGAGGGGAAGTGTTGAATATAACGGGCTTAGCCCATATTCTCTGTTATTTTGTTACTATTTCTGTTATTTTTATCATCTAAAAATAAACATCCCTTTATGTGTATTTACACACAAGGGAATTAATCCTATACCTATTTCTCTATTTTAATACAAATGATCAAAGATATACTTGAGAGTTGAGGCTTATGAATTTTGAGTGCTTCAGGATGTGAATATTTTTTGTTGGTTCTAAAAGCTTGCAACGATGAATATATATATATATAGATAGATAAAAGCTTATGTAAGAAGATTACTTGAATTATTGGTGAAAGATGAGAGCTATGAGATAAGAGTCATGGGACCAACTGAGAGACAAGGTCACAAATTGTTGTCCGAGAGGACTCTCTTAAGAAAAGCATAACATGCATACACTTGTTAATTGCATTGTCGTTTACCTAGAGAAGCATGCATTTGAGAAGTCTACAGTATGTCTATCTTTGAAAAAGCTATAGCATAATGAATGAACAACTATATGATTTGACATTTGCTAAGGTCTTTAACTATAAGTGGGTAAATCTATTAACCACTATCTCAGAAGGTGGGGTTAGCAATCAGGTTACTTCCTAATACTTGTAAGAGATCTCTAAGACAATATCATGGGATCCTTTGTCTTTAGGAAGACACCGTTGTAGTCTCACAACAAATTATTAATCATGGTATTGGATTGCAGACACCATTGGCAGCTATATATGCAACATTTCTCCAGTTATTAAGCAACATATATCATTGTCTATATTATGATTTGTGATTTCATTGTCATACTTGAACTAACCTTCATTTCAAGAATTACTAATTGAATCATCCAATGGGTTGTCTCACAATTACATCCCTGGAGAAGGAGTTCCTAGGTGTCACCTTACTTGAATGAGTTTTGAATCATCATAATGGAGACTGAGATGGATAGTCTTAGATGAGGAAAATTTGTGTAGAAGGAACTTTTTTTTAGTATCATGATTTTCTTTAGGTACTAACAATTTCATTGGAAGTTGAAACCTGTTACCTAAATAAGAGTGCAATGCGACACATTTTTAAAGCACTTTTGGCTTAGCCAAATCTCACTGAATTCTACAACAGTTTCATTGTCAAATTTTAGACCATATATAGGCTATTTGCTTTTGATAGGGGTTAAGTGCACTATTTCTATTGCAGATATTTATAAATTTTGATAATGCTAATTACTGCCGCACTATTCTATTACAAATTCAATGTTTGAGTGGAGCAAGTAACACCACAATTGCCTACAATTTTTTGTCACCTGTTACTATACTTTTCAATAATATATGTGGTTCATTCAGTTTCTCACATCATGATTTCATAACTATCTCAAAAAAAAGTAATATTAATATGGAGCTATTCTAATGCAAACAACCCTCTAAAATCAGTTTTCAATATTATTCACATTACACCATGGGACTCTTGATATCTAAGTAGAGAGTATGTTTAACTTTTTCAGCACCCCCTTTATGTTTTGCTGATGAACAATGATCTCTCTATCTTTGACAAATATGAGTCCTAAAAAGAACTTCAATTCTCTCATCATACTCACTTCAAATTCTCCCTACATCAACTTAGAAAAGTCCTTGCACAAGGATTCATTAGTAGCACCCATCTACATAAATTGCACTATTAGAAAGTCTTTGTTGCGCTTTTTCCTCAATAAGGTATTATCAACCTTTTCTCTTTCAAAACCATTTTTTAGAAGAAAATTGCCCACTGTTGTAGCAAACTCTGTAAGTTTGCTTAAGGTTATATAAAGCCTTTGAGTTTAAAAACATGGTATGAATTCAATCGTATCTTCTAAATCTGGAGGTTGTTTTTTATATTAAGAAGATAAGGAATATTTCTAATTTTCTTCTTGAAGAGAGAGAAAAAGTGAGAGCACAATAGACTTTTGTTCTAAAGGATACAACTCTGCTTTTTTTTGCATAACACGAATCGTACACTCCTGAATAAAACTAATTTATTTGAGTTTAATGCCAACAAATTCCTCCCTTAAACTCAAACATTTCATCCTTTATAATCATCTTCTTCAAGTTACAGAACTGTTGCTACTGTTACGAGTAAGTGGCATATCCATATCCATGGAGTGACCAACAGAGAAACCATAACCAATGGTTTTCTTCACTTTCATCCTTTTCAAAAGATTTTCACTTGAAGTACTCTTCTTTGTAATCAATAAACCCTTACTATTTGAACAAACTATACTAGAGGTTGAAGCATTATTAATTTCAGTAGAGGCTCTCAACTTTCCATGCCTTGTTTGTTTTATTTTTTCTTTATTTTTTGATGTTGTAGCAGGAATGCTTTTCTCTTTTGAAACAACTGCATCACTTCCTTCATCAATTTGAGGGTTGAAAAATCCATCTTTCATCACACGAGCCACAACTTTTGCTTTATTCTTTGCCGCTTCTGTCTCTACTGTTTGAACTTCTAATGCTTTGGACATTTTAAGAACTTCTTCTTCAACCTTAACCTTCTATTCACGCCTAAGAGAAATGGTCTTTATCTTCAGGTTGAGTTTGAACATCCGATTATTTGTCATCTCCACATGTGCAAGCATTCTACCACTCTTGTTCTTCAAGTGCAACATTCGGTCTTTCATGAAAATTGAAAATCCTTTCTCCAATAATCGTCCCATACTGAGAATATTATTTTTTAAGTCAAGTACATAATAGACGTCCTCCCAAGTGCGAGTCTAAGTCCCACATTGAATAAAAATGAGAAAGTTAAGCAATATATAAGAAAGAAGACCCATAAACCTACTGCCTTAAGCTTTTGGGTTAAAGGTGGTGTCATTCCCTTATGTATGTGTATCTCCAAAAGACACATGTCTATCTTTTATTTCTTGTATATCAACAAAGAGATGTTTGTGGCCACACATATGATTACTAGCACTAGTGTCTAGATACCATACCTTCATTGGCTATCATGAGGATTCCTTCATCTTCCTCAACTAAATTTGCATTTTCTTCTACTCTCTTCTTGGCATAGCAATCCCTTGCGTAATGCCCATATTTTCCACAATTGTAACATTTAATATTTGGACGATTAAAACGATCACCTCTTCCACGACCTCGTCCTTGTCTAAGCCAATTTTGTTGGTTTGTTTGTCCTCTCTCTTCATTATTGTCTCTACTGCCTTGATCTCTGCTATGACCATGATCGTAACCGCGACCTCCATGTCTTCGATTGTGTTACGCATACATTACCTTGTCCTCCTTAATGGTCATCTTTGTTTGTAAGACTTCCTTAAAGACTTTTCTTATTCTTCCTCTGTTCATGTGCTTCAAGAGAAGCTCTGAGATCATTGATGGTCATCTCTTCCAAATTTCTTGAGTCCTCAATTGCACATGCAACATTTTCAGAGTCATCCATCAAAGATCGAAGAATTTTCTCCACAACCCTTGCATCTGTGAGAGTTTCTCCGTTGTCGTTGAGTTGATTAGCTAGTATTTGCACACGAGTAATGTAACTAGATACATCCTCTGAATCCTTCATCTTCATAGCTTCCAACTCACTTCGTAGAGTTTGAAGACGCATCTGCTTAACTCTGTTGACACCCTTGCACACCTTTTCCAAGATTTCCCACGCTTCCTTCGAAGTTGATACACTAGCAATCTTCTCAAGAGTTGACTCATCAACAGCTCTATACTACATGTAAAAAGCTGCCTTATCTTTCGATCTCTTTCAACATTTTGTTTTGGGCAGCAGTATATCCCATGGTATTTTCTGGTTCTTTAAAACCTTCTTACACCACCTCCCAGGCATCTTGAGATACAAGAAGGACTTTCATTTGGATGCTTTAATTGTTTATTAGTCACACTTGCCATAACTCTCATACCAATTTGATATCAAGAAGACAAGGATACAACTCCTCTAATTTTCCATAACATTGAGGACGAGAATAGACTCTTCAACTTCATCTCTCTACTCATAACATAATTAACACTATAATTAACATTAAAAACATAATTAAAGATATAACTATATATTCCTAAAACTAATTTATTATATTCCTAAAACTACTAATTTATTTGAGTTTAATGACATAACTTCCTTGCTCAAGAAAATCATTTAGAAAAACACTTTTTACATTCATTTAATATAGTTTTATGTTTTCGTAGCAACAAAATCTGATCAAATTCTTATTGTCTCAAGATGTGCAACTGAAGCAAAAGTTAGAGTGGAGTGTATACCTTCTTGCTAATCGTCGTTATATACTACTAATCTAGTTTTATTTCTTATCACCTTGCCTTCTTGGTCTAACTTGTTTCTAAATACCGAACATTAACTACCACAAAATAAACAGCAAACTTAGCGTATTCAATTTCACAGATATAATTTTGGATTTAAGGTGTGACGAGAGAGAGGAGTGCTCTATAAGAAGGTTTTCGTGTTGTCCCCTTTGTGAAGGCGTGTTTGGCAGAGTCTTGAAACCATTTTTGCACCAAAAACTGCCATGTCTCAACCGCCGCATGTTGGGAAAGTTGATGACTGGAGAAGCTTCACGGAGTTAGGGTTGCTGGATGAGGCCGTCATCCAGAAGAAGGACCGTGAAGCGCTTATGGAGAAAATCTCCGCTCTCCAAAGACAGGTACGTTGATCGTGCAATTCCAAACGGTTTTTCAGGGTTTCTTTTCTTTCCCTTCTTGTCTAGTAATTCTTGAACTGCATAGACTCATGGATGTGGAAATCACTTGTTATCTCTGTGATGTTTGTTCAATGATGAACTATTTGGTTCCTTTCGTTTTTTTATAGCTTTTTGACTACCAGTACCACATGGGCCTACTCTTGATTGAGAAGAAAGAATGGAGTTCAAAGTATGATCAAGTGAGGCAAGAACTAACTGAAACTGAGGAGATTCTAAAACGAGAACAGTCATCACATTTAATTGCATTATTTGATGCTGAGAAAAGAGAGGAATATTTGAAAATAGCATTGAGCATGGAGAGCCACCGTGTGACTCATGTATGTATTGTTTCTATCATCAAGTCTATGATTCTCTTGATACATGTTCCCTTTCCTTATAGCACTATGTTGTTCAATACTTTAGTTTATTTCAATTTTATGACAAGATTTGTAGGACATTTTTGCAGCGTTTTTGTGTTAGGGTTGCTGCTTGAGATGTCTGTTTAGATAGTACTTCATTTGTTGTTGATATTGTGGAAATGGATCAATTGCAGCTTGAGAGAGCTCTGATGCAATGCAAGAAGAGTATACCCAAGTCCAGTATTCCTCACATACAAAGCTGAAGCAAATGCATTGGTTCTTGGAATTGATGAGAATTTTTTCGTGATTGACAAGAAAATGCTTGACTCAATAGCTGAGATTGGTGAGATAAACAGAAAGAATGCACAGCTGGATATATAATTGCAAGAAGGAGATCCCATTTTTTTCTATGAAGGCTTACATTTCAAGAAAACGAGAAGTGGTGCCTTGTACCCTGATTCTCTCGTGGAAATACTTTTTTTGTTGCTTAACAGTTTACTTTTTTTTTTCCATTCTTTTAGTGATTTGCAATTGCAAAGTTGTACGTACAATAGGAGGCTCTTCTCTTGTATGAAGTTAGAGAGTGTATCAGTTTTCAATAATATACCACTTTTTTTCTATTTCTCCCTCTCTCATATATGTTACAATTTTTAATATTTTCACCATTATTGTATTGATTTTCACTTTATTTTTCTATTTTAATAATATTTTGTATTTCCTTATGATTAAGTATTTTTAATTATGATTTTTATCCGAGACAACTTTTTAATGAACTTAATTATTATTGAATTCACAATATATAATTTTTTAACATTGAGCTATTCTAATTTTTAAAACATAACTTTTTATTACAATTTTATAAATACAACAAATAATTTACATGTACTGTAACTTCGTGCTTAATCTTTTAGACATGGAAATTTGACCTACTTGGGTCACTGAGGAACTCGCATCGCTTAACCCTCAGATTCAAATCCTCGGTCGTGAAAATGCAAAAACTCAAAGTTCAAAGAGAATATCAGCTTATTCAATATTCCAAGGGGAACACGGGTCAACAATGCACGCACTAGCTCGAGCAAAATAAATCTCTAGCCAAATGAACTTGGAAAAACCATAGGTAGAACAAAAAAACACTAGAACTCCTACAAGACATTCTCATATTTCCTCTAATTAGATATCTTTTCCACTGCATTTTGTACACAAAATTTGAACTAGATCTATCCTTAAGATGCGAGTGATGAAAGACCTATGTGGTTTGTTATTTACTGGGACAAGCTGAGGAAGATTTCACTCTCCGTTTCTTAATTTCTGAAGGACTATCTCTCCTTTATTAAAAGAAAAGAGTATCTCTTGTGATCATCATCAATCACGAGAGTGTGCAGCTGAGTCATTTATTGCTTGTAATGAGGGTTGTTGCAACCTATACCTATATATCCTTTGGGACTTGAGAAAACTCCAAGCTTCTCTAGGTGGATGCTGTGATGGATGCACTGGAAGAACCACTTGAAGGGGTCCATGAATAAATGAGTAACCCCATGATAAGAATGGTGGCCCCTGCAACAAAGCCTGCTGGAAGAGAAGATCCAACACCAAGGTATGGCAACGGCAGCGTGAACACATAGATTGCTATGGGAACTGCCACAACCCAAATTGAACCAGTACAGTTAGATTTTCCTCAGAATTTTCAATAACCAAGAATCTATAATCGATTGTAGAATTAAAACAAATGGAGGAAAGAAAATAACACTTTCACATTTCAGCAAATCCCTCCTCTTCTAAAGCAAGAAAAATCGCCTATATCAGACACCCACGAAAGAACACACAATACTCAACAATCTAACTATATAAACCTTTCTTCAAAATATATATACACACACATATACCATGTATTCAAATTCATGCCAATATATTGAAAGTCTTTGATAAGTCAATCACGGGAAGCTACGAAAATAAATCATGACTTCCATAAGCTCCTTTTAGCTTATCTAGAAACTTTCTGAAATGGCACTTAACTATGTTATATACCAAAATGCACCCTAGAAACCTGTGATTAACTCTTGTAACGACAGCAAATGTAATTAATGAACTAACTAACCAAAAGACCTAAAATACCATTAATTAAACATGTCAAACAACAGTTGTAATCTGGGTTTTAAATAATCGAAAATAGCGGTTTGGCAGAGGGGCCTCTGCCCACTATAGGGACTGCTGTAGTGCTGTTACGGAGCAGCCTCTGCCCGCCACTGAAACAATTTAGTGTAATAGTGGCCACTAGAGCATTGCTATAATGTTGATTCCCAAAATTCCAATGAACAAATATATTAGCAATATTTTAGAGACTATTTTGAGATTTTAATTTCCAAAAGTGAAATCTATAGATGTAATAATTGTGAAAATGACAAAGAAAATTTGGATTTAGAAGATTGTGATAATTGATGATTCCTATCTACAAAACTTGTGTTTAACTTTTGATGATATTTAGTTGTAGGTTTTGTTTAAGACACATACGACTTTCTATTGTTAATTATGAATATTACTTAATTTTGAGTAATTTTTATCATTTTTGAGAATCGATATGCATATAGAATACATTATATAAAAATATAAAATACATAAAATAATTCAATATAGGGGCTATCCCACCATACACTATCATGCTTTAGTGTTTTTGGAGCAGGTCACTTAGTACCGCTGTCTGATATTTAAAACGTTGCTTGTAAAACAGCAAAGATTAGGTAATCTAAGTTTTGACGTGAATGAAAAATCACAAGAATATAAAAGTAAAATATTTAAAGTTTTCTCTTGCTCTGAGATGAATTAGGTTAGTTTTTACTAAGCCAGTCATACTTCACCTTGTGTGAAATGGCAGCCAAAAGTGCTGACGAAAAACGATAGCCTGAGCCAAACTATTATTGTTTTTTACTTACTAGATCTAATCTTACAATCAGAGATGAAGAAAAAAGTAACTGTGAGAATGGTTTCGATAACAAGTTTGCATGCACAAAAGTGAATCGAGTTGAGAAGCCTCCTTATAAACAAGCTAAACCTTCTCTTTTAGCACGTGTACATGGAAAAGTGGTTAATAGAGCTAGGTTTTGGCTAACTATTAACCGTTCCTTCTGACTTTAATCAATATTTCTAAAATTGCAAATATTGTACCCATGACTTCCTAATTGTAACGGGTTACAGTTGTCCATTTTCCTCCACTATTATTCACTTTATGTCTCATGAATAATTTTCTCATTAACGTATATATATTTTGAAAGAAACAAATCAAATACCTGAAAATGTGGAGGCTAGACAAGAGACAACAGCAGAAGAGATCTTGATGAGATGAAGCAATGATATATTGAAGCCCATGTTAACAACAATAAACAACAAGGGCAGCAGGGGAGCACCGTCACATCCTGCAGACCAATTCCAATGCAAAATTACTTTCTACAATTTTTTATTACTAGAATTACAAAAAGTAACTAAAAAAATATGGAGTTGAAACCAACCTGGCCAAGAGCAGTTTACAATATTCACAAACTATGTGAATGTAATAACATTTTATTTAGTAAGCTACCATCTACCACTGTCAGCATTGATAATGACGACCAAACCCTAAGCCTGAACCCTATATATGCCAAATCTTTTCTTGTTCTGTGTTTGTAATCGCATAAATTGCATTCAAAAGCTGCCAGACTTTCCATAAATTAGGTTGAAAAAAAGTATTGGAACTTTTAACAAAAAAAAAACTAAACACAAAGAAAAGGAGAAAAAATAATTTAAAATATTGTACTTATTTATATGTTTCAAGTCACAACAAAAGCCTTCTCCCACTAGGTGGATTTTGCTACATAGATCAAATCAAATCTTATAAACTTTTAGGGTTGGTCTTATGTTGTTTTTTGAGCCTCAGCCGCCTATTCCTATAAATAGGAATTGCTGATGTAAATCAGAACAGATTGATATCGTTATTGACATTCTATTCTTTGCTTACCTCAATACATGCACGGACCCACTTTTGGGCTCCCCATTTTCTGTATATGTTCATCATGCCTAGAACTCTCTATCTCTCTTCTTCTCCCTGTTCCCGTTTTCACTGTTGTTTGTCGTGAACCCTAGAAGCATTCCCTTATCAAGTGGTATCAGATTTGGTTGATTCTTGATGGCAGATTCAACTTACAACGTTGTTGTCCTTAAGGGAATGGAAGAAAGACTTGCTGCGCGATTAGACTCTCGCTTAGCTGAATTGGTGGGGTCTTTTCAGCGAACTTGTTACACAATCTTCTTTCTATGAAATCAACTCTTCTAGTGTAGAACTACACCTTACTCTGGTGGAACAAGATTTCCGCACATCAAGTTTCCTAGATTCAGTGGCAAAAATGTAGACCAATGGCTATATTAGTGTGAGAATTTCTTCTCTGTTGATGATACTTGGAATGATATGAGGTGCAGTTAGGCATTGTACATTTAGAAGGATGTGTTGCACAATGGCAGACATCTATGGCCAAATACACCAATGGTTCTTCACTTTCTTGGAAAGCCTATAGCACAATGGTTCGAAAGAGGTCTGGAGATGTTTGCATTGATCCTATGGATGACTTCATGAAGTTGTGCCAGACATCTATCGTGGAAGAATATTATGACGCATTTGACACTATTATCAACAAATTAAATCTTTCAACCCACCATTGTCCAAAGAGCTTTTCATTGGCCAGGGTGTACGAAGCGGCTAATACCTCTACTGCCACGAATTCTTCTTGGTACCTCACCAAGAATAAAGGTATTTTGGGATCCAAACCTGTGACTTCAGAGAAAACAGAATTGCTTAAAGATGCTAATAGAAGGACACAACAACTACAGCTTACACAAACTCTAACACCAGCATTTATGAATTAAAGGAGGGACAAAGTCATTTGTTACTTTTGTGATGAACCTCATACTTCAAAATATAGTTTGACTCACAAGAAGCTTCAAGTTCATGTTATAAAAATCAAAGAACATCTATTGGATCAAGAAATCAGTAAAAAAGAAGATCAGTTTGACCCACAAATTTCAGTTAGCACATTGACTGGGGTGGCTAATTTTCAAACTATGAGAGTCACTGTTTTACATATTCTGCTGGATAGTGGCAGCACTCGTAATTTCTTGGACATACAAATTGCCAAGAAGTTTGGATATTTGATTGAAGCAAACTACTCTTAGTTGGTAAGAGTAGCAAATGGCAACAAAATCACAATTTCTTCCATGGTGAAGAAATTTTCTTGGCGAATCCAGCAAACAACTTTCACATCTGATGTGTTTCTCATTCCTTTAGGCTGTTGTGACCTACTGCTGGAAGTAGAATGGTTGGTAACCTTGGGAGATATCACATGGAATTTTAGCAACCTTTCCATGGAGTTTAAAGTCAATGTACATGTTTTACATGGGGCTACTACACAAAACATCAAAACAGCTGCGAAACAACATTTTATTAAAGCTATGGAGGAAGGAGTTCATTTTTCTATATTGCAACTTTGTAACACCAACACTTGAATTATACAAGCTCTTACAGTTAAGGCAAAACCACCACCAGTTCCAGCATCTATTCAGAAGTTGTTGACTGAATTTGGAGATATTTTTAGATTCCTATGGATCTACCCCCTTTCAGACCCGGTTTTGATCACATAATCCTTCTTATCCAGGGCACAAACCCAATAAACAAGAAGCCTTTCAGATACGCCAATTCTCGAAGGATATTATAGACTAGCTTGTGCAAGACTTTCTTCAAAATGGCATTATCCAACACGGTAACAGACCCTATGCTAGCCCTGTTGTCTTAGTAGGAAAAAAAGATAGTACTTGGAGATTGTGTAGATTATAGGGATCTTAACAAAAATACTGTGAAAGAATAAATTTCCTATATCACTCATGGATGACCTCTTGGATGAATTACATGGTTCTTCAGTTTTTTTTTTTTTAAATTGACTTGAGAGTTTGATATAACCATATCAAGAAGTGGACTTTAAACCTAACTCAACCTTACAAAACCGGCTCGTAAGAGGAGGTTTGCATTCGCTTATAAACTATTGAAAGGCCTTTTATCTAGTTGATATGGAATCTCCAACACACTCCCCTTACACCGAGACTCTTCAACTCATGCGTGAGACTATATATGTAAAGGTAGTCCGAAGGCCCAACAACCTTGCTAGGATAGGCTCTGATACCGTATTAAAATAAAGGAAAAAGTAATTATAAATTAATCTCCCTTGTGTAAAATACACACATAGAGACTGTTTATTTATAAATAAAAATAGTAACATACTAATAAAAAAAATGGGCTAAGCCCGTTATATTTAACACTTTTAATTGTTTGAATTAGTGTTTTTGATTTCCCTTTACCTTTAGTTATTGGACTATTCTCCATTTGATCAACTCTTCTTATTTGGGCTTCTTCTATATTTCTTATCTCAGATGGCCATATAATCTTAGGTAGCATCTCTCCTTAACATGTGTCTCTCCTACTTTCCTTCTAATACCTTCATTCTAATCATTCCCAATTTTATCTTTTTTGTTGTGTGTCTACCCGTCCGCTGCAATGTCCTCGTCTTTGGCTCTTGGCTGTGCGAGTTTGAGCAACACATTTTTTTTATCACAAATAACCCTTGAAGCACTCCTCCATGCAAAACATCTAAATTACTTGTTTGTGGTATGGTATAATATCCAATTCTGTATTTTTCAAACCTAGCTCAATGTCAGCACATTGAACTTACATTCCATGTACTTCGTCTTACATCTACTTAATCAGAAACCACGTAGATTCAAAGATTCTCTCACCATTCTCCCACAAGGACTATATGATCAGCAAAATGCATGCAAGCTACCACAATTCTAGGTTTGGCTTAAGAATTTCACATTTAGTAACAGCTGAAAAAATTATGAAAACCAAAACACTAATATTTGAAGGGGAAAACTGACTTTTTGTCTCAGTAAGATTTCTATTTCTATTTTTTCTTACATGGGGCTCTCATTCAGCCATTTTATGTACTTGAAATATTACATGTAAGATAATCTTTCTTTGAGACTTAGGGTAGATCTAGCTCATAAATATTATTGGAACTTTGATTCTAAGATAACACCATTTGATAACCAAAGAGAGTCTTTGGTTATCGCCTTCCGGAAGAAATGACAGTATGGAGAATAGAACATAGCTTCTTACCTCTTGACACTGTCCCAACATTCAGAAAGCAGGCAGCACCATCTTTAAGATAGTTTGGTAGTTGACTAAAGGGGATGCCCCATAATTTCGATAAGAAGGGGAGGAGAAGGCATATGAAAAGTGCCTACAGACAGCATTGCGTCATACATTTAGGCATCCATTTTTATTTATATTCTAAATAAGAGAATCCAAATTTCATAACAATTGTAATGCACCTGGAATGCAGATCCGAATGAATTAACAACAAACATATCCAGAGAACCCCCCTGTTTCAGAAAACATTCGATATTGATCACAACATCATCATATCAGAAAGTGTAACTACAATAATTAACAAGCATACAAAAAGGGATGATTTTCACTTCAGAACCTTGAATGACGAAAGGGTTTCTTGTTTAACTTCACAATATAAATTAGTCTATCAGTCATGAGTATTGTGATTTCTGATTTGTAAGAAGTTTTAAAAAATTTAGCCAATAATTTTCAGTTATTTTTGTGAAGGTTCTACCTAAATTTAGTAACATCGTTATTTCTCTATTTAAGTTTGAGGCAGATGTCCTTTGTTACCAAGTGCACCAGCAGTACAATTAGTCCAAAATGGCTCTGTGCTATGCCTTCGATTTCCAAAGTCATATTTACATTACATATGAATTAAGAGAATTCATCAATGTACACACCTTCAGTTTTCGAGTTGCATTCAAAAAAATTACTTCCTACAAAGTATGAAAAGATCATGAGTCACCATATGGAAACAGTTCAAAATCTCAGAACATGCAACAATCATTAAAATAGACAACCACCTTCAGAACAGTATCAGCAGCTTGGAATAAAAATGAAACTATCATTAAAAGACTCCAAAATATACCAGCTTCTTTCAGTGAATGTCCAGCACCAGATCCACTACAATAAGTAAACAAGGTGTAAAATCAGAAAGCCACAAACATAAACACAAAATTTACAAAGTTCGTTCCTGACATAGCTACTTTACAAAATTGCAACATATATATGTGATGTTACAAGAACTTATGTCAATGTTCTAATTACAGAAGAACAAAATTTATTAAAAAAAATTACACTTTGCCAAAATACTAAATAAAACTGCTTTTAAGACTTAGTTTTAAAAACCATGCGAGTGAATAACTAATGGAATCACTTAGATTTATACCAAAAGTTTGACTTTGCAGTTCAGCATGAAATCTATTGATAAAATTTGAAATCATTAAGTTTTTAACTTTATGATCCACACCACCTTAAACTTGCATGTTAAAAGCAAGGCTCAGAGAGAGAGTGAATTAACATGCAATACTGAACAGCCATATAAGAGATGAACTTGAATCAATTTGACCAACCAAAACATAAGCAACCATTAATGTAGCAGAACGTATTTGACCATTCAGATTTATATGTTGATTCATGCTCAATATCATTGTAGACCAGGTTCTTTTCCCTAAAGGTTCATGGTTCAAGAGTGCAGTCAAATATGAGCCAACTTAACCTAGCATCTACAAAATTAACATGGACTGACCTTGCTACAGTGAGAATTACACCAATTGCCACAAGAAAGCATCCAAGAAGTTGGTTGAGTTTATATCGCCTCCCAAGAAAAATAAATGATAGGAGAATTTGCCACACAAGAAAAGCCTGCAAGCTAATAAAGATAAGTTAGTTATCCACCTTTAGTTTATATTTTATGATAAATCAATGCAAGTTGAATAGATGAACAAGAAAATGTATGGTAAACAAGCTATATACACTATATTATTTAATTTTGACAGGTTAGATCAGGATGGTCACATTCTATCACCATGTTTTCAAGGGAACTGTTTTACGCTTGGGACCTCTTACCACCCATAAAGCATGTCACATATTCAAGGCAATAAATCGTGCCTCTTAGGTGGGTCAACTTCTATGAACATATCTAATAGAAAAAATTACTAAGAAATACTTACATTTTCAATTACTTTTCATTTATATCTAAAGTCTGAATAACTACAAAATTTTTATATTCCATTAGCGATACAATGTAAATGCAGGAGTAACAGCATTTAACAACAGATGCAAAGAGCATTGACTTCCGATGGTTTTTACCTGAGACAAAATTGGAATTGATGCTCCAGATAGCATTGCTGATGTAATAGAGGGAAACAAATAATTAAATGGAATTCAGACATGAACATTTTATAAACTAATCAAAATTGTACAATCCAATCATTTATCTTCCTATCTCCAACGATATTTACAAAATATGGAAGAGGTAACAGGAAAAGATCCATCATAAATTAGATTTGAAGGAGAAAACATAAAATGTGAACAACAATGAAATCAAAAATCTTCAAAACATATAACATCTTATATTAACTGATGTGTTTAATTCATCTAGGAAAACTAAAGTTCATGAAACTAAAACTCCATAAAAACCATTTGCATTTTAAACAAAACTGCTGATAGTAAAGAAAAGTATTTCTGTTAAAGATTATAAGATTTAATATATTCTGCAGACTGAAGTTGTAGTATGCGTTGATTCACTCTAAAATTAATGGTCATTCTCAATATGTCTGCAGCTGCTTTTCTTTTCTCTTTCTTTCTTGGTCTTAATAATTTTTATAGTTTACAAATGAAAATATGAAATTTGATGGAATCGACTAAAACTAATCAGAAAATGTAGCACATAAGCATTTTGATTATATGGAGAAGCCAAAAGTATTTGACACGCAACAGAAAAATAATTTAGTACAAACATTACCTCCTGCTGCCATTCCTGTGGCAGCACCCAGAGCCTCCAAGAGACCAACAACTATAAATGGAGTTTTAGGCATTGATAACATCTCGTCAGTGACAATGCCCATATGGTACCGAATAGACAAAATAGAGAAGTATACAATTACATATCTGAAACAAAGAAAATATCATTATAGTTAGTTATAATAACTCTTGTAAACACTACAACCTTCAAGATAGACTGCATTCCATACCACTGAATAGAGTAAAATATGGATAAACACCATTTTGGTTTGGTCCTCAAAGTGTAATGCATTCTTATATTAATCCCAAAATTAAAGAAATTTTAAACAAGTTCTTTAAAACTATTTAATATTATTATAAGTCACGGAACTTTTTGAATTTTGGACTACTGGCGTGTTTGGACATGCTGGACATGGATCAACTTGAAGCAAGATATACTTGCTACGGCATAATTCAAGGTTTTCGAACATGAATTTCATAGAAAGCGTAGATCCTAAAACATGCTATAAAGTTGATAAAAAAATGCTACAAATTGACTGACAATTTACATTTTTAAGAGCTTATTTTTAATTTTCTTATATTTAGGACTAATATAACAAACTTAATGGTATTTACCCTCTTAAAGCAACTTTTTCTCAAATAGGATTGCAAGGTGCCAGACCGTAGCAAACTAAATTAAATAAATGAGTGGCAGAAAAATAAATAATAGGATAAAATATTTTTTTAATCCAGGTTTCCAAAATGATTGGTGATTTTAATCTTCATAAATTTTATAACATTTCAAAAATAATTTCATTTAATGATAAAGAGGCATTTATTTAAAAATGTCACGTCATATTTTAATCCTGGTTACTTCCCTACGCAACAAAAACATCTTGGTTACTTCCCCAATACACTATCAATATCATTTTTCCTTTACCCACCTTGTTTGTTTTAAGTGAAAATAGGAGGGAATGAAATAAGTAGGATAGAAGAAATTAACTTCCATTGTTGTTTATCCTTGAAATGAAAGCAATGTGAAGACTTTCATGGGTCTCGTGAAAATTGCATCAGCCCTGCTAGATATGAAGCGCGTTCCATAAATACCCATATAATAACTTTTTAAAAATACATAATATTTTTTTGTAACAATTTAAAAATAATAAATAATTTAATTTAAATTTTAAATAATGTAATAAAAATTATCAATAAATACAAATACATTTGTCATTTAATTCCTGATTTCCTTTTTTCATCAATCCAAACATTCGAAAAAAAAAATCGCAGATACTCTATTTCTATATTTCTTCTTCCTAGGTTTCTCAACTCTATTTTATTTCATTCTTAATTCAAATAAAGCATAAAGTCGTTGCTTTACACTTTTACCTAACAACAGAAATTACAGAATGATTCCGAATTCTTACCCGACCTTACAGCATCAAACAGTTCCCTTTTCTACCAAATATCAGCAAACTAAAACTCACTCCTCAAGATTAAGAAGATTCACCCCAAAATAGAAAAGAAATATACTGGTTAGCCATAAATAATGCTACGGAAAGGGTCGGGTAGGACCCATCAAATTGATATTTGCGAAACAATGCACAAACCACAACCTACAAAACCAAAATAGAAAAACACGTATCGTCGTGTCTTTTCACGTTTCTTATTTCTTTGTAAATGTAGAAAGATGAAAACAAACAATTAGTTTAACACGCTACAATATCAGTCCTGATTAAACAGTAAAATAGCGGTAAAAGAGCGAAAAACATGAACATAGTCAGAGTTAATAAGGATTTATAATATATATAATTATAACAACAATAATAAAGACAAAACCCATTTTGGTTTATGCATATTTTACCCTCTATCTGCGCTACAATACAACAGATTATACTTTTCCTGTTCTCTATTCAATTTTGTTCCCTCTCTTCTTCCCATTTGTCCTTACCAGTGAATGCGGTTCCATTTTCTATTCAATATTTCTCTCTCAATTTTTCAATTTTCCCTTATGATATTACCTAAAAATATAAATACACTGTGTTTACCATTAGCAATAATAATAATTAAGAAAACAAAAATAAGCTTGTATAACTCAACAAAAAGATTGAAGGAGTTGTTTGTTCGTGAACTAAAATTTGAGAGCTCCATTAAATATATTTAACACCAAATACATATTCAGCACACACTCAAAAGCAAATAAAAATGTATTCAGCACCGAATCATAAATAATCAAAAACACGTAATTAAATTAAAAACTCAGCACCGAATCAATAAATTCAACAAGAACAAAGAAACGGAACAATTGAGCAAAATGAAGTACCCGAAGGTCGCAAGCTGAGCCAGGAAGAACGGGTAGTTCTTCAGAGGAACCAACGCGAGCTTGTACAGTACTCTGTTTCCAACACCCATAACCACCGTCACCGCGGCCGCGATAATCACCTCCGCCAAACGATTCCCGCTCTTCCGCCCACTCTCCGCCGCGAAATCCTTAACCGCGCACAAGCACGGTCCCGCCCTCTCTCCCTCCTCTTCTAATCCCGATCTCGACCATGCACCGCCGTACTTCGCCGCGCACGGCGGCTGCGTCAGTCGCAGGGCGATTCTTGGCCTCTTAGGCGAGTAGCCGTAGCGGACCGCAGTGGTGCTCGGCGGACAGCGGAGGCGAATTTGGCCGCCAGACAAGGCGGAGCCAGCGGCGGGGGAGCGCCGCAAAAGTGACGTCATGGTTGCGTGACGTAATTTGAGAATCCGAAGTGTAGAGAGAGAAAGAAGAGAGAGAATGGGAGATGAGTGAATGCGAGTCACATGAGTCACGTTGGTCCGAACTCAGAACAGAGAGAAGGAATCGGAAACTGGTGTTTTGTATAAAACCAAAGGCTTGAGGTGTGTTTTAGGATTTTTGGAAATGGAAGGAGGTATCTGTATAATACCATATTTTTAAGTGATAAGAATAATTTTTTGAAATGAAAGGTGAGAAGAATAATTTTAATTTTTCTTACCATATTTTTTTGCTTTTCAAGAGCACCACAAAAATATAATGAGTGATAATTTTTTCTTTTAAAAGTATTCTTGTGTGTTTTGCTTGAAATAAATTGATTTTATAAATGCCACCTCATTTCAAAGCTAGAATGTGAGTTATAGAATTTCCTTTTATTAGTAAGAAACAAAAGCAAAACAAGAGTAGGCATTGAGGTTGCATTGGATAGTTAGTGAATGCATTATATAGAAGTTTGTAGCTTGATTCAAGTGCTCACCAAATTTGATGACATTTAAAGATGGCAGAAAAGCCAAAGATAAAAATAACCTAAAAGTCGTTATCATACAAAGGAAAGAAAATAGTTGGATTTGGATTTAAACTTCATGTATAAAATATCTAAATGAAACTCATACCTATAATCTGTTTTGCTGCAAACAGTGCTTTAGTATATAAATTCTTTGAAAGTGTATAATTTGGAAAATGTGGGATTCTCTTTATCCTTTGTTAAGACTAATTTTCTGATAAGCTTATTAGATTGATTAGTATAAATTTGTTGATACCTTATTTTATAATTTTGCAACCTGCATTTTCTCCTGTCACTGAAATTTAACCTATTAAATAGTATGACCCGTTAATTTGGCATATAAGTCTTTCAAAATGCAATATGGAAGTGATTTCAATGCAAGATTGTGTAAAATTAGAGAGGAAATATCATAGTAAAAATATATGGTATAGCAAAACAGTGTTATGCATATTCATTAACAAGGTTACACTCCTACTCCTTTTTTCCTATTCCACACTATCCTTAAATCATGTAATCATCCTATTTATAGTTGGGTATTCTCTCTCTCTCTCTCACTCACCCACTCACTCTTTAGTGTGTCTCATCTTTTTGTTACCTGTGTGCCAGGGGTCCTTTGCCTCTAATGAATTTTGATTTTTCCTCTTTGCTACTTCGTCCTTCAGTCATTCTTTTCTTTAATGGTCAGTCCCTTACAATTCCCCCTCCATTGAACCCAACCTTGTCCTCAAGGTTGAAATTGGGATAATACTTTTGTATGACTGCTACATCTTCCCAAATGGTTTCCGTTTCAAACATACCTTATCACTAGAGCAATACCTATGATATCCGTTATCTATTTTCTAAAATCATCCAACAGTTCATCACCTTTATTGGCTGAAGTAATGAGTCTTTTTCATTGGTCAGCATCGAGAATGGCATGTAAGGTTGTGATACATCTCCTTTAAATGGTTTCAAGGCTGATACGTGAAACACAGGATGAATCATTACTATAGAGAATAATTTGAGTTTATAAGTCACGGTCCCTATTCTCTCTACTGTCTCAAATGGTCCAAAATATATCATTGTCAACTTCGGATTGTTCGTCAAAGCCAATGATTGTTGCTTGTACAGTTGCAACTTAACCAAAACCAAGTCACCTACAACAAACTCCAGATGTCTTCTGCTCTTATCAGCTTGTTTCTTCATATGTATTGCGCTCTTTCTAATCTTTTCTTGAATTGATCTAGCAGAACGTTTCTTTTGTTGCAATAACTCCTTGATTGAAGGAGGGTCTAAATCGTCAGCATCGTATCTTGTCAAGGTAGGCAGGTCCCTACCATATATTGCCTTGAAGGGAGTTATCCCTAAACTACTATGAAAAGTAGTACTATACTAGTATTATGCCCAAGTTAGTAATTTGGACCAATTCTTTGGATTCTAAAATGTGAAGCATCTTAAATACATTTCTAGACATTTGTTTTTTAGTACCTCTGATTGGCCATCGGATTGTGGACAGGAAGTTTGAAGACATCGCCAAGGAAGTGCCCTGTAATTTGAATAAATGCTGCGAAAATTGACTGGTGAATATTTTATCTCTGTCTGAAACTATAGATTTAAGTATTCCATGAAGTTTGACAATATTTTGTATGAACATCTCAACCACCATTCTACTATTATAATTTGTTTTCAGAGCAACAAAGTAACCATATTTTGACAATCGGTTCACCACGACCATAATTACTGTGAAACCAAAGGAATTTGACAACCTTATAATAAAATTCATGGCTACATCCTCCCAAATTCGAACTGGTATTGCTAATGGTTGCAACAGCCCAACAGAAGACATATTCTGAGATTTTGCTTACTGACAAACCAAGCAATGTTGCACAAACTTAGTGACATCCACATTCATACCCTTTCAATGAAACTCCTTTTTGAGTCTGAGCTAATGTTCTTTTAATTCCAGCATGCCCCCCACTAGAGATGCATGATATTCCACCAAAATGTCTTTAATAAGACCCGGATCAGCAAGCACCACTACTTGTTTTTTCCAGTATAATTTTCCCTCTTTAACAACAAAATTAACATCTGTATTTTTATTTAGTAGACGGGTTTGTAGTTGTTGCAGTAACTCATTATCCTGCTTCTCTGACTTCTTTTATAAATTTTGATTTAGGCTTAGACCATGCTAACATAAAGGACCCTAAAAGGCTAGTTGTAGCTAAGTTTTCCTTTCCTGTCTTGTATTCAATCTGGAAGTAAACCCCAAAAACTTGTATAACCATTTCTGTTGTTTCGGGATGTGGATTGACTAATCTGTGAGATGCTTCAATCAACTCTGATAAGTTCTGATTATGAAATGATGACCCAGTATATAGTGCCTAACTTTTGCTAATGCTTCTTTTATAACATACATTTCTCTTGCATATGCCGACTGGTTTTGCATTCTTGGTGACAACTTCTTTGAGAAATATGCAATAGGATGTTGTTTCTGGCTTAATATTGCTCCAATGCCAATGCTTGAAGCATTTGTTTCAAAAACAAAGGACTGTGAAAAATCTAGTAAAATAAGAACATGAGCATGAGTTATTGCTGCATTGAGATCATCATACACTTGTTTTGTCTTGGCATTCCAAATAAAATTGTCCTTCTTCAGCAAATCAAATAATGGTGCTACTAGGGTGGCATACCCTTTAATAAATTTTCTATAGTAACCTATCAACCCAAAAAATCCTCTCAATTATTTGAGATTCATAGGTTTCAACCAAGACATAATAGCTTTTGTACCTTACTCTTGTCCATAGTAACTCCCGAACCATAAATTGTATGTCTCAAGTAATCAATCTCCCTCAATCCAAAAGAACATTTAGATAGTCTAACAAAAAGTTGTTGTTGTTGCAAGATTTGTAGGACTGTCTCTAAGTGTAATAAATATGAGTACCAACATGGATTGTATACCAAGATATCATAAAAGAAAACCAATACTCATTTTCTCAACTGTTGCTGAAAAATCTTATTCATGAGGCTCTGAAAAGTTGTTGGGGCATTAGTTAGCCCAAATGACATCACTAGTCATTCATAATGTCCTTGGTGTGTCGTGAAACTATTTTCATCCTATCTTTAGGCCTTATCAGAATTTGGTGATAGCCAGACCTCAAATCAGGCTTAGAGAAATATTGTGTGTCATATAATTCATTTAAGAATTCATCCACTGTTGACATTGGAAATGCATCTTTTACTATTATTGCATTTAAAACTCTATAATCTGTGTAAAACCGCCAATTCCCATCTTTTTTTCTTAACCAGGATAAAAGGAGAAGAAAATAGATTGTTGCTCAATTTAATGAGGTCTTCATTCAACATTTCTTGTATCATCATTTCAATCTAATTTTTGTGATTGTGAGGGTATCTATATGGCCTTACTTTCATTGGGTCAACTCCCTAAACCAAATTAATCACATGATTTTGATTCCTTTCTAATGACAATCCTGTACAAGTATCAAAAACCCTTCTGTATATATGTAATAAAAGAGCCAACTCTAGTTCAATATCATCCGGAATGCCTTGTAATTGGTCCTTGAAATTCTCTGGTGGTTGGCATTGTAGCATGAAGGATTGTTCAATAGCATGCGTGTTTTACAACCTTCTCAATTGGTGAAATTGAGCTTGTACCAAATTATTAGATTTTTTATCCTACAATGTGACAAACTCCCATCCATATAGAACTTTAATGTAAGGTTTCTAAAATCTGCAACATGTGGTCCTAACGTTGCCAACCAAGAATCCCCCAGCACTAAATCTGCTCCAGCTATAGGTAATAGGATTCAGATAAATATAATACATGATTTTGTATTTTCACTTGTATCTCCCTTACACACCCTTTCTGCAATCATTGCACTACCATTCCCCACTAATACTTTGAATTGAGGAGTTAGTTCAATTGATAACTTCAAAAAAATGAGCAATTCAGAGTTGGACAAAATTGTCATTGTTGCCACTGTCCACAAGAATTTACACCATTTCACCATGCAGTTGTCCTTTTAATTTCAAGGTGCCCAAACCATTGGCTCATTTTAAAGCATTGTAAGAAAGATGGTGTTTCATCTCCAATAACTATTTTATACTAGGAGAGGGATTTGGCTCTATTGTTTGTTTGTCAGATTCGTCAACCTAGAGCAAAAACATGTATTTATTTGGACATCTATGGTTCAAACTGAACTTCTCATCACGTGTATAGCATAAATTCTTTTTTCTTCTAATATGCATCTCTGCTGAAGTCATTCTCTTCACATTCCCAGTGTTCACCACGTGAGACCGAGATTTGGTGTTTGGTGTAGGGGAACACTAGAGTGAGGCTGTTGTTCTTGTTTTGATATAATGATATATTTGAATGGAACCTATTTGCAATGATATAAGAGGGGTTTCTATTAGTATACTTTTTCCTCATACAATCTTGCTACAGCCACAACCTTCGAAATAGATTATGGACCTTAAGCAATCACATCTCTATGGATTTCCAGTTTTAACCCACTCAAAAAGCAATCCCATAGTGCATCATTCGACAAACCTATAACCCTGTTTGATAAAGTTGTGAATGAATGGTAGGATTTACTCACTGATGTTGTTTGGGATAACTTGAATAGAGTCCAATGCAGACATTCGTATAGTAGGAGATCAAACTGTGCTTCCAAAGTTTTAGTAAAAAGCTTCAAGGATTGAAAAGGGTTGGTTTTAAGCATCATTCAGAACTGTAGAACAACATCTTTGTCCATATGAATAACAACAATGGTTAGGCATTGATCTTCTTCTGTGTGTCAGTAATCAAATAACTGCTCTGCTTTGAAGATCCATTGTAAGACCTCACTACCATTGAAGCGAGGAAAGTCTAGTTTGACATTTCTGGCCTGAAATGGTTGGTTGTACACCACTTTTTTGCCTGAGCTCAAACCATTACTATTTTGTTTTTCGTACAAATCCACAATCACAAGCTCCAGCTCCACGAGTCATTTTGCGATATTTTTTTCTCTTTTCTCACCGTCCACACATATTTGTTCAACTACTTCCAGCATTTTCGTCATATCATTTTGGAGTTCCTTAAGGTGGGTGTTTTCTGCCATGGTGGGAATGAAAGCACCAATGTAATATTAAAGAGGAAATATCATAGTAGTAAAAATATATGGTATAGCAAATCGGTGCTCTGTGTATTCATTAACCACAAAAATTATTCTCAAAGAGCAATAGTTATGACCCAGTGGGAGTTATAACCTACAGAGCATTCTAGAATTCCAAGAGATAAGAGAGAATTCAATACAAAGAAAAGGTTACACTGCCACACCTCCCCACCTCCTCTATCCTTAAATCATATAATCATCCCTTTCACAGTTGGGTATTTTCTCTCTCTCTCTCTCACTCTTATGAGTGTCCCTCTTTTGTTGCCTGTGTCAGGTGTCCTTTGCCTCCAACCGACTTTGATTCTTCCTCTTTGATACTTGGTCCTTCAGTCACTCTTTCCTTTACTATTGAGTCCCTTACAGATTGTTAACTAAGGAAGGGTCAAATTCAAAAATATATATGTTTTGGTTCTCAATGAAGCGATTAACATGTGTTTGATTAATATCTTAAAAAATGAGTCAATTGTCTATTTTGGTAACTTATTGAGAACAGTACTGAAATGAAAGATATGGATTACATAACTACTCTAAGGTCAGGTGTCTAGAGCTACTAGTATTTTCTGGTATGGTTGACCCATGTTCTATTTTTAGAAGGTTAGGTGGTGATTAGGGATTGGAATTGGGTGGAAGTTCTTACCTCTATTATTCTAGTGTAACACTGCTTTTATTTGTATTAGGGTACTGCTTTATTTATTCTGTATAAGTGTTTCTATTTATAAATTATTTTATTATTGATAAAAACAAAAGTGATTTCAAGTTTCTAGTTCCACTAAAAAACTAATAGTGAATTATTATCTTAAACCAAATATATTTCTTTCATTTAAAAATACTTTTCATGAATGCAATTGTTTGTTGGTTTTCAATACCTTCAATTTAAACTTAAAAATTATAACAAAATTTAAAAGTTCACATTTTGCTCTCATAATTCAAAACATTTAGGTTCCCACTTTCAAAAAAAATGCTTTAGAAAAAGTTTGAGTAATAAGCCTTAATTAAAACTTTATTTTTTTTTCTTAATTTTAAACATTAATATCACCTCATGTTTTAAAATCAAAATGTGTTCTAGTTTTTACTTTGATCAATTTAGAGTGAGAATCGTGTTTCAACTTAGAAAGTCTCTCATATAAATATATTTTGAATTATATAATTTGTAAAAACTTTTGGATAGTACAATTCATGAGTCATTTTTAGCTTTTGAATTACATGGTTTGGAATCATTTTTTTGCTTAAAAAATGACTTTTAGAAAGTCGAGTCCACCTGGAATCGAGTTAGGGTCATCTTGGACTGAGTCGAGTCAGGATCATACCACACTAAGTAGAGCTCTCATCTGGCCTAGTCAAGTCGAGCCACATTAGGCGAGGTGAGTCAGACAACATCGAGTTGAGTCAAGTTAAACCCCCCTATGGTCAAGTTAAGTTGGGCCTATCTCTGGCCAAGGGAAGTCGAGACTACCTCAACTTGAGTTGAATGTAGGCAAACTACAAATTGAGTTGAATGTAGGCAAACTACAAATTGAGTTGAGTCATGTCCACCTCAAGCTAAGTTGAGTCAGGCCAAACCTGGGTCGAGTCGAGTTAGTTCCACATCTAGGCTAGTCGAGTAGGTATTTTATCAAGTCGAGTCGAGTTAGGCCAACTTTGACTCAAATTGTATCGGACCTACAACGGGTTGAGTGGAGTAGGTCATGTCATATCAAGCAAAGTTGGGTAAACATTAGATCAAGTAGCTTTGGACCACCTCTAATTGAGTCAAGTCGGACCCACCTCTAATTGAGTCGAGTTGGGCCCACATCTGGCTAAGTCGAGTCAATCCTTTTTTTGGCCTAAGCCATGTTGGGTCCAAATTAATTGTGTCGAGTCGGTCACTCGTCGAGCCAAGTGGAGTCAGGTCAACATAGACTCAAGTTGTGTTGGGCTTACAATGAGTCTAGTGTAACGTCCCTTTTCTAATATACATATAATATTAAAAATTTTATAAAATATTAGACCATCCCAAAGAAATATATTAGAAAAGAAGCACCACCAATCCAATAGAAGAAGTGAATTGCAGCGGAAAATGGAAAGATAGATGAATCTTTCTCTACTAGATCCATAAAACACTAATCATAACCTTGGCAATTATGAAATCAATAAGATAAAATAATACCAAGGTATGTGATATATGGTGAAGGCCTAAGCATCTTATCACACAATCTTAGTAAATCAAAGATGGTATTGGATGAAGAAAAGTTAAGTATACCAAAATCAACAGAAATCGAAAAATGATTAGCTCAAACAATGGACAAAAAGATGGTTGGTCAAGCATATCAATATGTATGATATTGAACTAGTATAAATTTTGAGAATGTACTACTTCATCAATTTTTTGTAGATGAAAATATCAAAACCACAAAGGCAGACAAAATATCATTATGAAATCCAAAGAAATAATTCATTTGAGGGTATTAAAGATTACAATTTCATTACAACAGAGTAACTAAGAAGAAACTATTTCATAGAATCATTTACAAGAAGGTTAGATGAATAAATAGCTACTAGTAAATGGCAGAATGATATTAGACAATGGAATAATACACAAATTGATTAATAATAAAAGTTTCATCTAAACAAATCATTTATTATATCATCCTAGAATACTTTACATCACACATATCATCCCTTAATATCATCTAATTAAACCAAATAACCACTGGCACAAAGAATAAAAGAAATATTTACATAAGTTCTTTGTTTGTTGCTTTCTCAATTGTTTTCTCTAAATGAATGGATTGCTTTGCTTCCCACATGACATGGGAAGGCACTCTTTGGGACCTTGAGTTGGGATTTACACTGGTTGTTGTGAGGCAACCCAATATTTATCCAAAGAGATCCTTAGAGTCCCATTTTGGCTTCCCCCTTCATTATTAGACATTTTTGGAGGTTAAATTGTATATCGTCCATTAGTGCACAATCCATCTTAGCCTCCAGAAACTTAAACTGAATGATGATGTTAGCAAAATTTTGTAATGATGGAAGTGCACCAGTCACAATGTAAGAAGTAATAAAACTATCGTTCTTCCCAAAATATTTGTGTAGTATAAAACAGTTCAAACAATTATAATAATTTCGTAAGTAGAACAAATTCATAAATTCATAATATATGTAGAAATTAAAAACTAAAAGAATATTTTGTATTTTTATCAACAATTGAAGGCAAAAAAAAGAATTAAAAATAATATGATGAACTTGCTAGGGTTATATATCAGCAATCTTCACTCTCATGCATAACAAAATTTATCTTCTTTTCTAACAATAATCAATGTCAATCCACAAAATTACTCAAACTTTGTTCCTCAATAAATAAGTATGGAGATTATCTATTAACTGTCCATTCTTGATTAATTATATAGATGAATCTTGCATTAATTCATGGATCTTAGTGGCAAAAAATGAATCATGCTCTATTCCTAGACACAAGTTTTCATCCGGTAAATTAATTGAGTTCTAGATTCAAAAGATATTTTTCAATATTCTTAGGAATCAATGATCGAGTTATGGATTTGCATAACAAACATAAGCATAAAATTCATATATTGATGTATTGAAAGAAAAATATTTATGATAAGACATAATATAAGCCTAAATATGATTACATGAGAGTTTATAAAGGTTTAACCTAATCCCGACAACGAGTGTGATCGAAGCCGTATCCGGTCAAATAATCTTAGTAAAGTTTAGTACTAGGAAGTGACTCCTAGGTCGTATCCCAAGGACCTAATTCTCTGCCAAAGGAATTGAAACACACTGAACGGGAGGAAGGGGGAGGGTAGACAGATTTCAACAAAACAACAATTAACAAAACTTAAACCAGTGATTAAAAACAAATTATACCCTTGATTTCGAATGCAGTCCAGTTATCATTGGTTTCGAAAATTTATAATGACGCTGCAACCGTTGAAACAACCCAAGTTAGTTAACTAAGCGAAAATTAATGTGAGTGTTCCTTATGTGAAACAAGCGCTCGCGCAACATTCATCCCAATCCCTAAACCGCGCAACTCCCTTCACTAAGCGTGAACAGCGGCACAAGTTTGTATTTACCGAATCACTAAACGTGAACGGTCCAGTGAAAACAGTGGGCGCACAGAATGAAATCAACAGTAAAGGAGCGAAACGAATAAGCATAGAACCTCAAACTTTTTCCGCAATCTCAATCAAGGGCATAACCCAAACAGATTAGCCTTTCATAAAAGTGAATAAACAAAGTGAGATGAAGAAGGAACGAGAATTAAATAGAAAACGAAATTAAATATATAACAAAATTTAATTGAAACAAAACTGAATATAATTGCAAAGAGAAAACGAATTGAGTTCCAAAGCCAAGAGTCTTCAGTGTATTGAACTCTTTTGGCTTCACCTCCTTTCATAGGCGGCTAAACCTAGATCAGTCATGAACGCTAAACCTAATGAGCCCAAATCTTTCAATTATGGTCCAATAAATAAAACCTAAAATTAAAAATTAAAAATAAAAGTGACAGCTCCTCTCCAATTCCAGAATTAATTTCTAAGCCCAATAAAATTCAAAAGTTGCCCTGAAAATAATAATAAAATTAGCTCAGAAAATCAAAATTAAATAAAATTACGAATTTCTCGTAAAACACAAACATAAAGACAAGTAAATAGGGAAAAATAATAACTCATCAAAGTGATTTAACTCCTCATATGCATGAGGAACCCAAACATTACAAGAAGAATGATGGAATAAGAATATTACTTCAAATAAATCCTAAAGAAGCCTCCAACAGTGAATTTTTTTTTTCTATTCTAGCAAAAAATGTCTAACCTTCACCTCAAAAGCTTATTAAATTAAATTTTAAAACTGAGGCTCGCGCCCAGCCCAGGTCAGTTGTGTCGGGCGCCTTTAGATTATGTTTGTCAACACTGGATTGTGTCGGGCGCCTTTAGATTATGTTTGTCAACACTGGATTTTGTCCTGAAGATAAAAAATTTTATTCGTTTTCTTTTAATTTAAAATTAAAATAAATTAAGATTAAAATTAAAATATGAATATAATAAAATTATTTGATAATAAAGAAAATGAAAGAAAAAAGAAAATGAAAAAATGAAATAAAATGAGAAAGTGGTAGGCGTGGAAGAGGGGGAGATAGAAGAGAGTATGGGAAACGTTTTGAAGCAGGGGAGAATTTAAAAAAAAAATGATTACGGAATAACAGATTAAAAGCATGTAAGGGGTGAGTGGGGAAAAATTGAATCACAAAAATATTCTTTATAAGAAGGGTCACGGTTTCATCATTGAAGGGGGGAATCGTCAAAAAATTGCAGAGGAGAAGTTGAGAGAAAAATCGGAGAAAGGTTCTTGAAAGTGGAAGAGAAGCAAGAAATAGGAATCTCTGGAATTGACTTGTGGTTTTTTTGAGATTCAGAAGCCGTAAACCTGTTGAGAAGTTGGAAATCAGAAAAGAATTGTCATAGGCTTCAAGAGGTATGAGTTAGAACACACTATGCTGCTTGTCTATGATTTCAATTAATTCCAATTGATTCCAACGTTCTGCTTGTAATGTTTAGAGTGCTTCCTTTACTTCTTGCTTCACTGATATACTTTTGTGTTCTGATTATGGTATGATTCTGTGTTTAGAGTGCTCTGTGTATGTGTAATATGTTGAAATATTTCCTTCCTGTAAGTTGAAAGAGAATTAGAAACAGAACCTTATCAATTTATTCCAGAAACATAAAATCAGAATATGTTCAAAATCCAAATCAATTCAATTTTGAAAACTCCAAATCAGAGAAGGTATTAAACAGAAATAAAAAAAAAGAAGAAGAAGGCACGTTCGCTGCCACCTCTTTGCCATGAACTAGAACCAAAGCCATTCAAAGAATCAGAAACCTATCTCCAACACAGAAACTCAATTTCAAAAAACATCAAAATCCTCAAAACCTATAGGAATCAATTTTGCTTCAAATTTGCTGCCATCCTTTTTGCGTCACTGTACCCTTTGTTACCATTGTTATCGTCGCCGAATTGGAGGCCAAGAACATTGCAGAAGCACCACCGATCTTTTTCCAAACCACCAAACAGCCGAGCACCACCTTCACTGATTCACTTCCATTAACCATCAACATCACTACATCACACCATTTTCGGCCACCGGCGACACCGCGCGATGTCCTCCGTCATATGCGTTATTTCCTCCTCCATCGAACCCTAGCGCCGCCACGGCACCAAGCTGCCCCAAAACTTTAATTTTGTGCCTTCACCAAATTGCCATGGAAAACCCTTTTACCTTGCCGCCATTGTCATTCGTTGCCTCACCAAAACCCTCTACCACTGTCATTGCTCCATCGGCTGTTTTCATGTTCTTTCTTTCAACATTAAAGAGTTTTTAGGGTTAGTGATTAAATGAATGTGTCATGGTACAGTGTGAAACCAAAGGCTTGGGCCAGGCCCATTTGCACTCTCAATTTGGCATGGAATTGAATTAGAAAGAGGAGGTAATTAAATTAGAAATATATAAGTGTAATGGTAAGGCTTGACTTGCGTGGCACAGTATAGAAATCTTGGTCGAAAGGTATGATAATGCATTGAATAAAGAAATAAATATAGTAAAAGTAATATGGTAAGATAACTTTTTAACGTAGATATATGAATATATTTGTATATTTTAATAATAAATTTATGTATTTTAACGTAGATTTTAATAATAATATATCCTCAATAATAAATATATAAATAAAATACAAGAAAGTTATGGTAGATTTTAATGTAGTGTCATTTGGCTTAATAAATTTTTGTTTGCACCAGGTTATTATTTTCACTATTTTTATTTGAGTTCTTTTTTCATTTTTTTATTTTTATATTAAATAATTTTCATTAAATCTCCAAAGGGCTATTTGCATCATGCGGATTTTTATTTTAATCTTTGGATTGAATTACTAAATGGTCGTTCGCGTCATAGGAGTTAATTCGATAAGTTTTAATTTTGTTTGGATTATCAAAAGGCCGAACGCGTCTACGATATCCATATTAAAATCAATTTCTAAAAGTATAAAAAATACAAAATTTCAAAACAAAAAAAAATATTAAATTCTCAAAACAACTCATGTATCTTTTAGAACTACGTATTCTCTGATTCTTCACTCATTGAGGATGTTGATACGTAGGAGCAAGGTCAATCCTTGTCGGGTCCTTTAATTTAAAAAAATATTTTTTTAATTGCACTTTAATTATATTTTTGGGAAAAAATAAACATTTTATAAATCACATTTGATTTTGTTCATTTGATTAAAGGTACTCTCTTAGGACAGGCGCTGTGGGACGCTAATACCTTCTCCACGCGTAACCGACTCCCGAGCTCATCTCTAGTTCGCAGACATCTCCTTATTCTTTTTTTGGTTTTCCATAGTTTTCCATAATAAACTATGGTGGCGACTCTATCTCTTTCTTTTCATTATTTTTTATTTATTTATTTCTTTTTCGGATCGCCACATCTGTCGTGATTTATCTGTCGCGACAATGTTACTATGTTAGTAGTGGAGCCCAACTTGCACAAAATGCATTTTTGCCTCTTTGCTCTCGAGTTTCTCCCAAGCCGAGCTCATGTGGCTGAGCCAGACTTGCCTTTAGTTGCCATTTTTTACTTGTTTTTCCCACTTCTTCAAGGCTTCAATCCTACTTTTTCTCATTCAATATTTTCCTAATCAATTTCACCAAAATACATTGAATTAGTATCAAATCCTTATTTTGACTCTCACAATCAATTATTAATAAAAAAACTACTTAGAATTAAAAATAAAAGTTTAAAGTGTAGGAAGAGTTGATTTTTGACCTAAAAATGGATCAATAATATCATATAAATTTGCTCTTTCAATTAACCACTGTAAGTTCTTACTACTCCTTCTAATTAATCATCACAATTCAAATGCCAAACAAGAAAAATAGGGAAAAGTGACATATACATACCAAAAATACCATTGCATTAATATAAGATTTAGTTCAGAAAAGCTTTACTATTTTTAGTAGCTTATTCCAAAGTGATTATAACATTATTAGCCTACATCTTCTGTATCGGAGATGGAATCTAGGAAGTAACATTTGTCTAACACTTAGTGTTTTAACTTATATTTAAGTCTCGTTAATTATGTGAAAACATTCAACTCATGTTCTTAAACATTCATAAATAGAAACTGCAGGACAATCATTAAGAATAACACTAAGAACAAATGTGGCAATTAGAGTATGACTTGTCAGGATAGATAAGCACATACGCATAACAATTAATAAAAGACAATACTTCAACTCATATAAATCCCCAAGGAATTTAATCCTCCATAAACAGACATGTCAAATATAATACACATGATCATGGTCCTTCCTATAATAAGGGAAATCAAATAACATCAATAAAATTATTATTAACGAAGATCTGCAATTTAACTTATTATGAAAACTGAGTTCTCAATAATTTCACTCAAAAACCATGGTTCAATAAAATATTCAGAAAATATCAAGTTAAGAGAACATTTTCAGGTAGAAATATTTTTATATGTTGTGACGCTTAGCGGTACATCACCAAAAACACAAAAACAATTAGCACAACATACATGCATATCTCATTTTCCTTACCTTAGAAGTTTGGAGTAGAATCTCTATACTTTCCTCACAAGTTTTCCTCTTATGTTTTTTCCATTATATTTTTACTAAATTCCTTTTTGGTGTGTTTTGAGATGTTCACCAACACTTTTATTTATAGAAGCACGATAATTGTTGTTTCTTTGGCTACAAGTAACTGTATAGTTATACCTCGATTGATCTTTATTGATCTAGTTAGGTTAAAGTTTCAAAGAGATAAATGTCTAGATATGAAATATCTCTGATCAACAATAGAAAACGGGATCCATATAATCTCATCCTCGAAACTCATTCTTCTATTCATCAAAGCCCTGTAAGGCTAGGTAAGCAAATAAATCTTATTATTTCCAATCGTCTAAAGGAAATGGTTGTTTTATATCGTCTACAACATATAAGGGTTTATTTATCTGGTCACTTGTTCTTTCATAAGTTTTCTTCTTCTATTGTGTTCCAACACCTTGTTCTGCCCTCTTTCTTATGCATCATCTAATGACTACAAAACATCCTTAAAAAATAAAATCTTTTGTATCTTTAAATGTAGTTGACTATACACACATCTCCTTTCATCTAAGATAAAAGATTCAAATATTGATTCTCTTTCTAAACTGATTAGACGAAGTAGTTTACAATGTTAGATGATTTTTCATAATATTTATAATATTGTAAATTAAGGAGACATTATATCTAGTGGACTAAGGATCATGTTATACCAAGTAGAGTTGTGTAAATGTTAGGCTGAGTAATACTGGGTTCACCTCTTCCCAAGTCGGGTTCTCCCCACCTCGTATCAAGTCAAATAGGACCTAGATGAGTCGAGCGTACTGAAGAGCAAATCTAGTTCTAAACTACATTAAGTTAAGTCATCTTGAGTCAAGTTAAGTTAGGCCAAATCAAATTGATCCACCTTAAGTTGAATCGACTTTAGTTTTCTTCAAACCAAGTTAAATAAAAACTACTTCAAAAAAGAATTAAGTTGATTCCCTTAAAATATTATATATTAAAAATGTTCATTCATTGTTGAAAACTTTATCTTTTATATTTTAAAATACTAATTTAAAATATTTCTAATTTTTATTTCATATTTAGTCAATATAATATTTTAATGGGACTAAAAACATAAGAAGAAGAATGATTATAGAAAAATTAGAAGATATGGAAGTATAAATTTTAGGGTGACAACGGAATCAAACACGTGTGAGTATGATAATATTTGTTCCGTCTACAAGTAAAAGTTCATACTTCAACCTTAATATTAGATATATATGAAATTTGTGTATTATTTTTATTTGTTGTATAACGAGTATACTTATACTCATCAAAATCTATATTAAATATTTTTATTTGAAAATTAAAAATCAAATAGAAAAATAATATTATAATAATTTAATATAAAAAAGAATATATATTTTATTCTCTTCAATTCCAAATAACAATGAAAAGAATATAACTAAAAAAATCAAAATAAAGTACAAATTATAATAAATAATAATAACTATTATTATTATAACACTAATTGTAGGTAGAAAGCTTTATTAGTGTCATGACTAGTGTGATTTATTTGGACATTAATTTAGGTTGAATTTTTATAAAATTAAATTAGATTTACTTGATAATGTTTATTAAAAGAAATATTGTTTTAGAATAATAATTTTAAAAAACGTTATATACGCATATTTAAATTATTAATAACAATATATAATATTTCAGTTTATATATACATCTTCTATTTTTATTTACTTTTGATTGCAATTTAAAATTTTAAAGTTTAAAAACAAGAATAGTGCAGATAAACACTCCTCACACAAGACAACTTCACACTATGATTATATTTATGTTCTTCTTTTATGTAAATATAAAATTTGAATAACTAAAATTGAAAAATAATTAAAATCTGATCAAAGATATTATTTTAAATGATTTATTATCTATTTTTATAGAAAAATTATTAATAAGATTTAAAATTTAAGGTTTAGGATTTAAAGTTTAAAATAATATTTAAAAAAAAATTATCATATTATTTTTTTTTTCTAAAACTCTATAATTGTTTATCGTCAAAATTTTGTGTCTGTATCTCTCTCATCTTAAATATACACAAATTTAAGCATAACTACACTGTTTATGAAAATACAACAAACACAAAATTATTACATGTACATTATGTGAAAATTGAGGTAAATTTCTGAAATTAGTGTAATTTTTTTTTGAAATTTCCAAAATGGTGTATTTTTTATTTTATTTCCAGATATGAGTAAATCGTGTATTGTGAATAAATCGTTCTACTATTGTACGATTTAATTTAAGATATATCAAATTGTGAGAAGATAACACAATTTAATTAAAGGAATTAATTTGTGAAATAAAGGTACAATTTTAATTAAGTAATTAATTGATTAATTGAAATCGTTAGGCTACTGCAAGAGTTTAGGATGATTAATTCTCCCACCTTTCCTCTCCTATTTTTCCATGATGTACTGGGTTGTGCACATAAAATTAAATTAAAATTAATGCATAGTGATAAAAAGGTTTTATAAATTTTAATGAAAATGAAAAGTACTTTCACTCTTTTTTTTTCTTTTATAAAAATTTTAAAACTTATTTATATTTTTTTCCTTTTTAAAACTACTTATGCTCTTTTTTTTTATATAAAAATAACCATTGTTGTAATTTTATAAAAAAATCCCAAACTATTTCCCTTTTTTTTTTTTTTTTTTTACAA
>Ga0209489_102737_pt1 | contig 35358 bp, 20 predicted proteins | sample SiratrowhiteBW_FD_187527 | JGI IMG/M metagenome (GOLD analysis project Ga0209489, IMG submission 187527) | Root nodule microbial communities of legume samples collected from California, USA - Siratro white BW (SPAdes) (version 2) | ecosystem: Host-associated > Plants > Roots > Nodule | place... | reverse complement strand
ATATATATATATATATATATATATATATAATTGAAAATTACATATTCATGAATTAAAGTCATATCAATGTACACCACACAATTATAAACCAAAATTCCATCAATTAATCCAAAAGTTCACTTTAATTTCAATTTCACATATCCCACCAACTCAAATCCAGTTTATTATAACTTATAATAAACATTTCATATCTTCCCTTTTACAACAATACGTTTATAATTTATTTAAATATTTTAAAACAACATTTTCTCCATTTTCACGTACAACTCTAATGTTCTATTTTTAAGTAAAATCCAAAATAATATACAAAGCCAAATTTCAAAATATGACCTGAGTTCTTTTGCCACCAATCACATAATTTTTTTAAAATACCGGTATTGTAAGAAGGAATGATGAATCAAAGAGCTAGCAATTTAACTCCTAATTCAAAACCTAATCATACCAAAACGTCATAACATCTTATTAAAGTTTTAAGTAATTTAGAATAAAAATGTCTTCATGAACGTGGTTCTTAAAGAAGAAGATAGACGAATCTCACTCTAAAATTTGAACTCCAAACTGCGGCTTGTTTTTCGTAACTTGAAAGTATTAAACTATGAGAATAGAGGGATTAAAAATAAGGTGAGAAAAGGGAATATAACGGAAGAAGAGGGGAAATTCCAATATTTTTCTTTTATTTAAGAAGAGAGATGTATATTATTTTGTCAAAAGCCATCTCTGAAAAATAGTTTAACTCCTTCCCCAAGATAGCTAAATGTCTAAACTTCATATAACAATTACATAACAAAATACAACCCAATCAACCCAAAACCTCATATATCAATTACATATATAAAACAATATATCTCGTGCACATACACATTACACAAATCTTCTAATTCCTTAAATATACAATAACATATTTTTGTCTATTTTTTTGTTAATATAAAATTTCCTATTTTTCTCTTCAATTTTGCGTGCATAGAAACACCGTATTATAATCATTACATGGTGCAATGCCATTAACGTAGGCAGCGGAAAGAATAGAACGAGTTCAATCTCCGAGAGCCATTCAAAACAATATTTTTGTATAGTAAAATAAATTCAAAGAATAAATTACTATTTTAATCTTAATTTGAAAAAAAAAAATGATCTTTTAACAATTATACAACCACTTCATAACCTATTTTTTTAGAGCAATATGATTATTATCTTACCAATATATCATTACTTCTAACGAAAATACTTTCAAGACAAACTCAACATTTATTAAGACACTGTAAAATTCTTATTATCTCGATGATATAGTTAAATATATTTTATCTTCTGTTACCTGGATAAAAAAATGCTAAAATTATTGTACTTAATTTTTAATGTTTTATAATTTATCATCCGTTGTCTCTTTTATCTTATTCAAAAGTAAATTTGAATGACAAGTTCTAAGACATAATTTATTTATTTTTATCTTTAATTAAATTCGAGAAAGTGGTCCTAATTGATATTTATCCACAAGTTAAATAGTTAGAAAATAATACTCTAAGTAATAGCTGATTTTGTGCTCCTCATCCAACAAAGATACAGACGGCGGCTGTAGGAGTGACACGTGGCGATACCAAAGTGGAATAAGGGTTAAGGGTCACAAATGTTGGTGGGACCCACGTGCTCACGTGTATATGTATATGCTAGGAAATCTCGGGATTCGAAGCATGATCAAAGTCCAGCCCGGATCTGATCTCATCTCTCTCTCCTCTCTTCTCCTCTCTTCCCTTCTTCCACCACTCCGCTCCTCTTCTCACTTCCCTTCACCTCGCTTCAACTTCCACGTTCTCACTCTCAGATCAAATGCTTCAGAACAACGATTCCTATCACTCACTCTCGCGCTCTTTTTCGTCCTTGCTCAATAAATACCTCACCGCTTCCAATTTCGTTCGCATTGCTATTCTCTGAGCACTGCGTCACAGAATTCAAACGGCGAAAAGCGATAGCGCAGTCACGCGCTTCGCCACACGGTCCTTTGCAACCTAATTCGTCAATGTGATTTGGCATTCATCAATGGCGGCGAGTTCTAGAGGCTTATCCACTAGGCAGTTCGATTTCAGGCTCAGAGTAGCGCCGCTCAATGTCGTTCCGCTTCACAAGAGTCACGTGCTGGAGTTAGCTCCGAGCAAGCGGAGAAAGCTCTGCTTCGACTTCGCTGATCGAGTTCGACTCGGAAGTGGCTCAATTCGGTGCTGCTGTTCTGACTCGGTCACTCCGATTCGCAGAACGAGTGGACCTGGCAACGGCGGTGACAAGAACGAGGAGCGGAGGTTCGATACCAAAAAAAACCCTCACATTCACCGAGTGAGGGTTCAGGCCTCTCCAGCCGCAATGCCTTTCGCCTCTCCACCGTACGTTTATAATTAAACTCGTTGTTGTGTTTCTTGCCTGAAAATTCATTTCTATATTTAGGTCTTAACAACCTTGTCTATTCTATTGATGAAAAATGGAAAACTAGGATAACAGTGTTTAGGTGCGGTTTTCACATGATATTCGATCTGCATTTTGTAGAAGTTACTTTCATTATCGATTCGAATGTACTGACAAGTTTATCATCGCGATTTGTAATATTTATGCACTGGTGATAGCTGATAATCTGCTTGTATTGTACCGTTTTGGCTCAATTAGTAACTTGAGGTGATTCTCTGGTGAGTGGAATGTGTATTATAACAGCACTGCATGTGAAATCATTAAGTAGCTAATTAATTACGAAAAATTCTATCCTGTTCTTGGCATTCTCTTTTGTATTTTCTAACATTATAGGGGCCAGCAGACGACATGCTGATACGCGTGAGTACCATGTTCTGATTTTTATGAGATGAGAGGAGTGGTTTTGTGCACATTAGCTTAGTATGTAAGAATGATGATGCATCGACCTTATTGTAGACTTGAATGATTAATTAGGTTAAGTAAGCAAAGCTGGGGTAAATAATATTTATAATATGGAGTTGAGGTGCATACATCGTGAAGGTTGATTTCATTATATACACTTAATCGTCAATTCTTTCTGAATTGTTATACGTGTTTGCAAAGGAGTTTATCTGATGTCACGGTGCTGAAAATGTTCTGACCTACATTTAAAAGCAAGGAAGGATGAAGCATGTTTTCAATTTATCCTCCCTGTCTATGATTTCTAGTTGTCACACGGTTTATTGAAAATAAATGAAGCTTTGCTTGAGGAAGAGATTATATCCTTCAATGTTAATTGGCTGTTGTTTATACTTTATGCAACCTACGGTCGTAATTGAAATTTTTCCTCCATGGTTATGCTACTTTGTGCCATGATGGCAACAGATCATTTCTGAAGCAGGAAAAATTTTTTCCACGTTGCATCCCAAGAAATTCTGGTCCACAGTCACGTGATACACCCCCAAAAAGAGGTATTTTAGGTGATTTATATCCTTACTGCTTTGTCGGAAACATTACTGAAGGCCTTCTGTAGATGTTTTCCAGTGGCCAATCATGGAATGCTAAAGTATTTACATCTGTTTGTGTGACTGGTTCCTAACAGACACTGGTATAGCAAATGAGAAAGACTGGGGTATCAGCTTGTTAAATGAAAACGTTAATGAGTCCGGCACAAATGAAGATGGGAGTACCTGGTACCGAGAAAGTGGGGAAGAACTAGGTGAAAATGGATATAGATGTAGATGGACAAGAATGGGTGGTCAATCTCATGATGGTTCCTCAGAATGGAAAGAAACGGTATATCATAATTTTAATACTTGAATGTGCAAGTACTTTTTCAAAAATAAAATATAAAATATATCTATGATAGCATGCTATGTTAATGCAAGCTTTTGAATGAAAGCTATCTTCCAATTCTTTTATGCAAGTCATCACATATAATCATGTTTGATATCTGCTGTTTATTGTTGTTTGCTTAAAGAAATCATCATACTGTGGTAGAGGACTATGTTGGGATTTTGGGTTTTGGAAGTATATTTTGGAAATATAAGATATATGTTACATCGAAGAGCTTGTTATTTTATTTTATTGATATACTCTAAAAACTAATTTAAATAAAAAAGATATTAAGCAAATATTCTCAACAGACTGATCCCTTATACCAAATGAAAAGGAGAAATTTTAATTTCCAAACCCTAGATAATAAAAATATCTGTGCTAACCCTCTGGTAAAAACAGTGACAATGAAAGCTTATAGCTTAATAATACTTCATGTTTTTTCTTTTAAAGGAAGAGGTCTACAGTAATTTCTCACCAGTTGGATTAAATAGTATTGTAGTCGAGATAAATGCCTTAGTGTACCAAGTATCGCTCAATGTAATAAGATTTTGATATGTAAGCATTTCACATACCTAGAAAATATTGAGCATTGCATTTGAATATTTTGGGAGAATTTTGTTTGAACTCTGAGATTAGTTCTTGTAATTTGAAAGTTAGTTATTATTAGTATAAATATATTTAGTGCCAAGTAACTTTGTTAAAATGCCCATCTTATTGACAAGGGAATGTTGTACTAGTTATAAAATCTAAAATATAGATGTAATTCTTCTATAGCTGAATCAGGTATGTCTCCAAATTGAATTTATTGGGAGTATGGTAGGTTGGGTTTTCATTGGTTTTTGTTAAAATCAGTCATTAGGATGGATTTTAAGCAATTAAAAGTGGAATTGTTTTATTGGAAAAGAAAGCATTTATTGCACTTTTATATTGTCAATGTAATGAGTGCTTTCTTTGTCAATAATAACTTTCTACTTCTAGTTAACTTAAAAGCCCAAGGGTTGATATTAATAAAACTCTTCTTTCAATGATAGCTTGATTAGTGTTTTACCAGGTGGGTTCGTTTTTAATGTTAGATTCACAATATTCACAGTGTTATCTGTATCACACCTCAGGTGGATTTTTTTAATTGGTTTTATTGATCTAATTGGCAGTGGTGGGAGAAGAGTGACTGGACTGGATATAAGGAGCTAGGTACGTTCTTTTCTTTATGTTTGAAATAGCAACCTTAAAGTACTATAGGGCCAGTGCAGGATTACTTCTGGGGCAGAAGTACATGATTGTCCTGGTAACAAAGAATATAGTTTCAGGGTTTCAAGCATACCTTTGGACCTTGCTCAGACACTTTAGTTAAATGGTCGATGGTTATATGTACATGTATGTAAAAGTGACATTTAGTTTATAAAAGGGTCCAAATCGAATCAACTGTGATTAAGAACGTTTATATAGGAGAAGGAAGAATAACCTAATAGCTGCCCACCGATGTGGGCTCATGTGATCCAATTGAGACGGAAGTCAATTATAGGAAATGTGTCAAAGAAAGGCAGGGAGGGATAGGTTTGAGCTCTTGATTCGGAGGAGTCTAAGCACTCTCAATCTGCTAAGATTTTCAGTTCTGTACTCATAAACGTTGTTTTAGGCTCTGTAATTAGCTAACCTAAGTCTTACACACTTAATAAAATACAGATTTTCCGTGTCTCTAATCCCCTGATTCCTGTCATTTTGGTATTATAGCTCTCGATTCAGAGAGTTTGGATGGTCATCACACAAGCTGTGATGGAGACAGGAGTGACAATGTGGTGCAAGGAAAGTTGAATGAGGTCAAGAAGCTCTTGCTGGAATGATATTGTCATTGGTAAAGTATACACAGCGACAGTCACATTTGGGTTGAAGTTGGAAAGTGTTATTGGGTGAGGAGTTATGGGAGAGAACCTTGTAAGTCATATTCATCATATTGACGCGGTAAAGATACTCCCATTCCACTATATGACTTGGGAGAAAGGAAACTGGAGATCCTAATATTCATTGATGATGCATATGGGTGGATTGTTTGGGTTGAGTGCTATTTCAAATTAAATTCCATCTCACAAAAAGAAGCTCAATATGTTGTTGCTTGTAGGAGATCTGGCCTTGAATGGGTATCATTGGTGGGGAGAGGAGATGTCTACATAGTGTTGGGAGGACTTCAAGGTAACTATGACACGGCATTTTAAAACTGGGTTCACCAATTCATCCAAAACCCATTTTGACCTCTGCTAATTATTCGATAGACTATAATTATGATGGAGTCCTGTGAACAATTGAAATGCTCTTATGAACCTCTAAAGAAAACGGATTATGCCGTGTTGAATGGGCTTTTTCTCATTAGAATAAAGGGGACATGAGGCCTAGAGAACCAATTAGAAAGTTAGCCTGAGGTACTATGGACATTATGTCAGGTTGCTTATAAATTAAGAGTCTGTTTGGATGAGCTTCTCCAGAAAGACTTATAGGAGAGAAAAATAAGATAAAATGAAATTGACTTCTCCAAAAGTTAAAATTAGTCTATGTACATGTTAGAAATAAAGATTTGGAGAAGTTATCTGAGATTTTTTAGAAATTAGTTTATGCATAAACTTATTTTAACTAATGAAGAAGTCAAATTCGTTTTTCTTCTTACTTTTTTCTTCTAAAAGTCCTTTTGGAGAAACTTGTCCAAACAAGTTGTGTCACTACTTGCAGGTAGTTTGGGGCACTTGGTTCTACATGTTTGTTGGTCAAATGTCTACTGCCATCACACTCAACCTCGGCCCTTTTTTGCAACAAACTAATAAATAAAATGAGCACAACAAAGATAGCAAGAGTGATATATTGATCTTGTGGACAAGATCTGTCGCTGAGCATAATGGTTTCCTCAAGAGGATTGTAAATAATCGTTTATTATTGGCACTGGGTGTTCAAGAGCCTTGCCTCCAACAATCTCAACTAAACTCCAAAATTGTCTAATTCCCTTTCTACTTTCTTATTATTCCCCTCGAACTACTTTAGCTACCTTTGTGATAGAATTTGTCTCTTCACTTCTGGTGCTCTAATCCTTCTATTGTACATTTTGTTAATTGGGGGCTTAGCAATATTCATGCTCATAAATTTACCATATCCTAACAGTGGAAGTCTAGAAATTAATTCTATACGATCTCAAAATGATTTTTGCAAGAGTCCTCACATGCTGGTAGGTTGTTCCAATGAATGAGGACTTCAACCTCTCCTAAAAGGATTGTTATGAGCAGCTACAATGAACAGTGGGCTTAACTTGCAATTTGAAATCTCTAGACAATCCTAAAAGGAAGTGGCTGGACAACTACTGATGGTGCAATTGCTTTCTTTAGAAGGGATATGTGAAAATCCTACTAAATGAAATTTTTGCAGTTACAAATAGATGCCAATTGTAATTGATAATCCAACAATTTTATTGATATGGTAATGATTTGAGAAAAAACCCAGTTTCCAATTTGATAATGTACATCACATTAGTGTTTATCAGCATGTGCTCTGATGTGAATTTGTGCCTTCCGTAAGATTTTTTAATTTTTCAAAGTTGCATTTGGAACGTGGACTTTAAGTCTAATTTAACCTCACAAAATTGACTTGTGAAGGTGAGATTTACATCCACTTATATATAAGTTGGTTATATCTCTAGTCAATGTGGGATTCAAAACATCCCCTCATACAGAGGACTAAGCATGAGACTAGATGATTGTAGATAGTCCAATAGTGATCCGATAGTGGATGACAGATAGATCCAACAAACTTCGCTAAGATAGACTCTCATACCATTTTGGAAAGTGAACTATAAGCCTAAATCAACCTCATAAAATTGATTTGGTAAGGAGACCCAACATTATATACTATAATTTAGTCATACATGTAGTTGATGTAAGATCTCCAACAATTGAATCTGTTTTGTTCAATAGCTAGTTCATATTTTCGACTGCCGAGTGATTGCTTGCCCTTTTAGAAAGGAGTGGACCTCTTTGAAGGGAGTGGATTTGTACGCCCTTGATAATTTATGATAAAGCAAAACTCAGCCCATGCTAATGATAATTTCTTACATTGCTTTGGTTTCTCAAAAGAAAGCAATTCAGATTTATGATGACTGTTTACTGCCCCCGCCTGTCCAACAAATTGAGGCAGGCTGACCTAAATTTCAACTTAGTTTGTTTTTGTTGAAAGAGAAGTTACGGAGAATAACTTTACCTCAATCAGAAACAATTGTCAAAGGGTGAACCCGTCTAAGCTAAGCACCTCTTGGATTAAGTTTTCTGACATTTCCTTGGCTATGAAAGGGTGACAGAGGTGTACAAAGTGCACATACTTAGTTAGGTGATCTACCACTACAAGAATGGTATATTGACAAACTTAAGTAGGCATTGTTAGGGGTTGCAATGCAACCATCTAGCTAGAGTAGAGATAATGTTTGGTGTTTGCGTCTTTGACATATCATGAGCTGCAACAAATTGTTGCACATCCTTTTTCATACTCTCCTAGAACACCATCCTAGATTTTCATTCGATATTTACAAAAGTTTGAATGACTTGTCCACTGAAGAGTTATAAAGTTCTGAAAGAAGCAATGGAATATGGGGATTGCCTTGGTAAAATCAACCTGTTTTTGTATAAAAGCTTATCCCCTTGCAGTGTACACCTGAGGTGAGACATTGGATCTGCAATTAGATATTGTACACTTGATTTTAACTTCTGATCTGCTTGAATTTCACTAGCACAGACATCTGATTGGCCAAACTGCATTGCAGTGATGGCAGCATAATTCATTATTTTCACAGTTTGGGTATTATAAGTATCGAAGTTGAATCCCATCAGTTTGGAGGTACACTTAAATTGCTCTTACTCGCATAAAACGTTGCTCATTGAGGAATTTCAAGCTTCTTTTATCAGTGTGAATGATAAAATTAGTACTACTGACTGTTGTACCTCATAATGATGGATCTCCTTTTAAGATCACTTTAGCTTCAGACTTTTCAAGGTGAATTCCTTGAAGTTTGCCATGATTTTACCCAAACCATACAGTCATTCCATGCCTAGTGCCCAACCTTGCAATTGTAGATACAACTTAGAGCATGTAATTGTTTGAATTTCAATGTTTGAAATCCCAGATAGTGGTACATAGTGGCTGGCACTAAAAATGCTTCTGTGAGATAGCAGATGGCAGGATAACTATTAATCTGAAATTTCTTATATTTTATCTAAGGTAAGTACGTATAAATTCTCAAAAAATTATACTCGAAATTAGTAAAGTCACAGCCATAACAAAACACACAAGTAAATACCAATAAAAGTCTAATACGAGTTTCATACATAGGAATTATCGGTCATAATCTTCTAAATTTAAGTATATTTTATGATTTTCACTTTACATCTATTGATCTCAATTCTGGGAATTAAAATCTCAAAAATAGCATTCCGAAAAAGCTTAGTTTCTCTGCTCACAGGGTTGTTTTTTGGAAACAACAGTGTTGTTAAACACCTGTTATGAACACTATTCAGCTTGTTATTTGGTCCATTGTGGCCGCTGCACTAAACTGCTATGCCACAACAACACTGTAGCAGGTAGGGGCCGCTCCACAATGCTACACCACTATAGTGCGCCGTTCAAAACCCTGAAATTGTTTAATTTGATGCAATTCGACTGGCTATTAATTTGTATCATAAGATTAATATATAATGACCTTAAACCTTACAATAGATGAATGGACCGATGCAATTTAGTATCATATTGATGTAAATCATATAATTGAATGATTCTTTTTTTCTTCTCACTTTTCTTTAACCAAATCTCATCGATGCAATTGAAAATATATATAAGCTCAAATTGTAAATGAAACTATGAAGAAATTTTAAAAGTTCTTCTGAAATTACTTTAGTTGATTATTCCGCTACTTTATTTGTCACCCAATCATTCAATGCATGCAATATATTTGGTTGTTTCATTTTCTCAAAATTACAGTTCACAATTCAAAAATAAGCTTTACAGTTCATCATTGATCATTTATCAATGATGGTGGGATAGCTGAGTTGCAATTCCATACGCTGTCCTTCCCTTATAAGGAATGGCATATCCCATGAGCTGGCATTAAAACTTTTCTCTGAATCAACTATCATTATCATCTAACGGTGTAATTGATTGAAGAAATGCTGTATAACAGGTTGTTGCATCATTTGTTAGACTCGTAAATAATCTTTTTAGACTTTGGGTTTGGGTGTAACTGAACTTAAAAGCCATAGCTATAGGGTAAGGTTTATCCCTCACTTGTATATATTATTTTGTCCATATCACTAACAATGTGGGATTTTCAACACTCCCCTCATGTCAAGATTTGGGCATCTTGAATGTGAAGTTTGTAGGATTCAATATCTACATGTGATTGAATGTAGGTGAATCAATAAACCCAACAATAACCACTATAATAAGTTTTTAAGCCATCTTAAAATTTGTTTTTTGGGTTTAGTTCAACCCTGAGAGCTAGCTCATAGGATGAGAATTGTCCCCCACCTGTATACACTATTTTGGCCATACCAAGTTGACAACGTGGGCTAACCAACAAATATAAATTTAGTGACTTGTCAGTGCATTTGATTAATTTTATAAGCTCTAGCAGGTGTGGAGAAATCTGGTAGAAATTCTGAGGGGGATTCTTGGTGGGAGACGTGGCAGGAAAATCTTCATCAAGATGAATGGAGGTCATTAATTTATTTCTCTGCTTGTTGTGATTAGGTAAACCCTGTGAATTCTGGACACATTGTCTTGCATGTTTAAATTTGCAGTAACATAGCAAGAATAGAAAGGAGTGCACAAAAACAAGCAAAATCAGGAACTGAAAATGCTGGATGGTATGAGAAATGGTAAGGTGGTGTATTTTACCAGGGGGAGGGTGTTTGGTTTTCTGTATGCATTATAAATGTGTCTAATGCAGTCCAATATTCTGTCTGTTCAATTTGGTCAGGTGGGAAAAATATGATGCTAAAGGCTGGACCGAGAAAGGAGCACACAAGTATGGTAGATTGAATGAACAATCATGGTGGGAAAAGTGGGGAGAGCATTATGATGGAAGAGGGTCTGTTCTCAAATGGTGCGGATTCTGATTTTCCCATCTTAAATGTCATTTACAATTTCATGTTGCTCTGTACTTGATACTTTTTAAAAATAGCTCATTAATTTGTTGTAGCGATAACTGTGTGTGGTTTGGTGAGTAGAGCTGGTTTTCATTGGTATTCAAATTTGGTTAATTATATTGTCTAATTTTCAATAACGTACTGTAGAATGATTTGATGTATCTAAACATCAAATTATTATATTGATTTTGTGCACTAAAATTTAAAAACATTAAATGACTACTGCATCAAATGGTGGATATCTTCATTATTTGTATTGGCTAGTTTTAATATTGGTGGATGATAATTAAGATGAACTTTATTAGCATGAATTGCATGGTGTACTTTCAGACTTTTAGCCCAGCAGGTGATTTTGTGAAATTTTATCTTATAAAATATTATTCATTGTGTAAGATTGATTTTGATTTATGCTAATGTCAATGAATACTATCAAGCGTTGAATTCTGATATACTTTTTCCAGGAGCACAGCAGTGTCATAATTTTTAATTTGTCGTGATTGTTGTTTTTCCTCTTTTTCCTCCTTTCTAATTGTAATTTGTTGATTTCTTTGGATACTTGGGAAATATTTATGTGTTTATCAAAAATTTATTCTGAGTTTTAAATTTAATTTTCGTTGTGCTTCCTCCTCTTTGCTTACACTTCCTCAGGACAGATAAGTGGGCTGAAACCGAGCTTGGAACGAAATGGGGGGACAAATGGGAGGAGAGATTTTTTAAAGGCATAGGTTCAAGACACGGAGAAACATGGCACGTATCTCCAAGCAGTGAACGTATGTTACCATTACTAAAAATTCTAGTGAAAAGTATACTTTAATATTCATTTCATATTCTTCCCATTCAGTAACTAAACATCATAAATATTCAACAAATTAAATGTGATAAAATATAACAAATTGTGATTTATATTATTAGTTCTAAAACTTTCTTCTTTTCTAGCCACAGAACTTGCACCTATTAAAGCAACTAAAAGAATGATTGAAATAGTTAAAATGGAAGTGTCTTTTTATTCCATTTGATGATTCTCATAGTGCTCCCAAAGATATAATCGACGAAGGTTGCATTCCATTTGAATTAGGCATGGTAGTTGTCTTTATATGTAAGATATGAAAAATGTAATGTATTTTAGTTGAACTAATCTCTGGACAAATTTTTCTATAAGCACTTCTAAGAAATAACAAGAAGAAAAAAAGTTAAATGTGTTTTTTCGTAAGTTAAAATTAACTTATGCGAAATAGAAATTTAGAAAAGTTATATGAAAGAACTTTTACAAATTAGCTTGTGCATAAACTAATTTGAGTTTGTGGAAAAGTTCTTCTGATTTTTTTTCTCCTACAAATGCTTATAAAGAAGTTTGTTCAAACAAATATTGGGTCAGTAAATGGGTCTTTTCTTATTGATTCATCTTTATGGAGATGAGTTTTTCTTTTCCCAATAAGTTCATATTTCAAGGGAAAGCAGCTGCATCGAACTGCTTGCTGGTTTCTCTCTTTCTCTCTCCTGCTTTTATGTGCTTGCTAACATGGTTTTCTGTTACCAGGTTGGTCAAGAACTTGGGGAGAAGAACACTTTGGAAATGGGTATGGTACAGCTGATTAGTTGAATTATTTGTTCATGGCAACAGTTTTATATCCCATGACTCAGTTTTTTATTCTATATGCCCTATTGGTAACTGGTTTTGCTTTCGTCTGTAACAGGAAAGTCCATAAGTATGGAAATAGCACAACTGGTGAGAGCTGGGATATAGTTGTAGATGAAGAAACTTATTACGAGTAAGAACATTCTTTTCAACTACTAGCTATTCTATTGCTTATTTATAATGAAAAACTGAATGTAAAGAGTATATCCATCCTTTATTTAATCTAAAAGTCTCTGATGCATCTAGATGGTTTTAGTACATATAGAAGTATGTGTCTAGTGCTTGTTGGGTAACACGCAAGTGCACATTCTTTCTGTTTTTATAAAGAAAAATTGCCACAAAATACTCGAGCATTACAATACAGTGATAGACGTGTTAGATCGGGATGAAACATAGTACTGGTTCATTTTATGCTTTGTACACTTTGAAAATATAATATATTTTGAATTCTCAAATTAATCCATAAAATTCCGAGTATTAGTCAATTTGCTCTATAATTAGATTATGAAATGTCATTTACGTTGATCATTATGAATGACGATAGGCATATTGCTAATTTGAATTTGATAACGTCTCAAATTTAGGGCCGAACCTCATTATGGATGGGCGGATGTTGTGGGTGATTCAACCCAATTACTTTCAATTGAGCCTCGGGAGAGGCCTCCTGGTGTCTTCCCTAATTTAGACTTTGGTTCGCCTCTGTCGCCTGAAGCTAATGGTGACTCGCCTCAAGATTTGCCCCCTTCACAATGAGGATGACCTGACTTGCAAGCTCCATTATTTGTTTTCTTCAATTTTAGGGAGATTCCATCGTAACGAGTGGAACTCATTTTGTAACATACTGTGGATCGATCATTTTATTCATTCTTTCCATTTTAATGTTCTACCTTTACTTTTCCCCCCTTGGTTTCCCACCAAGTTATTTAAAATTAACGATTTTTCGTCATATAATTATTGCTAATTTTTCTACGGTAATCGGTATTGTGCCAGGTAAATGATGCTAAACGCAGCTTGATATTTAATGATTTCCGGTTCGAATCAGGCAAATTTAGTCGGCAGAGTCAGTGTTAAGATATAACTATTGTGCCTGCATCCCTAAGCTTCCACCTACAGGGAGCTGTTCGGCTATAACTCTTTATACTCCTTTCGCACACAACGCACGCAAACTAGTGGAAATAAAATCTACGTTTAATTGTGATTACATTTATGTAAAGAATTTATCCATGTTTTTAAATGGTTAACCTATCAGGACATCACTATTGATTGCAACGTCCCCTTTAGGCTAAAAAAACTACAGATGGCATCCAGTTGCTTCCAAAAACTATGTTGACTGCATCATACGTCAAAGAAAGACAGAAACCACTAAGTACAGTCTATAAGCTGCAAAGGTTTTCCTCGAGATATACAGACTTTTCCTACTTCCTAGCAAACTCAAAATTGTGTGCAGCTATCTATATGTCGAACGGTTGTCCTCTAAATCTACTTCCATTGCTCGCCTCTGATCCCCTTTTACAGATTCAAGTACAAGTCCAAAACACTCCCAAAATTCAGCACCAAACTGAGGTCATTATGTCCTTAGAAATGCAGAAGATGTTCGTATGATTAAATTTTTTAGATGTCATTTTACCATAGTTCGGCCAGTATTGAGAAAGAATTGCCTTTCTGTTTCCTTTTTTGGGCTTTATCAGCAGCTGTCAAATTGAGCGGCAACTGCTCAAGGGAATGTGATGAAGACAACAACAATGATAAGTCAACAGGTACATCAGCACCGAACAAGGCACCATCACTAATCTGATATAATTTCCTCCAAATCAGGATCCTCAAAGTTCATAGCATCATAGTCCGAAATTGTTTCATTGAATGTACCCTTATCTGCTAGATCATTCTGATCATCATCATCATCATCCATTTCTGGCCATTCAGACTCTTTGTCAACATCCGGTTCATCATTTGATGCATCTCTCTTTGTTGTATTATCCTTTCCATGTTTCCGAGGTCCTGAATTTTTCTCCACTTTGGCTGTGGAATCTTCACATATGCAGGTCGATGGATTCTCATGAAATCCGCCTCTACCTGGTCTAACCTCCTTTGGCTCCCCCATGAAGCCTCTCTGGAAATTACGGACACTAGAAGCAAAAACATCCCAAGTCATATTACTTCTATTCAAGAACAGTCGGTAGAGTTTTTTAGCATTTGGACGAACGGTTGGTTTATGCCCAAAGTATCTCCTACAAGAAAGTTCCAAGGGAGCTAATTAGTTGTATAGATATCAGTGAACAACAGAAATTAAAATAGATGTAAACGGAGTATAACATACCTTCGTCCGGCTAATATTTTTGCCATATTTCCGTTGTTATTGGTTACAAATACATCACTTTCATCACAGACAATGAAGTCAAGTGCAGCCATGCGAGAAGAAAATGAAGAAAATGATTCTAATTCTTCCTTGGTAGCGATGGTCTCTTTTGAATGGTAATTAGGAAATAATTCTTTGAGAGGGGCCAGTGTTCTTTCCCCTCCATATACTTCCCCTGATGCAACGTAAATATGAACGTCAGAACCATATCCCAATGCTCTTAGCATGAGACCAACTTCTTCTGGGGTTAATGGGCATCTTCCCTGCCTCCTTGCCCTATCAGGATTGCTTCTCTGCATATCAATATTCCTCGTATTATTTACCAGTTCGTAAATCAGTTTTCAAAAGTGCAAAGTTCAGCCAAACATTTCTCTACTAAATTCTAATTCCATAGCATCTTGCCACGAACAGGGTTAAAGAATGTTCAGATGTTTAAAGCCATTGACGATATTCATTCTAAGAAAAGATCCTCTTAAGTCCTATGGTTTTGGATGTCCACTCAAGCATATAAAAAAAACGCTACCTAAAAGTGAATAAGATGAGATTACATTTTCAGTATCTCCCAATAAATAATTGTTCGTATATAAAATTTTAACATGTGAGACTTACATGTAAGGTCTTCCACCTTCTCCTTATTGCACCTAGTTCTTTCTGCTCCTTCTCCCCTCCTCCATAATCACATCCAGAAAATGCCAGCATATCAGGTTCAAATCTGTAGTAAAAATGGCAATCAACGTAGAAATTTTTTAGTTGTCATCTGTTATTCTACCTAATTAACTGCTTCTTAAATGTAAAGAGTAAAAGAAATTGCTGCTTGTGCAAATAGAATCAGCCAATGTTTTAAAACTCTAGCCAAACTTTGACGGTACAGGTACATAATCAATGGGTCACTGGTGTGTGTGGGTGGTGTAAACCTCTCCAAGCTAATACATGGTGCTGTTCTCAGTTCCTATTACACTTTTTACGCAATTTAATTATTTTGAATTCATTTTCAGAAACAGCTAGTTACAAGCATATGAGTGTGGGTCTTGTGGGGCACAACAAATGCAGCACCCGTTCTGCTAGAGCACTATCAGGAGCGCAGGACATGGGTCTTTTATTAAAATGGAAAAAAATGCTCCACTCAGACAGGTTTAAATCGGTTAAAACAAACTTTTCACTAGTGACATCAATACCAAGTTAGAGACATGCTCGATCTAAAATGTAAATTGAGCAGTATACACCTTCGAATCCAGAACGGACCGACTGGTCCAAACAGGATTTTCAAACTCTGGAATCAACAAAAGCTTCAATAAGTATGATCAATCAAATTAAGCTCAGGATATGGACTTGATATAAATTATGAGCATGTGTATGAGTACTTCAGAATTTCTCAAACAAAGTGGCTACTTTTTCAGACAAAGGGTAAGGGAAAAACGCAATCTCTGGCTGTTAGACAAAAAGGGGTAATATGAATGGACATGATAATTCACTGGCTCAATTTGAATTGTATTACTTGCAAATGCTCTCAGCCAAAACTGCGGTCCTCCATGAAACTGGTCATTCTTGTGTAAGTGTTTCATGTTTATGGAAATAAATTGGATGGATACATTTGTATACCATATGCAATAGGAATACCGTTTGCGATGTAAATGCACTTATATGCATGTATGCAGCTGCATAAGATTTATCCGCATAGGTATAAACACTAACTATATATACTAGAGTTTTGGTGGTCATCATATTGATAAATCTAATTGATACCAAAACATGTGAATTTAATGCAATAGATACAGATAATAAAAGACCAAATTTCAATCAAACTACCTTAGGTGCAGTGCAATATAATGTTTGCTTCTCATCCTCATCCAATGGACCAATTTTTGACCCATTGAAAGTATTGGGCTGGTAAATCTTAAAGCATGGTAGTTAACTCTACATCTCAACTTCTGATATTCTGTATCCAACCTGTTGGCAAGCCTGTAGTCAAACTTGCTAAGCTGGACAGCCTGCCACAAAATGAAGCAAATGATATCTTTATTGACTGAATTATTTTTGGCAAAGTTGAGGGGGTAAATGGATTTGGATCTTGCAAAATACAAGATTGCTTAGCTGATAGAAAAGATTTAGATAAGACGTTAAACCGAGGTAAAATAGGAGAAATAACCTAGCTTGATTCATAAGATGCATTAGGCATCACACATTTGAGGGATAAAATTCATCAGACTCAGACATTCATCTGATTGGTGGACCAATGCTGAAAAGTTCATTACACTCAAATAAAACCATTTAAACTAATCTAAATAGACTCGCTATAATATCTACCAAACGAATAATAGAATTCCAGTCCTTGATCTAAATGCATTAACGAACTCACTATATCTACTTAACAGAGAGAATCCAATGAGTTGCACAACACATTAGCACCAGTAATAGTTTCAGAAGACAAAAAAACTTACATGCTTTTTCAGGAGTACAGGTAATATGCGAGTTATGTAACATCTTTCATTACACTTCCTTGGAACCCGCATATTGTATGCAGATAATGGTTTCTTACCCTTACTGGGAAGTTGTTTGATAATCTTGACATCTTTGGACAGATATGATATAAACCAATCAACATCAAAGATCTCTGAGAAGTTACTGCAAAAAGTAAAGTAAGTCATCATTTCACAATACTTGGATATCCAAATCAAACCACAGGTGCAATCAGTGACCCTTTTGTAACTGACCTAGAATCTTTCCAGAAAGATCGTTGATCCAATTTTGGAACAACAAGAGTAGCATTCAAAATTCGTGCAGCAACAACAGCATCTGTAATCTGCCAGTTGCAGAAACAGAAGGATTGGCATTAATAGCAGAGCATGCAGATAGTTTGTGTTCCAACAACAGCTATCATACACTGTAATTTACTATCGGGATATGCATTGTAACCACAAAAAAAAAAAAAAAAAACAGGTGCACTGGTTTTCATGCTCCAGATTTAGTAGCAAACAATTAAGGGGAACATTTTTGTCCAAACCTAGTGCATCTAAAAGGATGAGGGATACATTTCATCCCTGGAAGCAAACAATGGGATTGTCAATAAGATTTTAGTATTGAGAGAGACAGAGAGACAAGCAAAAATAGTCCTCTAGTAAAAAAATGCCACATTACTCACTACTGCAAGAACAGGTTGATTCCGTTTGACAACATCAATGTACGGCCCAATCCAACAGAAGCATTCTTCCCCATTTTTAAGTTCATTTCAAATTTTTATTAACTAAAAGTATATAAATAAAAAGATCAGATTCAGAAACACAATTTTTTAGAAGTAGAAACGGAAGGCAGATATCAAATCCTTGCTTGACTATAATAATCTCAAAGAGTTCACAGAATTACCCCAGTTCTTTGCTGATTCAAACCTCCACTTGTTGCAATCAACAAATATCGATTCGGATGCGTAACCGCTTCAGCTTCTGCCACACGGAAAGCATAGTTATCGGTCATTACATACATTCACACATCCAAAACCAAATCCAAGTATCAAACAAAAAAGTTTTACGTCGCATCACTCCACACTACTGAACCAACAATGATACGCACTTAGAAACTTGTGGCTGGAATTGCTACAGCCGTAGAAGTGCTCTGAATTTCGAGAAGTCCATATATCGCGTCCCAACTTTCCTCCATCACTCTAATTATCATCATTAAATTAAAACAAAATCAATCAACAACGGAATCAAGATCCAATAACACAAACGTCAAACCAAAGGCAAAGTCAAATAGAAGCCAGAAAACGAAAAGCCCTAACCGGAACGCGGAACGCAAAATTTTCAATCGCCTCATCGGTTTCAAAGTTAATCTGAACAATAATTCCGGACATAAAACAAAACAAAACAAAACGATTAGAAATTTGCGATCAATTACTTACACTATCAGAAACCGCTATTCACGAGATAGAAAGAATACCGAAGTGTGTTGGCGTCTCCAGTGCATACGATCGGTTTCGACGGGCGTAGGAGCTAAAAACGAGAGGAGAGCGAAGAGAAAGAGTAGTGCGGCGGCGACGGCGGAAAACACCGGGATCACTAGACGGAATCGTTGGTAATAGTGTTGGCGCCGCCGCTGATATGCCATTTCTCTCTTCCTTTCTCTCTGTGCGTGTGTGCGCTTGTTGAAAGCACCAAGTTGACAAAATTATTACAGTTTCATATTCGTCTGATACAAATAATTAATAATTAATTCTGATCTGTTTGTTTGAAATGATAGTGTTAAAACAGAGTGTGTTGTGTCTTCTCTGGTTGCAAAGCTACCAGGGAAGGTTTAAATGGTTCACTTGCTGATCTCTCTATCTATACCTATCTCATTTCTTATTTTTGCACCATTTGCACATTTGCACGTGCACTGTTTCGCTGTCCTTCTGTTTCATATTTTCTTTAACAAACAAGCATCACTGCTGTCTTCTTCATCCGCATTTTGGAAATTTTATTTCACATGCTCCTTCAGTGGTTGGGATAATTAACAACACATCTAACTAGTTTTCATCAAATATTGCTCGAATAATGCTCACAGCGTTCTTTTTAAGCATTTTCTACCTCAATAATCTTATATCTTCTCTCTAATAATATTTTTTTTAAGAAACAATTTAGGTAGCATTTTGGAATCACCTTCTTTGAGATTCTTTTTATATGTGGGACTTCTGCCACGTAAAATTATATTATATTGGTAAAGGAATTTATATTCAGAAATATTGCATGGTAAGTAAATAATATATTTATATTTGTGTCATTTTTATTTAATGAGAATTTTTATTTCAATGTGTGTGTGAGATGTGTGAGAGAGAAAAACTTGTAAATAAAAATTTCAATTTGAAATGAAAAGTAACTGGATTAATTAAAATTAAGTGAATTGTTTATATTAAAAACATTGAAGATGTACTTTAGACACTGGTTACCGTATTTTCATGATATTATTTAATAATTTTATTACAATATTTACTAAATAAGTAACCTTTTGAAAAAAAATTAAAAACATTTATAAAGAATAAATCACTTGTTTAAGAAAAACATTAACTGTTAAATGGAATATATTAAATTAGGTGAGAAACAAATGCGTTATAATTCTATTATTTGAGTATTTTATGATAAAATGGAAAAAAAATATGTTCAAATATATATTCCTAACTTGGACAGAGAGTAATTTTAAAGAAAAATATATATTTATGTGTAAAGATTTTATTGTTGTGTATTGGAAGTGTGAAATATTTTTATTTTGTTATTTAATCACATATCATTGTTAATATTTTATTAATAAATTAGTGGTAATGTGATTTTTAATATAATTTATAAAAAAATAACTATTATTTGAGATTAAATAACTCAGTAAAATAAGTTACTTTATATACTTAATACCTTTTTGTTCCCATACAAAAAGAGCTAAGAGTACTTTTTATTCGAATACAACGAAGTGGGGAAAAGAATATTCTGTTATTTGAATTTTTTAGGATAAACAAAAAAGATTGATTCAATATTATATGCCTAACTTTGAACAAAAGAATGTTGTAATGAGGATAGAGGTGCATTTGATCAAGTTTCGTTCAGTTTTAATTTATTTTAAGAAATTTACATGATAGAACATTCTAATCCTCTACTTTATTCGTCCATTTTTATTCGTCTAAACATAAAAAATATTTTTAGTCATTGATTATTCTTTCTGATAAAAAAATTGGAATTAAGAGATATTAAGAAGCAAAAAATGTAAAATAATAAAATAAGAAAAAGGAAAATTTCATGGTTAAAAATAGAAAAAATGAAATAAAATTTAAATTTTTAAAAATATTTAATTTTAAATAAAGATATTATTTATATTATTGTATATACTCTTAAAATAATTTTTATTATCACTTTTATTTATTTTTATTATTAATATTATTTGTTTATTGTTATTTTATTATGAAAGAAATAAAAAAAAAAATTATCAACTACAGAATATGTTTACAAGAAAAAGTAGAATGTACGTGTAATATAATCAATTATATTAATTTGTGTGTATTTTTTTCCTTGAGGAAAGATGAAGTTTTTCATGGTTTCTATATTTTAAAATTCATACATTTCTATGTTTACATTAATATTTTCTATTTTACCATCTTCTTTCCTTCCTCTCTCTATTTCCTTGTTACCAAATAATTTATAACTATTTATTTATTTGTTTCTAAACAATTTGTAGCTATCTGAAAATTATCAATAACAATTTTAAAAAATAACTTATTTTTGTACATGTTATAAGTCAATATTGAAAAAAAAAAAATACTTGATTAGATCTAATAATTATTTATATTAATCATGTTTCTATAAAAGATTTATTAACCAAATTTAATTATAAAGGCATGATATTTGTTGTTGGAGGAATTTAATTTAAAGATAGAAGAAAAATAAAATAAAATCAATGAGAAGCTAACCACGAGAGAGACAAAAATTTGAGATAAATTTTGTGAATGAAGCATTAATAATGACTTAAGAAAGACTAATATAAACACAGTCAAGTCGTCATTTTTGAAAAATATTCCCAGATATAAAGTATAAGTAAAAAAAAAAAAAAATCCATAAATCACTTTGTATAGAATGATCGTTGTCTCTTAAACATTTAAGGTGAATAAATTTTGTAAAGGAGTGGGTGAACACTGCTACAACACCAAAAAATGACATTGTCAGTTATTTATTTTTACCAAATATCTTTAGAGGATCAATGACCAAAAATAAACAAATCTAAATTAAGTTGGTTTAGGATTACTTAACCACTAAAATAATTCTCTACCACAAAAATACTTAATAGACTTAAATACTCTCTTTAGTAAGTGCATACACATGTATTAACAAGAAAGGCAAATACCAAACAAGGCTTTATGGCCTATTAAAATAGGTATATAAATGATAAAATTTATGAGTTAAATATCTTTGGAATTTATTTGACAGTGAATATGTGATTGATTAGTTTGCTTCACAACTTACTTTAAAGCTTCTTTTTATAAATACATCCTAGATAAGCTAACATCTTATTCTAACTAAAAGATATAGTGAGAAAATTACTTAAATATCCCTATATAGGTGAAATTTTAATTGGCACGTGATATTCAATAATGTTTATAATCATTATCAGCGTTTGCTTGTTTCGAACGATCGATTTGCAAAAGATAGTTATAAAGAAAAGTATGAAAAGTTCATTAATCAAAGAATAAAAAAATAAATAGAAATAGAAAACAAGGTAGAATTTTTGCTGTCAACTTTCTTTACAACTACGAGAAGATTTGTAGAGAAAAGTTATAAAATTGATTAGAATAATATTATATTTTTATATAATTAATTATTATTATTAAGTAATTTATATTTATAATATATTTTTATCATAAAATAGGATTAATTATATAATACAATGTACTAAAAATAATCAAATAGGTCTGTCCAAAACTGTGTTGGAATTTGAATATTAAATTAGTGCAACATTCATTCTCTCTTGATGTAAAAAAATATGAAGTTAACAAGAAGAATACATTTATAAAACTTAATATTGTAGATAACAATAATCTTATATTTATAATACAAATTTAAAAACACATTTAAAGTATTGTGATATTAAACATAAAATATCTTTTTCTCACCACAGTCTAGTCAATAACTAATATATTCAAATAATACATAAAAAAACTTATAAATAACTTTCTTAAAGGATAGTTATACTAAAAAGTTAAAAGAATATTTTTAGGCCTACAATGCTATCTTTAAAAAATTTGTGGACTTATCATCATTTAGTGTCGGATGTGAGAAAACTTACAACTTATATGTAAAGATAAAATCAACTTTTATTTATTTACCGTGGGGAGAAAAAAAAACTTAATATATACATGAGTTTGAATGAATGACCCTTGCTGATTATGAAACCTTCAACCATTAAATACAAAATTCCAGAGTTTGTCACCATAGTAAACTTTTGAATAGAAACTTTTAGCCAATAAAATATTTTATTTTATTCAACTCATAGTTGAGGTTATTTTTCGAAAACTTAGAGGGAAAATAAGCTGTCCATTTTTCATCAAGGAATTTAAATTGTATGGAGCAATCAAAGTGGAAATTCTTTCATAAAGAATAATTTATGTGGTGAGTAACCAAAGACTGAAACTATAGTTATGAGAAGACACCAAAAAATCACCATCATTGTGTATTTAAAAGGTTAATAATATAATGAGTTGTTAAGCCGGTAACATTAAAAAAAAAGTTACTAAAAGATAATCTAGAAGTGTCACTGGTAGAGTTATGATACATTAGATGAGAGGATAACTTTTAACTGATTTTTGTAAGACACAAGTTATATACATGAAAAATATTTGAAGGACTCATAACATGTTTTATGTTCCTTAAGTTGGAGTCAAGATTGTTTATAGTTATTAAATTTTTAAAAAATATTTATTTTGGTGTTTACAATCTCTAATATAAAATATGGTGAAATTAGTTTCTCATGAGTTCAAAACGTAGTATGTAATTAAAGACAAAATTATTGAAATTAATGTTTAAATATATTGGGACTAAAATAAATTTTAACCAGATTTTAGAAAAGCTAGAACGTGTTTAAAATTTTTAATAAATAATAAAATATAAATTAACGTTCAATATAAAAGTGAGCAACTCGATGAGAAAAAAAACACTTAAAAAAGAATAATTCAAATTTATAATATACCACTGAATTAACAGTGTTTCACACTTCCATTAAACAATAATATAAACTTAAATACTACAATACAAAATTAAGCTGGAAAATTTATGAAAACGAGGCAATAAATTATATTTAAAATTTAGAAAAGTGAGAAAATTTAAAAAATTTATTAAATGAAAACATAGTTTTAGAATAAAGAGGTCGTGCTCTGAAATCATGGTCATGTAAGTAGTGTGGTGAAGGGTAGCTTTGAATATTTGGAATGGGCATTTTACACAACGTTGACCCCAACATCAAAGGAAATATCAACCCTGAAAGCTCGACCAAGTTTGTTATTGGTAGAGAACAAATGCTGAATGAAGCAAATCATGACTGTTTAAAAAAAAAAATCCTACAATGAAAACTTCTTAAAAAATTATTATTTATTTCATAGTACCATAAAAATCTTAAAAAGATTATATTTTAATATCCGGCTTCTTCATTTTAAAATATTTTAGAGTTTTTATTTTCAAACATAGTTATATCAATAATCTTTTAAAAAAATTATATGCTTCTATGAATTTTAAATAAAATTAAACTATTTCTGTAATTTTTCCAATTAAATTGATAGAAGTTAAAACATGAAAAGAAACATCTTGGAAGGTTGAAATAATAGCATAATTAATTTTTTTATTTTATATAATTTTTTTATTATGGATATTTATTTCATGGAGGTAAGTATTGGAAAATTTGAAATATTAGTTAAAATAAAAAATAAATAAAGTTAAACAATATATAAAAAAATAAAACTTTTAAATTTATTGTTTTAAGATTTTAAGTTAATTGTACTGTCAATATCTCATATGAACTTGATTAAGATTTTATTATTATTTGAGTCTTCCTTAAATCTTCTTAAAATACGCAATAAATAATAAATTTTTCTTGTTAAAAGTCATCACGCTCTTATATTTTTTATCTTGTCTAGAATTTATGTAGAAAATATTATACCTATTTTTTATAATTAGTTATTCATTCTTTTCCATCTAATGTCAAAGGATTGATTATATCAAAATTAATCTCTTTAACAAAAATATAAAGTGTTTATCTTAATAACGAATCATGAAACTCTAAAAATTATACAAACTCAAACAACTCTGATAAATAAATTCACATCAAAGTTTAAAAATATTATTTTTAAACTCAAAAATTTAATACAATATTAACATTAAAAATATTATTTTGATATTTTATTGTCTCACATTTTCTCTTAAAGGCATTCATTAACCTCTTTAGTATCCTATGATATTTGCTTTTATTTGGTAGTAGTCGGTATCTTTTATGTAGTATTGTTTATCTCCTTTCTTCTCATTCAAATCTAAATAACTAATACATTAGTTTTCATTATTATGAAAAAAAACTAATACAATAACATTTTAAACACATGTACTATTAGCTGAGCGCAATTGTTAACTAACAATAATTGTTACGTTGATGTTATTTAAACCCAATTACTAATAAAAATAATTATTATATCTGCATTAAGATGGTTATTAAATATTAAAATAAAGAATTTTGAATATAATGTGAGGCTATTTTCATTGTAAAAATTATTTTATCATGTCTTAATATAACTTTATTGGTTTTACACTATTTTTAATAGTTTTTCTAAACTTTTACTTTAATATAAGAGTTTTATAAGATTTATTATAATAATTTTTTCTTAGTTGTTGAAAATTTTAATATTTTTAAAATAGAAAATATATTTTTATTTTAATATCTCAAGGTCGTAAATATATTTCAACTCATAAAAGTAAATATTAAGCTTATCAACTTGCAATGGAAAATAATTTGTTTTGCCATGGAAATGTCGTTGTATACTTTTTTTTGCGTTAAATGTTTAAATAAAGAATTGATATTCTATTTAAATAAAGAATTTTGTCATTGTGATGCGCGTTCTAAAGCGTTTTTTTTTTTTTTTTTTTTTTTTTTTTTTTTAATTTTAGTGTTTATGTCCAATGAAATGGTACTAACCATTTTTTTTTTTTGTTATTTTGTATTCCCATATGTTAGCAAAAATATTGATTTTGACCAAATTAAATTGAATATGGACATAGTTATAATCAAATTAATTTTGAAAAAAAATTAATATAATTAAACATATTTATATTAAGCTGATAAAAAAAATTGTCATTAATTTTAGTTAATTGATTAATTAAAGTAAATTAAAATACTATTACAGTAGAGGTATTGGTACGTGGCAGGTGCAAGTCACGTGTGAACCTCATCTCTGGAATCAGGAAGCAGAAGAGAAGTTGCAACTGTGAAACCTTTCTGAAACCTTTATCTCTCTGTCATATCAGAAACAAATTTTTTAACCATTAATCATGTATTCCTTCACACTGAAACCCTTCTTCGTACCTCAATTTCTTTCTTCTTCTTCTTCCTCTTCCTCTTCAACTTCTACTTCCTCCTCTTCAATTTCTCTGGCCTCTTTCTCGTCTCGTTCTCTCTCATCAATTAGCTTTCCCAGAAATTTAAAGCACAGAGGAAGGTTTGGTCTCAAAGTTGAAGCGTATGATTCCTCCAACAATGACGCTTCTAACCCGGCCAGTGCCGGCGACCCTAAACCCCCTAATGGCACTTTGGTACTGCTTCTCCTTGTTCTTACTTTGTTTTTATCAATAAAAGTGCTATTTTTTTTAATGGTATATTTTATTATTTTTATAGAAAAAGTAATTTGTGATTGTGAATGAAAACCTCTTACAATAGGTTAGTGTGATCCTGTTTCAGTGAATGAATATATCTAATGTTTTAAACTCTCCCATGAAATCTCAAGTTTCTTCAGCATTATATGCCCTAGCCCAAGTGGTTATTTTGATGGATAAAATAGGATCTATAGTCAAAATATTTTTTTCCTGTAAGCAAGTATCTATTTCTGTCTGGTCGGTTATCCGAGTAGTGATTTAGTGTTTTGAATTCGACAGTCAAAGAGCAGGAGAGAAATTTTGCTGGAATATGTTAAGAACGTGCAGCCAGAATTTATGGAATTGTTTGTGAAAAGAGCGCCTCAACAGGTATGGTGTTATCTTGCTATGAACAGTTATGTGATTAATTGATTGCAGCGGAAAAATGGCTGTTTTTTCTTTCTCTTGCCATACCCTCTTAATGAGAATGAAACTTCTGTTGGTGATTAGGTTGTGGATGCAATGCGCCAAACAGTGACAAATATGATCGGAAATCTGCCCCCTCAATTTTTTGCTATAACAGTTACCACTGTAAGATGCAATGAGTTTTTTTTTTTTTTTTTTTTTTTTTTTTTTTTTTTTTTTTTTTTTTCTCCTCTTGCTTAACATTATCTATCATTTTTAATGGTAAATTTTACAAGCTATGATGATTTATTTGGCTGGATAGTCAACTTGTAGGTTTCTTTGATGAAACGTTTGTATAGAGTGGGAGACCTTGAATTTTGTATTTGCAATGACTATCCTCCTTTATTTCATGTCACATGTAGTCATGTTTGCTTTTGGAATCTTTGCGAAAAAATTTGAAAGTATACTTATTTTACCATTGCTGCCATTTTTATTTACCTTGTTTATTAATGTTCACTATTTGTATTGTTAGCCCGAATTTCAGAGCCTTTTATAAACTCTTCCCCCAAAGGAAAATGTCTGAATTAGTTGGAAAATATTATGGTGTTGGAAGAATAACATGTTTTAAGCACAAAATAGTCCAATTGGCAAAGCATTGTTGAGCCATGCGGCTGGATTGAATTGCAGTTCTTCCTTTTTTATTTTATTTTTCCCCATGCATCTTACGTGTCTCAGTGGAATCATTTGGCTATTGATTAGGTAGCTGAAAATCTTGCACAGCTCATGTACAGTGTCATAATGACTGGATACATGTTCAGGAATGCACAATACCGTTTGGAGTTGCAAGAAAGTTTGGAACAAGTTGTTGCACTGCCAGACGTGCAAGATAACAAGGTAACACTATTTCTCTTTCTTCCCTTTTTAGCATTCTGTCTGTGATTCGAAAGATATTTAAGTGTTTTGATAATTGAAGGATGTATTATGCTCAATTTGGTGGATAGAGATTTATTTATTTGGACTTTTGGTCAAGTAATTTCCTATCCTTATTAGCTTTCCCTATTTAGACTCCAGTTCAGCTTAGAGGAAAGAAAAAATGCAAAGGGCTTTCTTTACTTTAATCTAGTGTGGACTAGTAGAAAAGGAAAATCTTGTTATTGGGATCAAGAGCATTAGATCTTGGTTCTTTGGCCACGTTGGATTCCTCACATCCATCACTGCCCCCTTTACAAATAAACCCGTTCCCGAATCCGTACCTATTCCAATTTTGACGGAGAATCCCTATTGACTAGTATGGGTATAAGTAACGCCTAATTTTTTAAATTGAGTACAGGGAGGAGAATGGGTATGTACATGTCTGGCCTGTCCCCATACCTGTTCATATACCCGTCTCTGTTCTTGTTTTAAATTATTAAAATACTCAATAGTTTATTAGGTAACCCAAAAACTTATATTTACTATTCTATGCTGTCCTTAGTTTCATTTCATTTGAAAAATCCTTATTTCTTTGTCACACAATTTTTCATTATCTCTTTCTCAAATATTGTTCGACATGTTTAATATTCATACAGTTCACTTAGAGTCCTAAGGTAAGGTACATTTCTTCTTACCACAACCTTGATTACTCATTTTTTCCTTTGCGTGGTTTCATTCAAATGATGTCTTGTATTTTGCAAAACACAAACATCAATATTACTAAATCAAATAGTTTTTAGGACACACATTTAATTACTTTTACTTTTTTCTAATATTTTAATTTCTTGTTTATTTTTTTCACATCAGAATATGTGACTCAAGTATAAGTGTTCAATTGCATTAGAATCTGTGTTCTTAATAATATTATGTTTCCTTTGCTGTGATTTTTATTTTTTTATTAAAAAAATATTTAATTAATATTTGAAACAGTGAAAGACAGGTATACCCATTACCAGACGAGGATTGGGATGTGACAAAAATTTTATACTCGTTGTGTATGGGGATGAAATAGTTAAACCCCGCATCCGTCCTACCCCATTGCCATCCTTATTGAGCGGTTCCTTCATTGTCACTATTCACTCTTTTTCGATCCGTTGTAGAGAAACTCAATTAATATAATTTTCTGCTTTGGAGGCAACAAACTGGACTTGTGATTAAAGGTCATGTCTTCATTCCTTTTTGGTTAATCCTCAAATACCCTTGCGTTTTGTTTATCAAGAAGATCTTGAATCTGGATCTGTTAATCCTTCATATCTTGAATGGGAACAACAAGATCAGTTACTCTTCTTGTGACTTCAATCCACTTTAACAAGTAGTATGCTCACACAAATCATTGGTTGTGTTCTTTCTTGGGAACTTTGGGAGAAACTGCATGAACATTTTGATGCACATGTGCAAGCTAGCGCAAGTCAACTGCAGACTGAATTACATAATACAATTCTTGAAGGAAAAACCATGACTGAATTCTTGGTTGTGTGAAAGTGTTAGTTGCTTTGATTACTAAATGGCAGTAGTGTTTCCTTTAGGCACCACATTATTATTGCACCAAGCAAATTCGAGCAATAGTTTAGTTTGTACTTTCATTAATTCGTGCTCTTGAAATGTTGCAGGATGTGCCAGATTATGCACCTGGCACACAAAAAAATGTTTCAGGTGAAGTTATTCGGTGGAATAATGTTTCTGGGCCTGAGAAAATAGATGCTAAAAAGTACATTGAATTACTTGAAGCGGAGATTGAGGAGCTGAATCGTCAAGTTGGAAGACAATCTAGCAATGCACAAAATGAACTGTTGGAATACCTAAAATCTCTTGAGCCTCGAAATTTGAAGGTTAACTCTACTTTTCATTGGCCAATATAATTTCCTTCATCCAGCTGTTTTTTGCTGTCTGCTTAATATAAGTTTTCACATGTTGATCTGTACTGTACTACTGTAGCTTTTATTTAGATTTTATAGGATCTACTACTGTCGAATCAGTATTGAACAGTCTGGTATTGCATTTTTTTCAGAACTAGGTATTGGTTTAATGATGATATAATCATCACAATTATAAACCCACATCCTCTGTTGTAGATTTACTTGCATACGTTCTCTATAGATTGTGATATTTGCTTCTGTATCTGTTGACATTCCGGTCAGATTATTCAACTTCACCAATATAAGTATTTCTCTGATTCTCTGCAGTTAAAACGCATATGAACTATTTGCCATAATAACCCTTCATTTCATTTTGTAGGATTTGACTAGTAGTGCTGGTGAGGATGTAGTGTTTGCGATGAATACGTTTATAAAGCGCCTGCTGGCTGTTTCAGATCCTAGCCAAATGAAGGTTTGCTTATTTCCTTTGTTTTCTTTCTATATTCGTCATTAATTTAAACTTTGTTCCCTTGTCATCTGCCAAAGTGGTCTAACATTTTCAAATTACAGTTACTGTACTTAGGTCTATTCAAAAAAACTGAACCAAATTGATACTGAGCTGAGTTGAATTGCATAAAAGAAAACTTAAATTGTTCTATTAAGTTAGTTATCAAAATGGAATTGCTTTTAAAGAAATCTGCTTGAACTAAACTGAATTTTAACTTATAATATTGGAAAAGATGCTTCAAAATAGGAATTCTATTATGAGAATTCAAACGATTCATATAGTTTAAAAAATTTAGAGTAGTTAAACTTAGTTTAATTCGCTCAAACCACGATTTATTTCAGTTCAATTCATTTAAATTATTATATAATTCAATGTAGTTCACTCAAACCACTTTAAAGTTTAGTTTAGCTACTTCCCTAATCCTTGTTGTCTTGATCATATATTGTCTATTACCTTAAATAAGGGCGTTTTACCTTTTTGAGTTATGAGTTGGATGATTGAACTTGTAATGTGCTCTTTAACTGTGTGAACGAGTTGCATGGAGGCAATATTTCCCTATGTTTGACCAATAATTTTGTAATGTTATACTATGTAAATTGGTAGTGGTTTTATTTATATAAACTGAGGCAACCAAAAACTAGATTTTTTTCAAATTGATTTATGTTCTTGTGTGAGTATTGTGAGGAAGTGAATAGCCTTTTCTTTACTTGTCATTACTGTAAACAATATCATTCGAGACTTTGGAATTAGTTGCTTTAATTCTGATATTACAGACTAGCGTGACTGAGACTAGTGCAGCTGAACTTGCTAAGCTGCTTTATTGGTTGATGGTGGTTGGGTACAGCATTCGCAATATTGAAGTTCGTTTTGACATGGAAAGAGTACTTGGCACTCCTCCAAAGCTGGCTGAATTGCCGCCAGGTGAAAATGTTTAAGCAATCTTGAATAAAGTAGGTCATCCAAGTACTGATGTACGCAAGTTCTAAGTGCCCTAATTAGATTTTGCACTTTTTTTGTTGATTGGCTGAATGGCCACGACCTGAAAGAGAAGTCTGCATTTTCCAGCGGCTTTCAATGATTGCTCCCCTAATATATTTATTCAATATATCGGATGAAAAACATTGTTCTTCTGGGTACTACGAAACTTTTATTCGCAATTATACGAATAACGATATCAAAGTTGGTTGCCAGAATTCTTTGACATTCTGAATTCTTTGTAAAGGCAGCAGCGATCTTGGTTCATTTTCGGCATTTCCATATTTGCCAGAAGTCAATGTGCGGTGCAGTGAGCAGGGTTATTCCCCCTAGTTTCATTTTAATTTGTTAAATGACACACACACGAAAATTTGTAAAAAGAAAATTCCACCTTAACCTGATTTCATGTATTGGTTTGGACCTAAATGTCATATATTCTTAATGGTTTAAGGATCTAAGTACAATAAACTATTTGAAGAAGACTAAATACAAATTATTTTATACAATTAGTAAACTAAATAAATGATGCCGTCTTCTAACCAAAAGAATAGATATTTGGTAAACTAGAAGGGCCACTTCAACGAGGGTATTAAAAAACTCTGTTTAACCTAATTATTGATAGGTCAAAGGTTAGTAATTAAACCCGTAATTTGCCAATTAAACTGTTTAATACTATGCAAAAAAAAACCCTTAGAATTAATATAGCTAACATAATTTTGTTTATCTATATTTTGAACTTAAATTATTTATCTGTATAAATAAAGTTATACTATAAAAACCAACCTTGTCATTTATTTTAACAATATAATCCCATTGGAATAGTGGTTTGATTATGCTAATTGAGTCCCCCAAGCATCTTCGGCAAAGATAATTTTTAATATTAAAGAGGTAAGTGTGTGTTTGTCAATTGGTTCTCTAGGTTAAAAATAATATGTGCAGAACGCTTCGGCCACTAATGAAGCGATAAATTCAGTACCAGACTAAAATAATTAACAAATTTAGGAATCAACCTTTAACCGATATTATGTGAATAACCATTTCATCTCAGCATTTTTGTATGCAACTACAAAAAAAAATAAAAATTACAAACGTCTGATCTCTCACTGGCGGTGGAGAAAATGGAAAATAAATTGTCACAAAACTGCATACCCCCATACGAGGAAGTCAAATCTGAACCAAAGCTTCATTCCCAATGAATATACACTTCTGAATTCCTTGACTGGCGGAAACAGAGTTCAAAGGCGGTCCCATCATTATTCAGATAGAGGAAAATAACGGGTTGGCCACTTGGGGTATGTACGTTTGAATAAATTCATACATACAGTATCACGCTGTTCAAGAACCCCGTTGAGAAGGCACTTCATTGTTCCTGCGCATAAAAATATTATATCAAATATATCAGTCAAATTTAAATACCCTTTATCGATTCTCAACACGGGTATGTAATTATAAACAAGATGTACTTCCAGAAGAACTGTCAGACAAGAGACACATCTACATGAAACCGTGTTCAACATTAAAAAACATAACTAAATTGTACTTGAATGAAAAAATGGAAGCGATCGCCATTACAACAGCCATGTTGATAGATTGCTCTTTCCAAAATAAGAATGTCATCAATATTCATTACCAGACAAGATAAAATCACGTTGGTGGCATATCAAAATCCTATCAAGGAATAAAGTGTTTTTCCAAAGAAAATTGCAGAAAACAGCTCAAAACAAGGGGTCGCTATGAGAATCATGGAATGCACAGGAACATCTTTGACCAGGCAGCATATAATCTATAGTCTCCCTCAAATGTAAACAGCCAGAATGTTAATAGTAAGATTAATGGTAAATATTTCTAGCATAACCAACATACCATGGGTACCAACGGGTTCTTTAATTCGCCCGCGGAGGCCACGTTTGGTATAAAGCTCAACAGGCTGCAATGACCAACCACATTGAAAAACTAATTAGGGAAACAATAGAGACCAATTTTGAGGGAGTAAACCTCATTACTGTCCAACTAAAATTTAAACAGTCCAGATGCTGGGTTATTTTCACCTTAAACCATTTAACGTCCTCTGGATTATAAAACATGTGTCTCACAGAAGCTTTTCGTTTCGACACTCTTTGGGGGTAACTGCACCACAAAATGTTTAAAATCTTAAAATAAGAAAACATGAACTAAATCATCAATTTTCAAAAAAGATCATAATACAACCCTGAAATTTCTTAAACAGAATCGAAATTGCAAAGATGTAAACAAAAACTACAATAAAATAATACAGGCAAGATGCAAGGTTTTCATAAGGTGGGTCTAGACAAATATATATATCCATACCCTGTCAAAATAACTCGTTTAAGGATTATCCTATCTGGATCAACAGTTTTCAGTGAGCCAACAGCAGCCACTTCAGGTGCAGCATTCTCTCCGGATAACTTTAGGATTATTGAAGGAAGAGGAGGAAAAGAAATTGGTGCATATATTGAAGCAACTGTAAAACGCCCAGCATGGAGAAACCTCTCCATTTTGTTCTTGTCAGTATTAATGAACTCACTAGAAAAAACTGGCCTGCAAAAAAGTTGAAATTCCCAAAATATTTTACCCTGAAGAGATCTATTATATACCAAAAAGTCCTTCAAATTAAAACCATACCTGCCAACAAATTGCCTAAAACCAACATGAAAAATTAACTCTTCCTTGGATTTGATGGGTGCATCATATGTTTCATGTTTCTTCACACTACAGAGCACAAGACACTTCAGTTCATGAAATCTTTTGAATGTTCAGAATCGACTACAACTTGTAATAAGGGCACTAAAACAAACAGATGTTGAAAATAGTAACATGATAAAGTGCAAAAACACCTGAAATGAAGGACAGATACTTTGGACTCGTGTTTCAACAGGCCACATGCTGTAACTGGCATTCTCTTTGAAAGTAAACATAACTTTGAAGCAACCGCACTGGGCACTTCCTTGATTTGCAGCCTAGCATATGAGCCAGCTGGAATACAATGCTCACAATTTTCTTGATCCAATTCTAGAGCTTTTGCAAGAACATGTTTTTGTGTTCTTTTAAAGTTATCAAATTCAAAAATTTTGGCATAATCTTGGGGTAGAGATTCCTGATAATATTAGAAATGTCAGAATTTTGTTTTGCGAGGTCAGAGATAACGAATCAATACAAAGGATATCCAAAAGACACATACTTTAGGATCCCATGAAGAAGTCCTAAAGGACTTGAGTCCCCTGTATTTTGCAAACCGCTTCCTAGCAGGAACATCCAATGGTGTATCCACTTCATCCGGAAACTCTGGAACAAGAAAAAAAAAAACAAATTAAAAACACAATTAGAAATAGTATCATAATATCAGAAATACAACTCCAAATTATCCATATTCTGTCATCTCTAGCAAATTTCTCAATGAAATACAATTCGTAGGAACAAGAAAATAGAAATTACACAACCTAATTTAGATAAACTTTAGATGCAGGCCAGACCAAAAATTCATGTTGTCTTTAAAAGAAGCAAACGTGACAACCGAATATTAATAACAATAGATAGAAAAATGAAAGAAACGCACCTTCATCAGCTGCATGAGCTTCTTTAAGTTCCTTGAGTTCATCTTGTATCTTTTCCCTGGTTAAGTTATCTACTTCCTGTAATACAACAGAAAAACAATCATGCATAGGTGTTATAGATTAGAATCCATCGGCAGGAGGGGGACCAGAGACTGTCCAATGAGGACCTCATTTAACTAATGTATGTTTTATACAAGCTCACCATCATCACTGAATCATTGTCAGTTTCTTCCTCAGAATCTCCAAATCTAATAGAAGCGTCATCTCCATCAAATTCTGAATACTTATTTTCCTCTTGACCAGGAAACCCATCTTCCCCTTCATCCAACACCATATCATCATCATCATTTTCATCATCACAATCTGACTCGTCAGAATCATCAACGATCCATGCAGCCTAAAAAATGGAACATCAAAATAAGAGCCATATCTATCATTTCTATTCTGTAACCGAATATTTTGTAAGCCCCTAAAAAATATAAAATATAAAGACAAACAACAAAAATTCAGAAATAGATGGAAAAGAAAATTTCAGACCTGATACTCTGAAGTGCCCCGAGGAAGACTCCTCTTCCTTATCTTCTTTTTCTTTTGATCTTCATCAGCCTTAGCAATTTCAGCCTCAGTTGGCCATGTCTGGCAACAAGGAATGATGTCATACCCAATAATTAAAATAAATAAATTAACATGAGATGCTCAAATAATGAACCCAATTATCAACAAACTAGGAGGCAGGGGACTGTCTTGGCTAAGAAATGGTATTAGAAAGGGGTTAAAGATTATTTAAAAAAAAAAAAAAAAAAAAAAAAAAATTTAAAAAAAA
>Ga0209489_102736_pt1 | contig 35362 bp, 12 predicted proteins | sample SiratrowhiteBW_FD_187527 | JGI IMG/M metagenome (GOLD analysis project Ga0209489, IMG submission 187527) | Root nodule microbial communities of legume samples collected from California, USA - Siratro white BW (SPAdes) (version 2) | ecosystem: Host-associated > Plants > Roots > Nodule | place... | reverse complement strand
TTTTTTTTTTTTTTTACAGCTCCTATTAGAGTTCAAACTCTAAAGAGTTGAGTGCTTGACCGCGTTTAGGGGAAAGATCCAATAGCAAACATGGTAGCCATGGAACCACAACTGATCGCTAAAGGAGCCTCTCTCTTGATCTCCTACTTTTCTGGGAGAATACTTTTTGTGCTAGAAGGATCAGATGGAAATGTACATAATGTTCACACGCTATTAGTTATGGAAATCATCACCAAGGGTGATATAAAGATCTCGTCCTCAAAGGAGGATTGGAATGTGAAATAATATAACCAGATGCATTAAACAACAAGGCAAGATATACCATCATCTATGCATTTTTTAAGAACGAGTATAAGAAAGTGTGTAAATTGAAAACTACAAAAGATATATGGGATTCTCTAGTTGTGAATTATGAAGGGAATGAAGATGTACAACTTTGTAAATATACCAATCTTACCCCCCCCCCCTTCCCTAACCAATATGAGTCTATGGAAAACCAAGAAAAGAATAAGAAAAGGTCTGCGAACTAGAGATGAGCTCGGGAGTCGGTTACGCGTAGGGAAGGTATTAGCACTCCACAGCGCCTGTCCTAAGACAGTACCTTTAATCAAATGAGCAAAATCAAATGTGGTTTTAAAAATGTTTATTTTTCCCCAAAAAATATAAGTAAAATGCAATTAAAAACAAAATAATATTTTTTAAATTAAAGGACCTGACAAGGATTAACCTTGCTCCTACGTATCAACATCCTTAATGGGTGAAGAATAAGGGAATACGTAGTTTTAAACTATGTGATTGGGTAATTTTGAAATTGATTTTATGATTTTTTTTAATATTTTTCTATTTTTTTCTATTTTTTAAGACCGAGGGATATTTTAGTCATTTTTTAATTTTAGTGAGAAATGAGAAGAGAGGGATAATCAAAAGGAGGGCAGCGAACGTGCCAATGCTCCACGCATAGTGCCAGCGAACGTGCCAATGCTCCACGCATAGTGCCAGCGAACGTGGCTTACATGGGGTTAAGGCTCAGGTAATGTTACTTTGACTCGCTAAAGTTCTCAGTGTCTAAAGAGGTAGCAGCGTACGTGCTTTTCCATACACTGAGACCTTAAACAAGCCAAAACTTTATGAGAGAGAGATGTTTAGTCTTAACCATTGCAGATGAACCCTAAAGAGGCAGCGTACGTGAAGTGCCAAGGATTATTACTTTAGTGGATTAACTGAATCTAGCTCAGGCAAAGTGGGTCTGCAGATGTTGATTTACTCTAAATGCAAGCTCTGAGCAAGATTAAACGCATCCTTTGGGCAACGTTCGTGCCACTAGGAGGTTCATGTGACTCAAAATAGCATCAAGAAGCAAAACTAAGGATTTTGGGGACTTAGAATTTTCATGGTTAGGCTGTAAAAAAAAATGGTTAACAAGCAACTTTGGATCAAATTTTGAGTGGTTAAATGGCTATGTGAATGAGCAAGATGTATATGGATTTGAAGAGCATAATGAGATATTTCCAATGGTTACTTAGAAAACCCCTATAAGTTAAAGGATTAGGAGAAAGAACCCCATGAAGTTTGTCCAGTGATCAACTTTCGCATCCAACACTTAGTCTCCAAAATTTGGTGCTGGGACCCCATTTTCGGGCTCAATTTTGAAGGTGTTAGTGGCTTCATAAATGACCTTTCTATATACTTTTGTAAAGAGCTTGAATAGGTCGTTCTAACGCATACCTATACAGCTCATGAAGGTTCAAGGATTGAAAGAACAAGTCCTCGAAAGTTGGTCCAGTGACCAACTTTGAACCCAGCCAACACTTAGTTTCTGGCATTTCCAGAATTCAGTGTTGAGATCCCATTTTCGGGGTCAAATTTGGGAGTTCATACGTTTTCATAAATGCACTTGTGATATATCATTGGAAAGAGCTCTAAGAAATCTTTCCAACACCTACTCGCAAACTTCATGAAGGTTCAAGGGTTGAGAGAACAAGCCCTCGAAAGTTGGTCCAGTGACCAACTTTGAACCCAACCAACACTTAGTTTCTGGAATTTCTAGAAACCAGTTTTGAGACCCGATTTTCGGGGTCGATTTTGAAGGTGTAAATATATTCATAAATGTACTTTCCATATATCATTGTAAAGAGCTCCAGGACTTCTTTCCAACGCACCCTAACAAGGCCTCTAAAGATTCAAGGATTTTGAGAACGAGAGCCTCAAACTAGTGCCCATGCTCCACTTGTGTTATTTTATGTGCCAAGAAATAAGATTAATGGTGAAACCCGAATTTCGGGGCTAGATTTGGAGCACCTATGATTATCATAAATGGTTATGTAATATATCATTGAAAAGAGTTCCAGAAGTTCTTTCCAACGCACTGCTCCACCAATCTCACAAGTTTACCGATTGCTCTCTAATTTACTCCAAAGTGAGTCCACTGGACAAAATTGAGTAGACCAGGTGCTCGACAAAATGTCTGAATGAATTACAGTTTTTCAAATCCAATTTCATGCATATTCACTTACTGTAATAACTCAATTATGATACAATTCAACTCAACATAACCTAACCTACAACATTGAACCACATTTACACAGAAACAAATAATCACATGCACCAACCTCTTCCTCTCATATATCAAACACAAATCATAATCTCACTGTTTCTTTAATTTTCATATTTCTAAACTCATTATTTTTGCTCATACATGTTCCTAATAGGTGCAGAAAACGAAATTACACGATATTACACAGCAAAACACATTAAAATAGCAAACACGATCTCGCTAGAGTACATTTTCCGGCGAGCTTCCGACGACCTTGAACAGTCAGTTCGAAAGTCATCGTTTATTCACCATCACTTCCTCGTTCTAATGCAATTGAAATCAAGTTATTACGTGCAATATAAAGAGAGAAATCAATGAAAGAAAAGATTCGCCGGTGCAACTCCATTGAAGGAGATAACCAGCGCAACTCTGATCAACAAAACTATAGCTATTTAGGCACTTTCAGCTTACGAAATATACAGAAATGAAATGAGGATGAAGAGACTTACCTCTTGAAGCGAAGAGGAGGACGAACTGTGGCAGTTGGCAGTGCTACGACGAGAGGTTATGCAGATTCCGGCGAGCTTCAAATTGACGTTTTCTCTCCCTATTTCTTTTCTCCGTCCACTCTAGACCTTTCTTTCTACTTTTGGGAAGCTTTAGAGATGAAATTTTTGAATGAAAAACCTCTCCCTCCACTTCTATCTTGCACTGTGTAAATTGGTTTATCTCTTTTTTTCTCCTTCTTGCTTATCAACTTCTTTCCGAAAATCCTCTACCTCCATGTATGAATGTGTATTCTCCTTTTATAAAATATTTTTGACCATTTCCTTCTCCCCTGCTCACACCTCTCATGCTTACAATTTTGTTACCATTGTTACAAACGTAATCATCATCCTTTTTTCAATCTTTCCTATCCTTCAAAAATGTTGGCCATGCCAGCATGAAAATGACCATCCTCATTCCACGCCTCTTTCAAAAACGTTGTCTATCACCTTCTTTTTTATTTCATATCCCTTTTTTTATTATTTTCTTTTTCTAATATTCTTATTATCAATCAATTTTTTTTTATTTTATTCATTTTTTTTAATTTTAATGTTAATTAATTTTTAACCTTGAATTAAAAGAAAATAAATATATAAAAGAAAATAAACATAAGTAAAAAAAAATTATTTTCATTCGGACAAAATCCGGTGTTGACAACTCTTTTGGGTCTCAGTGTCTAAACCCTAACACAAATACTCAATAAATAGATTTTTAGAATGATGTTCACACCTGGCTCAACTCAAGTGGCACTAGGCTAAACTCTCTTATGCAAGGCCCAATATCCAACTCACGCATGACGCAACTTTCATGGTGTTGGGCGCAACTCCTCCTATAGGACCCAAGATCCAACTCACACCCCACGTAACTTTCATGGCACTGAGCGCGAGTGTGCTAAAATTTGTCCTCTTCTATGCATTGCTTTATGAACATTCTATCATTTGTCTTCCTTCATGGGTCTTTTTGTGTATCTTTCTTCATGGGTCTTTTTGTGTATCTTTCTTCATAGGCTTCGATATTTTTCTTTAATTCCATAGGTTTTTGTTCTCTTTTTAGGCAAAATAAAAAAAAAAATTAGTACAACTTACCATTCTCATATACAAATAATCAATTTATTAACAAAAACCTAAAAAAGTAAGAAAAATAAGTAGAGTTAAAGTTTAGAAAGAATTGATTTTATAATAAAAATTAGGTCCAAAATATGATAAGTCCAAAATATGATAAAAATAAATGTTATCAAAGAAAAAAATGCTTAATACACTTTAATCTATTTATGATAACCATTTAACTTGTTTTATCATTGTTTTGAAGAGTTTAAAATTCATGAAAATGTTTCCAAAATTATATTATAAATAAATTTAATGAAAAGACAAACTAAAATTTAATGTTATTGTATTAAAAAATATGATTTAAAAAAGTAATGTTATAAAATATTATAAAGGTATAAACAAATATTTATATATTTCGTTTTTAGGAAAATAAAGAAAAATATTATAATATTAATAAAGAAACTAAAAGTGAATTATATCAATACTTATTATGTTGAATTCCATTGCTTATTCATATTATAGTAATAAAAATAATAATTTGTTGAATAAATTATTTTTTCAGTGTTAAAGAAATCGCATAAATGAATACTAGCACATCATCCAAAACCAAAATGAAGTAATTTATTTCTTAATTTTCTTTCAATTTCCTTATTTCTTTCCAATAATAATGGTACAAAATTAAAAATAAGACCAAAGTTCTTTCCCTTTTTCCGAAATACAACCCGTGCATAATTGTCTTAATTGTATCGTGAACGACATAAAAATAGAACAATTCTTCATCAAGACCTAGATTGATTTACAACATATTTATATTTGTACAACATTATTATTCATATAATTTTAAATAAAACTTATTATTGCTCACAATAAATTTCATTTAAAATTGTTCATCACAAATCCACATATAGGTGTATAGCCAAAATTTAACTCTTCTCATGCTTTCACATCCTCATTGGATATGCCGGTTGTGTGTTTAATATGTAAAAAGAAAACTAACAGTAATAAAACTCTTTAAACAGAATTAAAAGCTTGGTTAAATAAAAATTTAAACAAAATATTGTTATGATCAATTTAGTCACAACAAAAATAAATAACATTCAAATAATGTAATCCATTTGAAGTCAAATCTTCCAATGAATTTCTGAAGGTGATTCCAAATATCAGCATTCACTTGCAATGCTACAAGATTATTACTTTTTATTTGACAAGATTTCAAAGAATACCCTCTATGTTAGATCTATGCATTAATTACAAACTTAATACATATACTTGTTTTATTTACATTGATTTGTTTATTTTAAAGAAATTAATATTATGTTATTTTGTCTACATTATATTTTATTTTACATAATATAATTTTTTATTCAATGATTAACTTCCTTTTTTTCCAATTTCTTTCAACTCGTTATTCAATTTGTTCTTTAAAAAAAATAAATTAACCATACGATGAATAAACTTGAAGAAAAAAAAATTAATCGATAAGTTGGAAATACAAACATAAAAATAATAATAAAAATATTTTAAAAATTTAAAAAGATAAAAACTTTTAAGAAAAACTTAATTAAAAATATTGAAGTTTATAAAATATTTAAAATTTAATTAAACTCACTTTTTTTCACTAAAATAACACTTAGTATTTCCTCTATTCTCTTGTTAATTCTTCAACAAAATTGCGAGATTTTATAGTGACCCTTAAGAGGATGCTAATTGTACTGCCAACCTTTTTGAATTTCCTGACAAATCATATACTTTACAGAAAATCCTCCATTTATTTAACTTATATTATTTTAATCATTGGTTAATTTCTTTAATTATTTTAAATCTTATAAACATATACCACCCATGAAAATCTTAGTTTCAGACTAGAAAAAAATTATTAAGTCTATTTTAAGCTTAATTCCGACTCTTGAAATTTGAATGAACCTATTTGAATCTAATGGGCTAATTACTCATTTATTTATCTAGTTAAATAATTTTTTTTTTCTAGTTACACCCCAAATTTTTTATTTATTTAAATATTAAATATATGATATTGCAGTTAGCAAGGTGCACATCTTAAAACATTTGTTTGCATTAAAACAAATAAGGAAATTTTAAATTTTGTGTGGTAAAAGAAAATTTATATTTAATATTGAATTTTTTTTACCTTTGAAGTGTTAAACCCTTTGGGAATTTGAAGATAACAAAACTCTATCTTCTTCTTCACTCTGAGACTCTGAGTGAGTGTGCGTGTGTGTTGGGGTAGCCATGACGAGTTCTCGAGAACGATTGGTGAAGGCGGTGAAAAAGTTCGTGGGTGTTCGGTACAAGGTTTTCAGCAACCGTTACGGCCAAAACATCATCGACATATTGGACTTCCCAATTAAGGTTGTCTTGTCTCCCTTCACTCTCGCCTTCGACATTGCCGGCTCTGCACCTCGCGGCTTCGGCGTCCCCGAACTCATCTCCAAGCTCTCTGCCACTTCCGTCTTCGTCAGTCCACTTTCCCTCTTCCCTATGCAATTTTCTTCTCTTTCACTTTTTCTCGCTATGTATCTATTTTTTTGTACAATTTGATTCCCTAATTTCTGGAGGAATGTGGAGATACTTGTTAGAATGAAAAAGCTGAAACAATGTAATATTTTGGTAATGATTAGTGAAATTGGAAATGAATAAAAAAGGAATTATCTTAAATTACTTTCTAATTTTTTTATCAATTGGATTATTGGTGGGAATTGTATTCTCTGGGAATTTTGTCTTGGTAGTTCAAGGTTCAATTTTATTTTATTTTTATAATGATAGATGTTGCTTCATGACTTGGTTGTAGGCTATAGCTGCTCTTGGAACTTATGACATTGCATTTGAGCTGGGGAGGAAGGTGCTATGTCAAAGGTGCCGTTTGTATTCCTTGGTTGATGGTTTTGTTGTGTCACTTGAATACATGATACCTCGAATCTTTTATTAGTTTGGTGTTGCTCATTGACTTTTGTTAAACTCTAACTAAATGTGTGTCTCAAGAACAGGAATTGTAATACATGTAGTGGATGGCGGGCCTTGCGGTGTACAATGTGCAGAGGAAGTGGGAGGGTGCATTATCAAGTGAAGAATTACACCTTGAAGAAGTAAGTTTCTCTCCATTTGGATAAATTTGCAGAAGTTATTTCGAGATCATAAAAGTTGAGATTCTTGTTGAATTAGAATACTTTGCAGTCTTTGTCATTTGGGGTCATGCATGGTTACTTATGCAGTTTGTCCAAGCTTCTAAGGAAACTAAGTAATAAATAGTCACACCCATATACAAAGTTCAGACGGGAAGAAAGCTACTCCTTCAAATCCTTATTATAAGACACTGTTAACAGAACTATAGCTGTTTAATGAGAAAATGAACACAATCTTTGGGAGTTGAAAATGCTGTAATAGCATTTCCCTGGGAAATTCCTGAATTATAACTCAGCTTATATCTCTCCTTTTTAAAGAAAAACCCCAAAGTAGATACCAAAAACATTTAGTAAAGGCAAATAGATAAAAATGATAAATCTATATTGGAAGTATAAAGTGTCGTATAAAATGGACCATATAGAGCATGTAGAAGGTGTCTTATAATAGGGACTGGAGAGAATCTTAGTTTTAACTAATACTGGTTTTATGCCAATGAATTTTTCTAAAATGGTGGTTGACCTGAAGTCACTCTAAATTAATATATTATTATCTGGACTGCGGTGAAAATATCTGCTGTCAAGTGAGGAAATGTGTATCTGATTTATATCAAATGGGCATAAGATAGTGCAATATTTTTTTAGTGGATAATTCTCTTCTATTTTGATTTCTTTTAGTGCATGTCGTTTATTATGTTGTGAGGTTCTCCTCCAATTTGTATACACCTCATATATTCTTCAACTTATTAACTTTTAGTGGAGAGAAGCCGACTGCTGAATCTGTAGCAGACGCCATTGCCAACAATCGGGCTGAGTTGGTGCATCTACCGTCATCCTTGGATTTCCACAAACCTCTCCCTTCAAAAGAGTGTCCAACTTGTGATGGAACGGTGGGAGTCAAATTTAAAGACAACTTGACTTTTCATCCAACATTTTGTTTTCATGGATAGGTTCATTCCCACTGAAGTAGTAATTCACGAGTAAACTTTAGTCCTCCCCCTTCTAGCGCACACACCTACCCACCATAAAACAATTCTACTTTGAGAGCAATAGTTAGTCTCATATGTGCTTCATCTGGTAGCTTTAATATTGCAATGTGCTTTGACTTTTTTGTGAAGAATTTATTTGACTTTACACAGGGTGTAATGAACTGTCCTGAATGCAAACACAGATTGGTGCATGTTAGGATCTCAGCAGATGATGTGAGTATTGTTGATTCTTTGGTGCTTGGTTCTTTTCCCATTATTGAGTTTAACCCATTCATATTTGATCTTTAATATTACCTGTGAAGTTTTAATAATCTATTTATAATATGTAGCCAATGTGGCTTTGACAATTAAACTAATCCTTTGTTTCCACACCAGTATTTTGATTGATAAGTCACTTAGTGATTCCATACTATATTTTGTCGCTTTCTCTTAACCAGTTTATACCCACATCAGCAACGCCAATTTTTATTTTTAATTTCTTAAATGAATTAGAATCCATCAGCTACGTTGTATAATAACCATTGATTAGTGGAAACACTGAGTTCTTTTGATGTAATTATACTTGTAATTGCTACAAAATAAAAATTTTGCTTCCTTAAGAAATATTTTCACAAACACTTGAATGATTTCTCTTGTAACAATGACAGTATTTTAAATCTTGCAAAAATATCATTACTTTTTTAAAGATTTATTGGATTATTTATTTTGCTTCTCAATAATATGTAAATTATTAAAATTAAAATACACCCTATCTGAATAGATGTTAAAATTATTTTATTGATCAACTGTTTAACAAGTCAGTTTAAAGCTAGTTCATATTGTTTTAAGCATTCTTTTCTTTGTGCAGATTATGGAGCCCCCGTGGCAAGCTTATAATGTCTTGAAAAAAATGGATTACCCATATGAGGTTAGTGTTATTTCTAAGTTCAAATTTGATTCTATTAAATAAGCAATTCTATTGTCATTATTTGTTACTGACAAAATAATATAGATAGATTCCTCTCATATGCAACTGAAACAAACCTTGATCCTAGGCATTTCTACTCATTTCTTTACTTTTGTGTTACGCATTGGAATTTATGTTTCTCTTAGATTAGCATTTCATGCAAACTTTTGTTGGTTAAATAAGTGTGTCAAGAGGAGACATAAAATATAAAATTTATTTTACTTCCGATTTCTCACTCTTTTTTGACATTGAAGTCATAAGTATATGTTCTTTTATTTTTTCCCTTTTCAGCACATTGTTCACAGCATGAAAGATCCTAGTATTGCTGCATTTTGGCTGATTACATTTCCTCAGATCATGGGTGGATTTACGTATGATGACGAAGTGAAGCAGAAAATATGGTGGCAATACAAGGTTGTCACTTCAACTCCTTTCCATAGTTCAGTACAATTCATCTAATAATTATTATCGCATGATAAATGATTGCTTGGTAAAAGAAATGATAAAATTACATGCTTGAAACAATTTTTCATTGCAAATTTGTCATGAAATATGCATATAAGGTGAAAATACAATGTTAAGGCTCAGATTAAACAAAAGAAATGTGTTTTTGGTTGTTTATCCTTATATTTTGGTTAGGAATGTGGTCCGCAAATAATATACTACAAAAGTAATATATTTCTGTTCCTTGCTACATCCAGAGGGATGAGAATCGCTTTCAGTGGCCTGGTTTTCCTTTTGTGCTGCGTGCCTGCAAGTGTTAATTTCCTCTATTTTCTACTTATGTCAATTCGTTCTTACTCTCTTTGATCTCAGTAGATCATGCACCTCTGTTCAGAGATTGGTCTTTGTAGAATTTTAATTTTGTAAAAATACAAGAAACAACTGATCCTGAATTGATATATGAATCTGTCAGCTTGTAGCTTTTTGTAGGTTTCATCCCTTTTTCCAGCACCAAATTAGTTTTCCAAGCACCTATGCTGTTTCATCTGCGTGTGTTTTAATACTGAAGGATTCATGGGACCGGTTGACTGAACAATCCTGTGTATTTCTCTAGCTGGCAATCATAATGTGTTTGAAGATATTCTTTGTACTAAGTACTTTGACCTGTATGCCAGTAACTATTTGGAGTTTCAGATTGCTAGGAAAATAGGATTTAATATTTAAAATGGAATTGAAAAGCGGGAATGATGGTCATAATAACTATGATTATACAACCTTTCATTCAATTAACCTTTCCAAAAGTTAATCAGACATTATGCAGCCTAAATCATCATATTCACGTTCATGCTTTATAGAAGTTGGTCAAATTTATCTCTAAATATATCTATTTTCCTTTTCCTTTTGTGAGTGAATTTAGGAGTCTAGGCGGTATGATCAACTTCGAGATGTGGTGGCCAAGAGGAAACCAGGGTGGGAGTATCTGCAGGAGGTAAGCTTTCATCCTTTGCACTAACCGTGGTTATCTGGCAATGCCTATGCTCATATTTTAGATGTGGAAGACAAACAATATAAATGTAGGGTATGCTGGGGATTCATCTAGTTGCTAAATAAATGGAAGAAAAGGTTATTCTTTTACTATGTTTTCTGATAATTATGGTAGTTTTTTATTACTTGGAGATATGGAGTTACTCATTTGGTTGATTGACAGTGGCATTCATCTTAAATTTATTTAATTTTCTCTGGATTAAATTTTACAATGTTTGTTTATTTTGAATTGATGTATCACAGGCCTTGATATCTATTGATCCTGACCGTGCAAGGGAAGATCCTGTCATAGTGAAAAATGTCCCTTACTATAAGGCTCAGAAGGCACTGGAGACAGAGGTTATGAAGCTTGATCCTCCACCAAGACCGTCAAATTGGGGTGTACGTATTTACTATCTTCACGTAACATTTGCTAGTTATTCCTTCAGTTAATGTGCACAATTTTCTTTCAAATTATAATGTGATTTTGATGATTGGCACTCCTTGAATTGTTTATCCCCGGTTGGTTAGAGTGGGCATACATAACCATAGACACAGTTGCATATACTGGATTGATGTGGTCAGTATGACTTATAAAACAGCTAGCTGGGCTCTAAGCTGGTCCAAACAGGCCTCTTTTTGTCTTTGTGAACAAGTCTAACGTTGGTGGTCCACCAGGATGGGCTAACTCGGTTTAAATATTTTTGGCTTCACAAAAGCCAACTAATTGATGTAATTTGTAAACACTGTACAAGGATGACCCTTTTGAAGTGCATTCTACTATAGAACACTTCCGATGTTTTCTCCTTTTATTTCTTTAAGCTGTTCAATGGAAAAACAGTGGGTCGTAAACCTTTTGAAATTGCTGCGACCCTTTGGCTCAAATGCTTAAAAGTAAGAATATAAATTTAACAGCATGCGAAAAGGGTCATAGGATATTCATAAAGTCATCACACATTTTCACTACAAAATATATTGTTAGGTTGGTCACTCCCACTTCCATTTGAAAAAAGAAAATTAAAAAGTAGTGTAGGTTGTAGGCATATCCTGCTCAGAAATGAGACATAACCTGCAGAGAATTTGCAGGAGCTGGACCTTCCATTGAATGCATCGTCTTGGAGTGAGGAGGATCTCAAAAATCCAGAAAAGTTCTATGAAATGACTGTTCTTCTTAATGCCCAAAGAGAAATCTCTGATAAGATCTTGGATACACAGTGGGAAACTAAATGGCGTCAGGACAAGGTGGGTGATTTTTTGTCTTTACATCTGTTAGTTAGTTTGTTTATGTTGAAAGGATCAACTAATCAAAACCGACATATGCTGTAATCAGGCATTTCATATGATGAAGTAATAATGTTAAATTGCGTGTACAATTGTCTTGTCTCAAGATTACTCTTGGCCTTTTTAGTTTACAATGTTGATAGTATGCTTGATTTTTGCTTCCAATTCAAGATTTAATTCAAGATTTAAAGCTGTCTGTGGTTTGAGTTGTGTACTTAACCGCTTCAGAACTATTACATACCTTTAATATATGTCAGTTTGTGAAATATTATATTATTCTAGCACACTTTCAAATGTCGCGTCCATCAATCTTTTGTGCAAGTGACTGATGACTGACTTGATTTGACCTTCAGTTGAATGAGATGTTGGAGGCCAAGGTGAAGCCATACATTCAGGATATAGACAACGCAGTTCTTCCTGAGCCTATTTTATTAAAACCACAAAATCAGGAAAAGGTGTCTCTTTTTCTCTGTTATCTGCGTTCGAACATTCATTGATTATGCATGTTGCCCACGATAGACAACTTTTCTATTTGTGTACTATGAGAAGTTGGATTTACTTGAATACCTTTAATTAACTAATTTGCTTCTATTTGACATTCATTGGGTTGCGTTCTAGGTTACTTTTTAAATATTTATCTTCATCATTCTGATCTACGCTATCCTTCTATTCAGGTGAACTTTTCCATAAATACTTGTAGAAAAAGAAAATGAAAGAATTTTTATTTTAAAAATTAAATTAACTTGTGCATAAATTAATTTGTACAATCTCTTCTATATTTGTTTTTTCAAATACTGATTTTTAACATATGTATCAACTAATTTTATTTTAAGGATTTTTTTTCTTCATTTTCCATGTTTTTTTTTATATTATAAGTGCTTTTGGAGAAATTTATCAAAAACATGTCCTAATTCATTAGCTTTGGAATTTTTCATTTTTGCGTTTTGAAGTCTGCAGTATTTATAGATACGCAATGTGCAGTTTGTTACATGACAGAGAATTTTCTGATTGCATTTTGTAATTTCTACTATTCAAAACCGGAGATCTTTCATCGTGTAGAAGAGATCAGAGCTGAAAAAACTTTTGGAAGTTCATTAATTTTTCGTCTTTCTTTGAAATATAATAGGAGGAAGTTAATGTTTCCTTATTATCTTGTTCTCCTAGTTTTAGGTACAGAATGATGTGATTTTCTTACTTTGCATGTTGCTCCTGCAGAGACAACGGCGGAGGTGGTTTTTCTTTTGATAACAGGAACAAAGCTACTATGAATATGCTCAGCATGCTTGTTTGTAATCCTACTATTTTTTTTTGACATGATCTGTAACTATGCATATTGTTGGAAGCCTGGATGCAGTGTCTATCGTGAAGCACACATTTTGTGCCTCTGTTTTGGTCATCATTTTTGGGGAGGAACCAATTGTTTTTGACATAAGAAATACAACTTGTGGAAGAGAAAAAGTCCGGAGAAACATGCAAGAAGAAACAAAAACCTTTGCAGATGTTACATTTGGTATTGTGACAGACATGTTCCAAAGATACCATATTTGGGTTATTCCTTTCAATCCTGTCTTACTATTTCCTGTAATCCAATCCTTCATGTTGTTTTCTACCACTGTTCTGAGCAATGAATTATCTTCACTGCTGATATATTGACCTACGCATTACACACACTAACACGTAGAATCAAATGCCAAAATCCACTATTTGATTCTTATAGTGTCCCTAATTAGTAATTTTGGCCATATAAAATAAATTACACATCTGGTTTCAATTTTTTTTTTCTAAATACTGTGATAGCTTAGGATTTAAAGATAAGTCTGATTGACTCGCTTTCCAAAATCTTTTATATATATATATATATATATCTTATGTTTTAGTATTTACATGTGTGTTTTGTTTTCAACTTAATCAATGAGAAACCTTACAGTTGATAAAGTAATATTCAGATATTTTGTTTCACGCGTTTAAATATTGTTATAGAAAAAATATATTAGTGCTTATCTTTCATTGTTCTTATTTTTTATTTTTTAGAACTTTTTATTCTGTTTTTCTGTATTTTTTATTCATCTTATATTTTGTGACCATTTATACAATTTTAAACATCGAATTGTCATGTTTAATTAATTATTAATGTTTTGTGTTTTCAAATTTCTATTCATTTAAGAAATTGTGTCAAAATATTTCAATTTACCGCTCGATATTTCTTTTAAAATTTTGTAACTCATACTTTTACTTGAATTTTTCAATTATCCTTTTCATAATTTTCATGTTTTTGATATTCACAACTTCTTCATTTCATTTCAATTAAGACATTGTCTGCGAATATAGTCTAAATTGTTTGTAATGTAAAAAAAGATATTAAATTAATTAGATATTGTTCATTTAGAATAAATAAATAATTGCAAATTAGTAGTGTTAAAAATAAGGATATTGTCGCCAAAATTAGAAAGTAATATTAAAAGTAGGATTTCAAAATTATTTAAAACGTAAATGATAATATATATATATATATATATTATGAGTAGAATACGTACTAAAATTATCGTATCTAAATTCAATTAAATAATTTAGTGTCCAAGTACTCAAAACATTTTAAAGTACTTGATAAAGTATAAATTATATTAATAACGTGCATTATATTAGATAGTCTTTTGTTATATTTTTTACATAATGGTATGCATTTTTATTTTATATTATTTTTAATAATAATAATAATGTAAATGTAAATTTAATTTATTTAAAATATAATAAATAGTTAATATATATCCTATAAATATTTATATTTGGTAACGTGTAAATTAGCTTGTAGTATTTTGTAGTATTTATATTTATTAATTAATATCTTTATTTTTATATTTATAGTATAAAAGGAACTTCCTAAGAAGTAGAGTAGTGTGTTCACATGCTTCATCCACATTGCCAAGCTTTGTTCTCAAAAAATCGAAGGTCTTCTCCTCTTTCCAAGTAGCTATCCCTTTCACACCAAATAGTTTACTCCTACTTTAAAAATTTCCCTTGTGACTTGGCATAACCACTTTCCCATCTTCACCTTTTCCAAAGCTACCTGGTGATTGGATTTCTTAGGTACACTTCTTAACTTGGTGTTGGGTTGGCATATAGGAGAATGGTGTTTTGTGATTAGTTTTGTCTTTCCATATTCCTTATTTTGGTGTAACAATCAATATAAAACAATAACATATCTATGCTAACCTTGTTCACTTCAATGCTTTTTCATATCAGAAGGAAAAAAAACAAATATTGGTATTTGAATTTTGTTAGATATTTAAACAACCTTGTCTCATTTAAATTTTTTATTTTATAAACAAATTTAATCTAGAATATAAATCTTCAATCATATAAATTAAGCTTAATCCACTTTCTAATATGATATTAAAATTATTGAAAGTCTGTTTACTTGAGATTTAGATCTATTGCATCATTTATTATTAAATCTCTTCAATCTTACACGTTTCATGTTCTCAATTAAAACTTATTTAGAGTATAAAAATGAGAAATTCACCTTATCAAATCAAATCAAATCAATTTTGTGAAAATAAATTATAAATAATTATAAATTGCTAAATTTTATTATAATATACTAGAGGTATTAAGTTGGTGTTTTATTCACAATATCTATGTTATATTTACTTCATATTAGTTCATTTCTAAAATTGATTCATTATATTTTTTTATTTTGTTTTATTTATAAATTTCTTACTTCAAATAATTTATAGTGCAAAATATGTTTTTTTTTATAGTTAACTTTGTCTAGAAGACTTTTCTATTTATTTATTTATTATCTTAAGCATTATTTTGCAACAAATGAACTATAAGTAGTAATAATTGAGATTTCTAAAACATTGAAGCAAGTGTGATATTTGTTGTCATTGTTACGTTGTTCCTTTGATTTATAGAGAAAGTTAATACATAAAAAAAGTTCAATTTCCCTTTACTTTTCTTTTAGCTCCTTTAGAAAAATACAATTGTTGAGGTATATATATATTAATCTCATCAACAACATGCACATACACTATCTAACTTTTATTTAATAATTTATCTTCTTCAATATAAATTTCAACTTTCCATGATAATTTCTTACACATTTTATTATACATTGATGATTCTTCAGCTGAATTCAATATCATAAATTTTTATTCATTCTTACCACTTGATATGATTCAATATATTAATAGACTTTTCATTAAATTAGTTTCAATACTCATACTATACATCCTTACATTATTACATCTGATTCAATATATTAATAGAACCTATAATTTCATTAAATTAATTTTAATACTCATACCATACATTATTACATTACTAGTACCTCTGTCATAACTACCTGCATAACATATATTTTCAACTCAATAATACCACAATACCACTTTGGTTATTATTAAAACAATATGATATATTTCATCAAATATATATTTAATTTCATGTCTTATTCATCAATTATACTATGTGATTCACAGTCAATGTTCTCATACCAAACTACATTATAATTATGAATAAATTATAATTTAAGTTAATTTTCTTAATTTGAATTTATGCGTTCTTCAAGAAATTATTATTCCAAAAACTTAGAAATACAAGATAAGATATATTTTGTTTTCTGAATGCTCCTTCATAAACCAAACATGTTACTACAAACCAAATCTAATAAAGGTTTATCTATTAGATTATGATCTCACATGTAATAACAAAACCTATTAAACCTCTAAAACAAGAAAGAAAAAGGTAAAAGAAGAAAAAAAATATATTCTAATTAAAATTCTAATAAGTCAAAATTGATGTTTTCTTCCACAGTTTGAGATAAAATTGTGAAGAGTTTAAAAAAATTAAGAAAGAAGAAAATGTAAATAAAAATAATTTTAAAAGATGATAAAATTTAAAATAAATTATTAAATAATTAAGATTCTAATTTGTATATTTAATAATTTAAAATGTTAATTTTAAAAATTATATCTACTAAATAAAGAATGGATCTTAATGTGATATCTATAAGTAATTAAATAATTATGATTCTAATTTTTATATTTAATATAATTAAACTTTTTAAAAAATATGATCTTACACTTCATATTTATAATTGTTTTTTATGCTGAAATATATTAAAATAAAGTATGTTTAAATAAAATTATCTGTTTTCTATTCATTATCAAAAGAATTTATTATAATACTTTTTAAAATTTGCAATTATTTAATATAATGTTATTTTCTCACACCATTTTATATATTCTTTACTTATATGTATTCAGAAGAATATTAATTTTATCAGTTTTTATTTTGTGTATATTGTTGATAATTTATTTTAGATTATTTTTTTATGGTTTATTTTATTTTAAAATTTTATTTCAAATATATTATAATTTCTTAACTCTCAGAATTTGAACTTTTTTTTTTTTTTATGAAGAACTTTATCAGTCAGAAGTCTTGATAATTGACTTGTTGGATATATAATTGAAAGAGAAAAACTCAGTTAAGGAAAGATATCACTTTACAATTTACTGATAGAGATATCTCCTAATCTATAGTCAAAACCCTGTATAAAAACTATTGAAATAAATGTTTTTTCCTTTTAACAAAATTCTTTGTATACAATACACAGTTAAATAATGTAGTTGTATCTATTAAATATTGTAGAAGTTGTCAACATCCTTATTATATTCTACACTTTGATATGCAATTTGTTATATTCTAATTGGAGCTTCATAGTTTTATTTTTTTCTTGACCTTTTTCGTGAACTATAGTTTTTTTTATGTCACATCATAATTCACAATGTATGGTGTTCCATCATTGTCCATAGCTAGACCTTACACTTGGAGAAAAACTTTTGGTTGCATGTTCTTTTAACCATTCATACAAAAACAATGAACCTTTTGACCCAATTTCCAATTCACACTCTAATCCCTTTGCCGACGCAGCTTCTTTTCTTTTTCCAAAATTTCTCATCCAAATTTATATATTATTATAATCTTAAATTTGTACAATGAAAGCTTTTAAATTTCAAAAAATATAAAAATAGCCTGAAATGATGGCAGACAACAAGTCAATAGGCCATTAAAGGAAGAAGAAGACCAAAAGAAGAAGGTTGATCTTCAATTTAATGCATGGATGATGAGTCTTGAAGTTTTTCTGGATTTCATATTTGAAGAAATAAGTGTCTTGGTTGGTAGAAGCTATGTAATTACTTCTTCCATAAGTGTGGTATATTTAAAAAATATTTTTGATGTTATTTAATGCTCACTCTTTTTCTATGTGTAATGGTTGTTTAATTCTGTTTTACTGAAACTAAATATATTTAATTCGGCTATTTTTAATATAATGTTAAAATAAGTTATCTAGTAGTATTATCTTGAAATTTTAAAAAAATATTTTTTACTTAAAAAATGACTATTGTATAAAAACATCGAGAATTGTATAACTAGTTTACATATTTGAGGTAAAAATTAAAAGTATAATAGAAAATTATTATAAATACTTTATTTATATCAATAAAATTTATTGTATTTTTTATTTTTTTTATAAAACATTTAAACAACACTTACAAAGTAGAGATTAATAAATAGATGAACATTGTAGAGAAAAAAGACTTAAGGATGCTATTTGTTTAGGTGGAAAAGTATTTCATCCATTCACTTTCATATAGGCTTTTTGAAGAGTCTATGAACTACTTTTAGGGTAATTTAAGTTATATTTAAGAATATAAATTAAAAGGTTTAATTATTTATAATTTTTTTAAGTTTATGAAATTTCTTGTTCTTTTTTTCTTCAAAATGTTTGCCTAGTTAAGAGGTAAGGATTTCTTAAATCTTTCTATGATATCATAATTTGATTTAGAGTAAGTTTATCTTTTATATTAAATTTTTATTGTCTTTTTCTTTTTCTAGTTATCTGTAGCTATAATAATACTTCACATGTTTAATCAATTGAGAAAATTGTGATATTTATTGATCTAGGTTTTATTTTTATTTTTAAATGGAACTTTTCTCATATATTAAATATTTTTTTGTCACTTTTAATAATTTCCTTTTATCTTCAAAGTTGTTGTTTCTTCCGATTCTAAGAAACTCTTAAACAAGAGAAGCTGAACTACCTTAGAAATAATTATACTTATTTGAATTTATATGTTGAATTAATGGATGACTAACAATTGAGATTTTCATATCATTTAGTAAAATGTGTTTTTGAGTGTTGGCAAACTATATTTTGAATTATGAATGGAAAGATAACGTAAATTAAAAAAGAAAAATAGGTGATGAACGAATGTCTTAAACATTTTAAAATGAATAGAATTGGTTAATTTTGATTGAATGTTTTTATTGTGCAATGTATATACAAATTGAGTGTCAAGTTGCTCACATGAGTGATGCTCGATAGGTACTATGAAAATTTTGTACTATGAAAATAAAGAGATGAACAAAAATGGACAAAGGATATGAAAATGAAAATATTTAATCTTTTTTATGTATTAATAAAAATAAAGAACTGAATATATATAAATAATGTATCCATTCTAAGTATAGCTAAAGAAAGAAAATAAAGAAAAAATATTATAACCTGATATTGTCATAAAACAAAAACTAAATAAACTGAATTGATGATAATTTAATTCTTTGTCATAAAATCATTTTCCTTATAACAATTTGATCATGTCATAAAGACAAAATAACAGAATTTATATTAGTTTCCTTCTATCAGACCAACTTGAAACAAATATCGATTGTAGAAGGACTAACAATGTTTGATACTTGATACTGGTCAGGAGTAAAACCAATTTGTTGAGAATGTACATCTAACCTTGAATCTTCATGATTCTGTTGATTATTATTATAATATGCTTTATGATTTTTAAACTTGAACTGAGGTGAAAAATCATATTTTCTATAGCATGTATCAATCACATATCTTGTCTTCTCACAATGACTGCAGACTTTAGAAGCATATTGTCTTTCTAGTGGCGGCTCAAGGCTTTAGAGGCCTAAAATGAATAAAAAAATGAGGCCTTATTTAAATTAATAAAATAATTAAAATTATGATATTTTTTATTTAAAATTTATTTTTCAAGCTTTTTATGATGCAAAATTATCTACGTTTAATCTTTGTTGAGACATTGTTGATCTTAAATAAGATTTTATTAGTTTAAGTTTTGAAAAACTCCTTTCAGCTGAAACAATTGATACTGAAATTGTTAACATTATTATTATTATATATATATATATATATATATATATATATATATATATATATATATATATGCATTTGGAAAAGAATTTATTTATTTTATATAATTAAAAATGTCAATTGGTTTATCATTTTCCAATCCTATAATCTCCTTTAAGATATTTAATTCTGAAAATAAATTTAAGCCATCAAGATCCAATAAATTATCATGTTTCTAATACTTTTCATTCAAAGAAGACTCACTTGTATTTTCTAATTTATTTTTTTGTTTATTTTTATAAATAGCCCCTTTTTGTGATTCAACAAAAAGTTCAACTCTTTGTTTTCTTGAAGTTTTGAATGACCTGATTCAAATTTTATAGTTGTCATATTTATATATTTTTATATAAAATTAAAAATTGTAATATATATCACACTGAATATAACTTATAAGTATATAAAATAAATCTAAGTTAAAAAGATAAAACCTGATTGTCAAGACAATAAATTTGATCAGAGAATCTCAAGTCTCCTATTATGTTATGTCTTTCGATCCTGTCCGTCCTTTGGTATGTCTTTAAATATAATTTGTAACTTTTAAATTCTCTTCCTTGAATCTACACAAATTATTTTAAGATTAATTAAACAATAATGAAAAAAAACAATAATGAAAAAAAAAAATTGGGATCAATTGATCAATCTCATATTACCTAATATTGATGCACTCAAAAGGAGTCAAAGTGAACACAAACTTTTCCTCAATCAATCTGCTGCTCAAAGTCTCCAAGTAAACACAGGGCATAAATGCACATTATAGAATGATGGAATATGAAATGAAAGAAATTTGAAATTGAAAATAAGTTAAATTAATATTATGGAAGGAACAAACAGACAGAGGAAGAAAAGAGATAAGTGAAGAAAGAATGAGAGAAGTGGAAGAGTCAAACCATGATATGACATATAAAAAGATGATATCAATCCCTTGGAATACAGGGAAAAGATAAATTAGAAAGTTTTGAGAAAGATTCCTTGACTGTTCAATTTTTTTTAAATATTATTAATTTATTATAAGAAAGTTTTAAGAATATTATTCATTAAATAGTATTCATAGTACCAATATAAATTTAAAGTCATTAAATAATATTTATAGCACCAATGTAAACTTAAAGTCAGTTAAAATAGCCTTGATGCCTAAAGCATATTAAATTTTTTTTAGGCCTTTGTGACCTTGAGGCCTAAAACATATTAAGGCCTTTGTGACCTTGAGGCCTAAAACATATTAAATTTTTTTGAGGCCTTTGAGACCTTGAGGCCTAAAGCGATTGTTTTACCTGCTTGGGCCTTGAGCCACCCAAGTCTTTCATAACTACTTTTGTTAGTATCAATCATTGCCTTTGACTAATCACAAAAAATTTGTCTATCTTGTTGTGTACCGAGAGAACAAATCATATGTTGCTGAGAACTAACATGATAAGGGTGAACTAAAATCTTGTCATGGATCAACAATTTCGACCATGATAAATGTAGCAACCAGAGCTCTCAAACTAGAACTCTAATATCATATTATGAAAATAAAGAGATGAACAAAAATGAATGAAGGATGTGAGAGTTTGTTTTTTCTATGTATTGACGAAAAACGAAGAGCTGTGAATATGTACAAGTAATGTACCCATTCTAGGTATAGGTATAGCTAAAGAAAGAAAATAAAGGAAAATATTACAACCTGATATTGTCATAAAACAAAAATAAATAGAATGGATGATAATTTAATTCTTGTCATAAAGACAAAATCAAATAATTAATGTTTATTTCCTTCTAACAATTTGATCCAATCACATAATTGATATTAGTTTCCTTCTATAATAATCTTTGTATCCATATGCTCTGAAAAGAGGTAGTATTCATTAAGGGTACAAAAACAACTCAAGTGTTTATTTAGTCACTACAATGTCCATCTTGTCACTCAAGTGATTGATCTCTTCACTCAAGTTGGCTTAAGGATTGAGCAAGAGATATGTTGTGTCTATTCTCCTTAGGAACTTTAATTATTCAAACAACATGATGTCACTTATGAGATTATGATAAGTCAAGGTGATGAAAAGACTATGATGTCACTTAAGAGATCACTCAAACGATGATATGACACTTGAACAATGGAGAGTCAATGTTGATTATTTGTACATTGGATTGTTGACATTTTAACACCAATTCTCGCTCAAGCGAAGAAGAGGTTGTATCACTTTTCTCTTCTCCCTTTAAATATCATTCAAGTATTAAGATGATGCTTAAAGTATATCTCATGTAAAGATGTTGCTCAAGCTATGTAAGTTGTGGCTTAAGCGATATACTCACAACTCAAGTGACATTCTCCTATTTGTGTAAAAATCTTACATTGTGTTAAGATTAAAGTTGTTGTGATGTTTGTAAGTAATAACTATAGTAATATGAGATGCATACTTAGATATAAATAGTAACTAGGAATGTATTATCATGTTATTGATGAATTGTGTAAATATTAAGTTTGGAGATTTGATGAGATACATAAATTTTAAACTTTAATTAAGTTTCAAGTCTCCGTTAAATTTGGATATTTTTAATTGAGTGTCTAATAATATTTTTTATTGAGTACTCAAATTTTTTATATTTTTTAATTAAGTCTCTACCATTTAACTTTTTTAGTTAATTGGGTATGATGAGTGATTTTTATTATTTTAATTAGAAACGTACTGGATAACAAGAATGGTTTCATCTCAATGTGAGATTTTTATTATTTTAATGAAAAACATGTTAAGTAACAAAAATATCCCATCAATTATAATAACGGAACAACCCCTTAACCTCTGTAGGTAAGAATTAAAAGTCATAAAAAAAATGATGATCTCATTATCTAATGTGTTCATTGAAAATAATAAAATAATATTAATTACAAATTTTTTTTATATTAATCATAAAACTCCACGTTTCTTAACATGTGAAGATAAATAAATAAAGTGATTGGAAAAAATAACAATTATACGTTATTTAACAAAAAAAAAAATAAAGATTCAGTTGAAAATATAAAATTGAACTATTATTCCTTATTTAACAGAAAAAAATTAAATAACAAAAATTCAATTAAAAAATATAAAATTTTAAATATTCAGTAAACTAACAAAATTTAATAAAGACTTAAATGAAATTTATTAAGAACTTGAAATTTAATTAAGTCAAATTTTAATTATAATATATATATATATATATATATATATATATATATATATATATATATATATAATTCTCTTATTGTATATCGTATATTGTGTATTTTGATTTTAGTTGTATATATTTAAATTATGTGTTATAAATATATATGGGATATCTTAAAATTACATACAATTTTCTAATTTTTATTTATTACTTTCAAACACAATAAACCTTTATTTTTTTTAACTTTATCTTAACAGAAAAAGTATAACAATAATATTGTAATCTATTCTATAACAATAGCACCACTTGTAATAAATAATGATTTTACTTTACTCAAACAAGACGACAGCTACTGGAAATTTATATACTTATCGAGTAAGGATAACAAGAAACTATAAAGCTGCTTTTAATTTTCTATTTCTGATTTCATTTTTATTTTATTATCTTTCTCAAACTATAAAGCTACTTTTAATTTTCTATTTCTTATTTCATTTTTATTTTATTATCTTTCTTCTATCAAAGAAATGCAACACAGGATGTCTTTTTCTCCAGTAAGCAAATAATAAAATAATTAAAGATAATTGCTTTTACTTTTAATTGAAACTATTCAATTACTATTTTAAAATCTGAACGACAGCTTTGGAGGACATCATAGCACATGGAGTAATGGATTTTAATTTAATCAAACAATTAACGATATAATTGTTTTTAAGTGACTATTCATAAACTTTATTTTGATTTGTAAACATAATTTTGCGTAGCTTCAATTTCATAAATTGATTTTAGTTAAAAATAATTTATGTTTAAGCTATTTACCAAAAAATCAAATCCATAATAAATTTCATATTTAATATTATTTTCCCCTTCATTTCAGATTTTTGTTTTTAGTCTTAATTCAAAATTTTAATCCATCTTAGTTCTTAAACTCTTTAAATCATGTAAAATTGGTAGTACATAGACTTATAACATCATTTAAGAGTTTCAAACGATTTTTTTAATGTAATTTTTGGTAATGGTTGTGTTTAATCAAACAATACAAACATATATTATCGTTAGGATCAGAATTGTCTAACGTAAAAGTGAAAAGACTCAACTTTCCCTATGTTTTCACTTTTTTTCTATAATGTTTCAACTTCTTTCTCACACAATACAATATGCGTGTTAAGAGAAATAATTTAGATTTAATTTTTAGATAAACTTATCAATAATATTTATATAAAAAAATAAATGAATTGAAGTTTATTTATAAATTAAACTTAAATTATACACTTTAATTATTATATAATTTTTTATTTTACATTTTTGAAAGCGTATTTTTAATTTATAAATGAGTCATATTAATTAATAGAAAAAGTCAATTATTTTATCTTATTTATTCTCTTGCAAATACTTGTTAAGAAGTGACGAAATTAGAATTTAACAACTTTGATTTAATCATAAAAATATAAACTTTGTTGGAAAAGGACTTCAAAAAATATGTGTTTTATATAATTTTAGAGTTGATTGACTCGTTAGATACCATAAAGGTGTTTGAGAATATTTATGGATTGAAACTTCTTGAAAAAATCGAGTAGCCAAACCTTTTTTAACTAATGAGAGTGTTCAAATTCTATTTCTAATACAGCAAAATGTCATTATGACAAAGGAAATTTAATCACATTATTTATTCGTGTTAGACCACTACAAGTTCTCAAGAACCAAACATATAAAATATAAACACCACTAAATACTATCAAAATTAAATTTTATTTCTAATTTTGACTAACTCATTTTCTACTATTTATAATATCATGCCTTTTTTTTTATCAAATACAATTATAATTACTACAAAAATTCTTATATTTTTTCATTGATATTTAATTTGTATATTAATATTTAGATACAGAAAATTCGGAACTAATGTTTGATTTATCTAATAATATTTATTTAAGGATAAGAATATATGTAAATAAATATAAAATAATTACATAAAAAAGTAGTTGGTAAAATTTATTGCTCCATGAAGCACAAACCATTTTTGAGAGAAATAATTAGTAAGAATGATTAATTTGATTCATAAGTAATTTAAATCACATATAGATCTTACATATATAAAATTGGTTTTATATATTATCTTACATAAGTAATTTGATCTTACATCATATTATCGTTTTATATATATAAAAAAATTGGTAAAACATATATAAAATATTTTTCTTATAACTACCAAAATTGTCCTAACTTAGAGTTTCTTTTTAACATTTCTACCTTAAGCTCACTCCTTCCTTTTAACATTGACAAAGCTCACCACCTTCAAATCATTTATTCCCATCGACAATTCTAAAGAAACTTCTTCATAATCAATTAGCAAATGGAAGTTGGAGCTCCTCCAACCCTTTATAGCTTCTTCCCTAAAAATAAAAAGCCCTAATTATAAGTTGAATTTTCCCAACTTTGACAACCCTAAGCCTCGTGATCCTAACCCTGATGATCTTAAGTCTCACAATCATCACTTCTCGCAACCCTATTTATTGTGATCAATGTTAAAATTAAGATTGTACTCTTTTCAACGTTAAGATTATGTAACAACACTTTCTAGAAATCTTCTTTCAGTTATTTTCTTAGCATTATCTTTTCTCTAACAAGCTTATTAGTTTCTTTCATTATTTAAGTCATTCATGTTATTTTTTATTTCCTTCTGTATCGTTCAGTATTGTCAAATCTATGTACCACCATATTAATCTTCCCTTTCTTGTTTTTATTTTCTCTTTTAAACAAATACTTCCAAGTAAGCACTTCTAAATTCTCTCATTCTTGGATTTAATTTGTTTCTATCACACGTTAGGTTAGGAGCTTATTTAAGAAACATTAAAAATTTTATTCTTAACAGGAAAATTAAAATTTAAATATTCAACTTATATGTGACCTATTACTGATCTCACATTGTATTTAAAAAAAAAAAGTAGAAAACTTTATGGAATGTATATATTTTTTAGTACAAAAGAGAAAATAGAACTAAAATGTTTTTCTTCTTATGCATAAATAATTTTGTGAAAACATTTATTATTATGAATAATTTTCCTATACTTATTTATTTTGAAGAAAGAAGAGAAGTCATTACGAAGTATTTTCAAATTCTCTCTAAAACCTTAAATGATGACAAAATGTAGAGACAAATCTTAAGATGAACAATTGTTTCGTTCTTAACTACTTCAAGACCTAGAAAACATGTGAGGTCACCTAAATTTTTTATCCTGAAATGTTGTTCCAACATAGTTGTTATGTGAGTGATTTCCTCATAATCATTTATAACAAGCACAATGTCATCCACAAAGACAGGAAGAGCAATGGTAAAGGTATCGATATGTTTTATAAACATAGAACGTTCAATAAGGAATTGTGATATTTTAGCCTACCATTGATCTAAACACATTACTAGCTAATTGATGTTGTTGTTGCATCACAAAAGAATTTTTTTTTGCTATGGGTAGTATAGGTTCCATAAGAAGCACATGTGCTCTAACGTTGTTATACTGATCGTTCAAGCCAGGAAGAAACTACATGGCTTGATCATCTTATTTTCTCTTAGAAATAATGGATGAGACATAACAAACACATTTACTTTGGCAAGTACAAATTAGATCCGGTCTAAAATTGTTAAGCTCATCCCAAATAATACGCAACTTTGTAAAATATTCTATAATGGAAAGATCACATTGACTTAAGGAAGAAGCCTCCATCTATAAATCTAAGATGCACAAAAGACCTCTTTGCGAGTACCTTGCTTTTAGATCATTCTAGATGTCAATCGCTATATCTATCCATATTGTCTTATAGGAACATATATAGAGTGAACGAGCCATGAGCAATTCTAGACAGAAAAGGTAGGATCAGTCTTTGCTAGTCGAGTAGTGGTTCTAAGAATGAATTTGATTTTGTTCTTCACACTCAAAGTAGTGACAATTGATCTACTCTAAAAATGATATTTGTAGAATCAAGAACTGGTGAACACAAGAGGTGTACTCATTAGGATGAAGATAAAAAAACTTTGCATTGGTTGTTCCTCTGTCATACCTAATTAAGAAAAAGAGAAGAAGAATAAGAGAACAAAAACCAAAAGCTAAGAAAGAAACAAAATATAGAACTTCGAAAACGAAAAATAAAGGGTCAGAGGTGTAACATAGTTATTTAAGAGAAGAGATCTAATACCATCTTAGAAAAACCCATGACGCCGAAAGAAGCTAAAACTAAAAATAAGCAAAGAAAGAAAAGAAAAGAGAGAAAAAAAAATGGAGAGAGTAATAAAGCATCAAATATTATTTACATAATTACAAAAAAAATCAATTCATGCTTATATAAAAAGCAAAAAAGATAAGAGACTGGATCAAAAAATAGATAATCAAACGAGGACCGTGTACTCAAACATTAGACAGTCAAACAAGAAAGCGTACACCAAATATATTTTTTCCACACAAAACACTATATAATAACCATCAACACTAACAAACATAATATAATGACCATCAACACTAACAAACATAATACGATGACTATCTATATTTATATCAAACATTAGACAATGAATATTACTAAAATAAATAAAAGCAAAGAAAAAGACCCTTTATAAAAAAAAAATAAAAAATACGAAAATGAAAGTCTAAAAAGTTATAAAATAATATAAAAATTATTAGGCGTAATCATTTCTTTATCATTTTCTAACCTTAAAAGGGTTTAGAAAAAAATAATATTTAATATAAGTTTTTGAAAAGAAAATAACCAAATAATATTGACTTTGATACCAGTACGTGACAAAAAAAAAAAGAAATTAGACAATACTTGATGTTTCTAATGAAATGGAAAAAGAAGAAAGTGTTTGTTGGTTTAATGTATTGGGAGCTAGAACAGTGAAGTTTTAACCTATTAAAGTTTTATATTTTCTAAACAAGATAATCTAGTTTCCTCATGATACTCAAACTGTCGTCTGTTGGCTATGCAAATAGATTCACTAAAATAGATAAATTGAACTCACTTAACTATAAATACTGAATATCGTATGTAATTCACATTAATAAATTGAAATTATAAAATTTCTAACATATATTATTAGACGTGTAAAGTTTCTAACAAATAATTATATACTTTTATCTAAACCATAAACATGATTAACATCGATAAAAAGAACACCTTCGTAAAGTTAAAATAAAAACCATTAAGGACAGCTAAAAATGAACTATTTTAAAATTAATAAAATATTAGTAACTTGTCAAATTTTGCCACGCAAAGTGGCAAGCTTTTGGAATGGTCCTCCACAAGGACCAGCGTCATCCACAAACGTCATTTTTTATTTTTAAAAGGGCCAAATATCGTGCAATGCATGGCTTTGTTTACATTATAATAAAAAATAATTGCTTCTCATATTTTGCAACTTTATAGAAGTGGACGATGACGACGAAATTACGAGGAAGAGAAGGATACCTGACGCAAGTATCTTAAACATATTAATTAAGGAGTTACTAAAAACGATTTCAGTATAAAAATACAATATGATTGTTGTTAGATTGGTTTTCGATTTTTACCTAATTAGTAAAGATAATTTTAGAAAATAATAAATATTAAACTTCTATGTTATATTAAGTTTACAGAATAGAGTTTTAATTATTTAGTCATTTATTTATAATTTCATTATCTAATTAATTTTTTATTTATTTTTTTTTCATTTTTTCTAATTTTTGGAAATCATTCTCATTATTTTCGTGATATTCCTGAGATAATGGTATGTGAGAATTATTTTTGAGAAATTAGAATTTTAATTAGTATAAGTTTTCTTTCTTTCTTTTTTTTTTTTTAATATTTTAAGTTTTTTTTTTTTTTTTTTTTTTTTTTTAATATCTTAAGTTCTTTTTTTCTAGTTTCATGTGATATCAAAGTTGAAGATAAAATATTAAAGAAATGTAAAATTAGTGAATATCAAAGAATTAAAATTTTATTTTATTTTATTAAACTAACTTAATAAAGTAAAGTTATAAAATGTCTTATTTTTCTTACTCAATGTGTCATTTTCAATATATCTTTTATAACTATAATATCACATTATGTTAAGGACATCCAGTCTAAGAATTCAATAATGAATAATTGGATTGAATTAAATATTAATTAAGATATAGCAGTCTAAGAATTCAATAATGAATAATTGGATTGAATTAAATATTAATTAAGATATAGTAGTATGAATGACTTTAATATCATATCAGACTCTAATAACTATATTAAAAAAAGTGAAATTCAAACATAATTTCATTAAATTGACTCAATAAGGTGATATTTGTGTCATTTATATATTGCAAATTATCTTATTAATTAATGTGAAATTTTTAATACTAAATTCTAATATTAACTTTTTGATTTTGATTCATTTGTTAAACATATGCATGTTTTAGTTTAATTAATTTGAAATTATATGAATGTAATGAATGTTTTAGTTTAATTAATTTGAAATTATATGAATATAATGAATGATTGTAGGTTTAAGTTTTTTTTGCGTTATAGTTAAATTTATTTTTAATTGATGTAATAGATTAAGTATGTTTTGAGGATGTTTTTGAATTCCTATGTTATGTATTTTTTTCTTGTTATATATATATATATATATATATATATATATATATATATATATATATATATATATTCGCTTGAGAAATTATCAATTAGGTGAAAATGAAGCACAGATATAAATCTTTCCTTTAATATTTTATTCTTCAAACTAGAAATTTTTACTCAATTAAAATTTCACCCGATCTAAAATATGAGACAATCTTTTTTCCATTGTTAAAAATTCACTTTAAATAAAATTATGTCACTCAATTAACTTTTATATAATAAAATTTATCTAAACTAAAAATATTATTTAATAAATAATGTGAGATAGGATGTATTTTACTAATGATAAATTGTGAATATATTTTGTATTGTAGATGATGATAAGTGTTGATATACATGTAATATTTTTATATGTCATAATCTTTTTATATATCATAGTGGTAAGAAAAGTTGTATGTAATATTTTTATATGTCATAATCTTTTTATATATCATAATGGTAAGAAAAGTTGTATCGCTGAAATATGTAAATATCAAATTAAGAAATTAATTGAATAAAGCTCTAATAAATAAAGATATCTTATGATAAATAACCGAGAAAATCTTTATATGTGTTCGAAACGTAGAATCATCCCTCCACTTTTTATAAAATCAAATTTGAACAAAATTTTATAATTTTCTATAGTTTTAATTTTTAAAGCATTTCCAATTAAAACTCTCTATATATTAGGCAAATAATTTATAAAATTCAAATTTAATAAATTCAATTTTTATAATATTATTATTAGTTAGACTTTGTATAAAAAAAATCATACAATTTCAAAAAGCATCATACCACTTAATTTTAACCTATAACATAATATCTAAAAACATATTCGACAGCATATTTACAAAAATTTAAATTATATAAATTTCATAGACATTTTATATGATTGACTTCAAAAGATTTTTTTTTTTTTTCAGAAGCTCGAGCAACAACATAAGTTGCCAAAGTAACTAACCACATTGGTAACCATGGATACACAAATTTCATATTTTATTCTCATTATACTATATAAAATTAATTATGCACGTCTCTCATATGTTCAAATAACAATATTAATAAAATAAAAATTCAAGTTCCAAAAACAAAAATTAATACTAATAACTAGTGTGGTTCTCTAACCAAGAATGGTACTAAGAACAGCACCGACCAGAATGGTTAGTGAGTACACTCCAAAACGTGATATAGACGACGCGCCGCTTGGCCGAGACGGTGTCGTTTCGTTCGAGGACGATCCCGACGAAGACGACGGCGATGGGCTTGTTGCTGCCGGTACTGATGATGAAGGAGAAAGAGACGGCAATGGTGGCGACGTGGCGGAGGGTGTAGTCGCCGGAGCGAAGGGGGAAGGTGGGTATGATGGAGGAGGGACGGTGGATGGATAGGGTGATAGGGAAGTTGGGGATGGTGATGATGATGATGGAGGTTGGGTGACAGGGGAATTGGGATTTGGAGTTGGGGCATAAGGGTAGGGTGATTGAGATGTTGGGGAAGGAGTGTTTGAAGGTGATGGATTGTAGGGAGGTTGGGAAATCGGAGAAGGAGTGGTGGATGGTGGTGTGGAAATGGAAGGTGGCTGAGATATTGGGGAAGGAGTGTTTGGAGGTGATGGGATGTAAGGTGGTTGGGAAGTTGGAGAAGGAGTTTTGGGTGGTGGTTGCACATAAGGTGCTTGAGAAAAGGGTGATGGGGCTATTGGAACAAAGGGTGGTTGATGGCTAGGGGAAGGGGTTTTTGGAGGGATTGGAGCATAGGGTGGCTGAGAAATAGGAGAGGGAGTGCTTGGAGGAATTGGGACATAAGGTTGGTGGGCAGGGGAAGGAGCTTTTGGAGGATTATTAGAAGGAGAAGGTGTGTTCGGAGGTAAAGGAACATAGGGTGGATGTGGATGGTTACTTGGGGAAGGAGCTTTGGGAGGTGTTGGAAGATAAGGTGGATGTGGATGGTTACTTGGGGAAGGAGCTTGTGGGGGAAGGGGAACATTGGGAGGAGGATAGACAGGGGAAGGAGTTTGTGGAGGTGAAGGAGCATAGGGAGGAGGATGATAAGGTGAAGGTGTTTTGGGAGGAGTTGGGAGATAGGGGGTGTTTGGAGGAGGCTCTCTCACAGCCAACACCACAATGATAAGTTTCTGACCCTTCTCACAGTTATCATCTTTTCCACTGATGAAGTAGAAGGGACCCGACCGATCAAACTGAAACTGGGAGTCACCATCCTCAAACTTCTTGATCGGGTTCTTCTTGTTACATTTCTCATAATCGTCCTTGTTCACCACCAAAACCGAGTCCGATCCCTTCTTGTACTTGAAAACTATCAACACACAAAAAAAAAAAAAAACAACACAAGTTAAAAGCATGCAGAAGCCAGCAAGCAAAAAAGTTGGAAGCTTTAGAATGAAAATCACTGACCAAGAGTGTCACTGACTTGGAACCTCATCCTTTCCGCCCAGTGATTGTAGTTCTCAGAAGGGTACAAAAGCCACCCATCTTTTCCCCCAACGTAGAAGGTGTATGCCTGAGACTCCGAGAGGAGACTCAAGAGTAAAAACGACAAGAGACAAAACACACGTATCTGAAGTTCCATGTTGCAGACAGAGAGAGAGAGGAGAGAGAGAGGTGTAGAAAAAAGTGATGGGAAAGGATTGATATAAAGAAAAAGTTTTCTCCTTGGTTACCGTTGTGGTGCTTGTAACGTAGGACCAAAGCGTGTTAAACGCGGAGGGTTTACGTGAGAAGAGTTACATGTGGGCAAATGGTAGAGTTAGAGAAGTTGAAGTTTGAGAAAGCTTCTTTAATATAACGTATATGGTGGGACATGTATCTCATCTCTAGCTACGTGCCACAGTGCCCAGCACTGCCATCTATCATCATTCAGAGTCACATTTTCTTTTTAACTTTGCAACCTCACCGATGCTACTCATTAAAATGTTTAAAAAACAATAACAATAGTAAGAAGAACAAGAAAACGAAAGAAAATGTTTGTCCTATAAGAGCATCACGGGACTCTATTGTTTATGCTTTATCTATTTGGTATTGTATTCCGATTCTCATTTCAGACCCATTAACAATGGTGTTATTCCATACAACATGGTTAGATTGTTCCAGATTTGGTCATTAAGAAAGGTGGAGTTTTTCTGTATCTTCTGTTCATATTCATGATAAGATTGATTCAGTATATATGATAAGATTGGTTCACTGTACCTGAAAAATAAATTTTTATTAACTTTACATAAAGATTAATCATCAAAATTATGCCTAACTGTATATTAGATGGAAATATTTATGTTAATTTGGAATTGTTGGATTTTTTTTTTTTATAGGGATAGTGTGGCTGCTTTAAGAGAGATTAGCAATGATGGGAAGAGGGATTGGATCGTCAATTCACATTTATGCCTTGGGTCCCACAATGACTATAATAAAATTTGTATGATTGAGTTAAGAAAGAGTAAACGATAATTAATTTTCCTGAGAAATAAAATATTATTTTAATTTCTAAAAGTTTGAAAAGTCTTGTAACTGTATTTTATTATTAATAAAATATAATCTCAAAGACGAATTCGACAAGAAATTAGATATTATTTTATCATAAAACTATAATTTTTAGATCAATTTGAAAAACTAAATAAATATTCTATTTTTCAAGAATTAAATTTATAGAATTATTTGATTATTAAAATATAATTTTAAAATTAGTTTTTATTATTTAAGATTAAAGACAAAATTAGTCATTTACCAGTTTAAGAAACAAACCTCTAGTCGTCATCCTTTGTTTTTTGTTAGTCAAAATGTATGCTTTGTTTTGCTTTTTCATTGACTGTTTGGTAGGTGAAATAGACTACCCAGTTAGGAGTTAATCACATCCACTTTAATACATGTTTTCCGTTGATTAACTTTTTTTTAGTTGATTAAGTCTTTCTTTTATTATATGACAGGTGTAAAGTATTTAAAATTTGTATTAATAACTAATTTATGTCTTATACTCACTTTTAGAATTTTAGTAGAATATACGAGTATTACTTAATTAAATTATTTTATATTCAAAATAGTTATAGTTTTCAAAATTGGATTTTTTTATAAGAAAACATTAAAGCCAAACACACCTTAATTATTACATTTTATGGATGAATGTTGACCTTGACGAAGCCATTACTCTCATCTAATCTTGTACTTGTAATTTATTGGTGAAGACTAGAAATTTCCAATATCTGAAGAACATTATTGTTGGGTACAATAACGTTACCATATTTTAAATTAGTATTATGATGGGACATGACCACTTATTTCCTCTAAAATCTTTACTTTTAAAAACTAATTAAATTACTAAAATGACATCATTTTTCATTGAAACTCAAATACACCTGTTTCAAATCATTGACATTTTCATCCTATCTTAAATAACTTTTTTTTATTGATACAATGTGTGATATCATGCACTTATGTTATTTACTTTAATTTAGGTACTTAATAGTATACTACTAATTAAAAGACGTCACTTTACCGTTAGAATTTAATATTGGGTCATACTCATGCTAAGAATGATTATAAGTGTGTTATTAATATTAACCCTCCCTCCCTACTATGGCTGTATGATTGCTTGCTCTCATTGATTGTTTATTCAATGTGAATCTTGTACTTTTTTTTTGATAATTTTTAGTAAAATTAAAACATAAAACATTTATTCTAATTGTCACATTTTTTTGTGTATTTTAAAAATGAGTTATATAGTAAAATATTCACATTATAAAACAATTTCATCATCATTAAATAAATAACAACTTTTAAAATAATTACTGATAATAACTTCTAAAATAGTTATTGAGAATAACTTTTAGTTCTAACCAATTGGACCAGAATTGAGGAGTAACAAACATGTGCCTCAAAAGGCTGCAAACTGAGGCAATTGCTTTCTGAACCCCCTGAATTTGAACCTGTACTCTCATAAATTCTTAAAATGACTATTTCACCTTTTTTTAAAAGTAACTTTCAGATTACCTGTTTTGGAATTATTTTTTTGAAAAGTACTTTTTAGAATTTATAAAATACATCTTGAAACATGTTTTTCAGAATAGAATAAAACTTTTAAAATACATAAAATATTTTCTGGAATAAATATTTTAGAACAGGATTAAAATTAATAAGAAAGAAGCTGATAAAATAGTTCGGTCATTACACTCAATTATGGAGTTGCAGATTCAAAAATAGGATGGAAGTAATTGTCCGAAAGTGATGGAAAATTTTGATCATGTTGTAACAGGCAAAACGAGTGATTTTGCCTACTATAGAAATTATTCTTCCTTTGAAATTTTAAAACTAAAATAAACATGGACAAAACTTTTTGCATAGTTATAAATTATCAAGCACCATTACAACTGAATTTCAACTTTATTGATTCAAAAAAAAAAAAAAAAAAAAAAAAAGCTCTTTAAAAAAAAAAAAACAAAAAAAAA
>Ga0209489_102734_pt1 | contig 35383 bp, 14 predicted proteins | sample SiratrowhiteBW_FD_187527 | JGI IMG/M metagenome (GOLD analysis project Ga0209489, IMG submission 187527) | Root nodule microbial communities of legume samples collected from California, USA - Siratro white BW (SPAdes) (version 2) | ecosystem: Host-associated > Plants > Roots > Nodule | place... | reverse complement strand
GAGAGAGAGAGAGAGAGAGAGAGAGAGAGAATAATTTCCATTTTAAAATTAGAAATGTGAAAGAACACATTACATATGGGTGGATTTCACCTACTTTACAAATTTCACTCTTCCTTCTTCAACATCATATAATAGAGTTGTGTTTTAATAATCATACTTACATAATTAAAAAAAATAGCAAATTGATTTGTGTACTTTAAATAAAAAATCACAATTATATATTATTAGAAAAAACATAGGATAATGTGCTTATTCACACTTTTATCACATATTTTTATTTTATTGAGTCAAATTTTAATTGTTGTGATATTTTTTATTTTATTTTACATGTTATTTATATTAATTTTAAATTTCATACATAACTTTTTAATATATAGTAAATATAATTTATTTATCTTTATATTTTTTGTTTTAAATTTGATATATTATTTAATATATCTAAAGTTAAGGTTAAAGGAATCTGAAACATCAATTAAAAAAATCAATAAATGGAATATCAGATAGTAGAGAACTTATAGTTAAAAAAATTGGAATAAGAGGAGTGATAGAAAATAAATTTTGACATTGAAAAGTAGAATCTATACCAGAAAATAATTTTTTCTACATAACTATAAATTATAATTGAACATATATTGAATTAATTTTAAAACGAAATTATTTCCAAATAAAAACGTCTTTAAGACTCATTTTATAATGATAGCATTTTTAGGAGTTATATTGAATATCATGCAAATCTAATTCTGCATATTAACCATTAATTTTAATTTAAAATATATTTTTAGTATATCGGTAATTTTTTTCAAATGAAACATATTCAACTTATTCATGTTTTTATTGGTATATACGATTCTATTATAAATGTCTTACATTAATTGGAGGATTAATTAATTCAACTATTCCTCATTGATTGGTAGATTCAAAGTAATTAAATTTTGCTGTGTCCAAAAAACTAGCGAAAAACACGTGTACTAAAGGAAGGTTAAATAGTGTCTTAGATAAATAATAATTTTTTTTTGCGGTAGTAGTTTGAAATTTTTTTGCAAAACTAAAACTAAATGGATTGGAAGCATCTAAACTAAAAAGGACTTCTTCCTTGATGTTTTCATAAATGCAGATTTGAAAATAACTTGAATTGATCGTACATAACACAAACGTTATTATTTTATATTAATTTATTTAAATTTTGAGTTATATGTAATGTTTGTTTGTAAAGAGTTTTACTAACTACCATAGATGAGTTTTTATACTATTATTATTAATTACGAATTATTGATCCAAAAATTTCAAAGTTTTTTAATTTTAAAAGATTTTCAAATATAAAGAAGCAACTTAAGAACTTAAATCATAAAATATTTTAAGAGGTATTAGTTATTGCATTTTATACTAATTTAAAATTTTAAAGTGAGACTGAGGTTAAAAATTAAAGAAATTGACATAGATATCACTCTTCATCCATATGAAAGAACTTGTTAGACTAACTTATAAAGATACACAAGTAAAGAAAATGTTATATCTATTGAAAATTTTAACAAGATAAAATTCTATAAGAGTTACTGAAAGAATATAGTGTCTATCATCAAAAGATTTAATGTTGGAGGTCTACAACTTAAGAAAAGGTTGTTGGTCTTCATTGTTGTATGGAAACCCACACTTAGGAGGATCAATTATGATTTGTTGAATGAAGGGGATCTTGTGTTCATGTATGATATCCAAACAAAACTCAAGATCAATCAGATATATATCATCAAGAACAATATGTTAAAGTCCAAATTTTGTCAAATTATTATCATTATTGAATTATTGAATTAGTATGATGTCAGAATCCTTTCTCAATCTATCAAACAATGAATTAGTATGATATCAACCTTTTTCAATCTATCAGATGAAGTGAATCATATAATAACTTTATCTAATCAAAACACAGTTAATAAGCCTAATCTTATTAAACTAGAGTTTATGGACATCAAACACAAGGTTCTTTGTTATTTTGTTCAACAAAAATATATAATAATTTGATAAAAAATAAAAAATATTATCTATAATTTCATGAGTTAGAAAAAGTCTTTTTATCGGATAAATATTTTTATTTAAATAGATTATAGACGAACTTCATCTATTAGACTACTAAGATTGACTCATTCTATAAATTGATTCGAACCCATTTTCATGTTCTTTACTAAAAACAATTTACTTAATTATATTTATTAATTTGGGACGATGCTGTTGTGTGGAAAATGAAACCAAACAAATAATATGACCTAACAAGAGAAAAAAATAAATAAAATATTTCTAAAGGAAAATATAATATGAATGGTAACAAAAGGAGGTAATATGAGGGACAACTTATACTATTCAAAAATCACTTCTAAACTTTTTAGATTTTTCAAGCATTAGTAGTTTAAAATTTTTCAAGCTCTATTTAACCTTTCATTTCTAGAGTTGACCTCCTATTTCAACAAAATGGACCAACTTAATTTATATATCTATAGTAATGGTAAAATAATCTGACATGCTTTATTTTGGATAGTTCTATATTTGCTATGATAAAAACAGGTTAACACTTAATCATGGTAATATTTTATAATTCTGAAATGGTTTATTAATGTCTCTAATGTTACAAATTAAGAGGATTCATGTTTTTACATGTCAAATTACTTCATCATAATCTATAATTGAAATTTAATTTACATTAATATGCATATATTTTGCATTCAAATAACACAACACAAATTGTAATCCTTTAATATATATATATATATATATATTAATTTTAATAGTTATATAATATTTTACATATAATATAAAAATTTTAAAATAAGAAACTTCGCTTGTGGTTTAACGAGTCAACGGGCTAAAAATACAAATTCATCTAGTAAATTAATGATAGGTTGATGGTCTGACTCGTTTGTCATCCTACATATACTTATATTATTATCAAACCTTCAAAAATGGACCAAAACAACTTGCTCTTATCTAATGTTATATAAATAATCACGGTCACCTGAATTAGTTGAGTCATATTTTAACTGAAGGATTATATTATATTCCAGTTATACTAATGAATGTATCATCGAATGTCCAAACTGAAAAGAGTATTTGATTTGACATTAATTAAACAAACAATTTTCTAAATACTTTATCTTATTTAAATTTAATAATTTTATTCTAAATGTAAACACGTAAGACATTCAAAGATTATATTTATCTTTAAAAACAAGTAAAAAATTACTTTTGTGAAAAATAATTACTATATATAAAAGTAAAAATTATGGAACTTTTTTCTTTTAATGGGTGACTTTATGTATATAGGATGCTGATACTTTGAGACTCTAATAAAATAGACACTAAAATAAATTATTATTATATTATTATATAATATTTTATTAAATAAAACTAATGTTAAATGGATATAATTCATGAATGGTGTTAAAGTATATTTTTTCATATATATATATATATATATATATATATATATAATTGTTTTGGGATACTAAAGATAAAAACTTGTAAATTTAATAACAACATACTTTTAATTTGTTACAACTATTATATTATATTATGTGATGTGTTATGTTATTAAAGTATAGAAAATATATAAACTAAAATAGCATATCTTTTAGGGTTTAGAGTTTAGATATATATAGTTATAGTTATATGTATATATGTTTTAAAGGAGAATTTTATTACTTAATTTATCCACTAGACTCCTCTTGAACCCGTCTATGCCCCGCGTGGCTAATTTTGGACACGAAAACGGTTTGAAGAAAGTTTAGGTCAAATTCTAGTAATTAAATGCCAGATGCAGATAGATGCAGCCACAAAAGCAAGAAGATTTCTCAATAGACTCAGTTAATTAAGCTGCTATTTTCACACACTTAAACTATAGCAAGTGGTGAATATGTTATCTTAATTTTCCTATAATCAAACACCAAAACAATAACTGAGGCTGAAGAAGAAGAGAAGAGAAGAATTCAACACGCAGACAATTTGATCCATCTCAACCTATAAATACACACTTTCCCTTCACCTCTTCCTCGATACACACAACACAAAAACTCTTCCTTCTGCTAATTAAGCTTCTCCACCCTTCTGCTACCAATGGATATTAACACTCCACGCTTCCTTCAAATGGTTCTCATTCTAGTTTCTGTTTCATCACTGGCCTCAGCTTCTCTCAAAGTAGGTTTCTACACCTCCACGTGTCCATCTGCGGAGGAAATAGTGAGAAGTGCTGTAAACAAAGCCATTTCTGAAAACCCAGGCATAGCTGCTGGTCTCATTAGGATGCATTTCCACGACTGCTTTGTCAGGGTAACTCTTCAACTTAACTATATTCTATTTTCAATTTTATTACATATTAAAGACCTTGATGAATTTCATTACTATATATATTTCTTCAGGGCTGCGATGGTTCGGTGTTGCTAGCTTCTACCCCGGGTAACCAGGCCGAAAGAGACCATTTTGCCAACAACCCTAGCTTACGTGGCTTCGAGGTGATTGAGGAGGCCAAGACCCAGTTGGAGGCTGCATGTCCTCAAACGGTGTCGTGTGCAGACATATTGGCATTGGCGGCACGAGACAGTGCTCTCAAAGTCGGTGGCATAAACTACGACGTTCCGACAGGGCGGAGAGACGGTCGTGTCTCAGTCGCCGATGAAGCGGCACAGAATCTGCCTGCACCAACCCTGAGTGCCGATGAACTTGTGAGTAGGTTTTCTCGAAAGGGTTTGTCTGGGGATGAAATGATCACACTTTCAGGAGCCCATTCCATTGGTGTGTCGCACTGTTCTGCCTTCTCCAACCGCTTGTACTCTTTCAATAACACCTTCACGCAAGATCCGTCAATGGACTCTTCCTACGCTGAAACGTTGAAAACAAAGTGTCCTGCACCACCTGCCATCTCAGACCCAACAGTGTCTCTAGATCCTTCCACTCCCGTTCGTTTGGACACCAAATACTACGAGGGATTGATGAACCACCGAGGGTTGTTCACGTCGGATCAGACGCTGTTCACCACTCAGTCCACCAGGGAGATGGTTGTGAGCAATGCCAACGATGCTGCTAGTTGGTCTCAGAAGTTTGCCAAGGCAATGGTGCAAATGGGTTCCATAGAGGTGCTCACTGGCTCCAATGGTGAGATCAGGAAGCTTTGCGCCTTTGTTAATTAATTCACTCATACATTAACGTTGTTGTATATTGTTTTTGGAAAAACAAAGGTTGTTATTTACTCTGGGAACTCCATCATGGGTGCAGAATTTATGACTCCATGTTATTGCCTCATAGTTAGTTGAGTTGTAGTAAATTACCTATTACCTGTAATTCCTTTTTCTTTATTCATGTAACAAAATTTGTAGTTTAAATGGAGGAAAGCTTTGTTCATATTTTTTCGCAAGAAATATTTACAGACTTATTCAAGGAAAAAAAATCGCTTCAAATTCATGTGAATTTTTCTGTGTAGAATTGTCAGCAAAAAAATTAGTTTTAATACTTGCAAAATCAGCAATGTCTATATGGGAGAGTGGGATAGAGAGGTTTTTAGATGGTATCTACATTGGAGAATGGAAATGTTTGTATGGGAAATAGAACTGTTCTTATAAATAATACCCAATGGAAGAGGAATGGCTCAACTTGTTTTGGCACTTGGGTATGGAGGCAGGACCCTAGCAGATGTACCTGTTAGGTCGGGTTATTCATCACTGAATAATGTTGGAGGTTTTGAATGTATAGAAGTCTTTGAAACAAGTGTGGTGCCTCAAAAGTATTTGGAGAACTTTGTTAGATAGATTACCTGCTAGAACGAATTTGGCAAAGAGGGGTCTAGAATTAACTTGCAATCTGTATCCTTTCTGCAACAAGAATGTTGAAATTGAAATTGGTGAACATCTGTATATTACTTGTGAGACTGCACAAAGAGTAGGTGATAGTTGAATAGGAGTCTCATCGGTTAGGCACCAATCTGTGTTAAATCATTTTCGGAGCTTTTATAGGGTGGGTTGTAATAAGAAATCAAATGCTGTTTGGAAAGGTATGTGGATAGCCGTATGAAAAATCTGACTCCATAGAAATAAGATTGTATTTAAGAATGGGGTAGTGTACATTGAGAAAATATTTTATTTAGCTCTAATTAAAGGTTGATCTTGGGCTAAACATGGAAACTCGGGTTAGTTTTCCTGTGTCAGATTGGTACTTGTGCCTGAATTCATGTTTGAAAACTATAATGTAAACACACAAGTGGGTAATGTATGTATGTGCTGTGTGGAAATGAGCTCCTCAAAGTGCCTGGTCCAGCAAAAGTGTTAGTTTGGAGGGCGATGTTATGTTTAAGGGACAGAGAATGCATAGCTCCTACTCGGATTGGTATCTTTGTCTAGATGTATGCTAGGCAATTATTAAGTAGACGTAATCTCGATTGTGAGGTGAAAATTTGAATTAGGGGTTGTGAAATGGGTGAATAGGAAAGGACGGAGGGTAGGATGCAAAGTATTTGGTGGGGGTTGTTGTGTTTGCAGGTTACTCGGACCACGACCACATATGTCGACCTTTTAGAGATTGGCCTTGGGAGATTAACTTTCTAGAGATTCACTGTTCGGTCATAAAGCTTAGCCTTCTAGAGATAAACAACCACAAAGCTCGCCTTTTTGAAAATTGTCATGGAACTCAGTCTTTTGGAGATCGACCTTGGGAGTTTGGTTATGGAGCTCGGCCTTTTGGAAATCAACATCGGGTGTTCAGCTATGGAGCTTAGCTTTTTGGAGATCAATCTGGGGGAGCTCAGCTATAAACTCAGCCATCTTGTGACCGGCCTCAGGAGCTTGGCTATGGAGCTCGGTCTCGAGAGGTCGTCAGCCACCTAGAGATCGACCAGAGCTTACGCTTTTGGAAATCGGCCTTGGAAGGTTGGCCATGGAGCTTGACCTCTCGTGCTCGACTATAGAGCTCGACCATGTGGAAATTGGCTATGGAGCTCCGCCATCTAGAGATCGGCTATGAAGCTCGGCCATCTAAAGATCAACCTCGGGAGGTCAGCTATAGAGCTCGACCATCTGGAGATCGGCCACAGAGCTCGACCTTCTAGAGATCGGCAGGCCATCCATGGAGCTCGGCCTTCTAGACATTAGCCTTTGGAGTACAGCTATGGGGCTTGGCCTTTTGGAGATTGGCCTCGAGTGTTCGGCTAGGGAGCTCGGTCATTTGGAGATAAGCTGTGAAGCTTAGCCTTCTGAAGATCAGCTTTGAGGTTGTGGTCAAATTTATTCTTCATTTGTTAGTTCAAATTTCTTTGGGTATTATGTATAAGAGGAGATTTTCATGCAAGTATTCTGTGCAGATCTAATAGTTTGTATTATTGGACTTATAGTTTTGATGGTAGGGTTTGTAGAATAATTATTCTGTAATAAGATTGGAATAACCCTAAAATGTTCATATTAATTGTATTCTTCGTTGTTAAGAAAAAAACTACGACTATATTAGTTATGTAATTATATAATATTTTTTTTACAAATAAAAATTCCCAACAAAAAGTATTACAAATTATGAATAATTTTATGCAAATTTCATGAGCTATTTGATGAGTTAGTTACTACTATCATTTCTCTAATTTGTGTTCTAGATACGATTAAATAGATACCACTAAATCTGTGTGGTTCCTAAAGATAAATATTGATACACTATATATTGAAGATAAGTTTTATGGGAACTTGTATTTCTTTCTCAAAAATATTATATTAGCATTATTTATTGATTTTATTTAAATATTTGTCTCAATATTCATAAATTATTTCATCTACCATATTAAGAATTTGGCTTTAATGATAGCTTAAACCAATGTTAGTCTGAGATTGTATCATCTATGAATATGGTATTGCATACATGCTTAACATGAAAGGTATAAGTACTTTCATTCTCCAGGTCCTTCCTTTTGTAGAAATATTGGTTTGAAAATGTATTATTGTTATTGTTTGCATATTTTTTTATGTTATATGGTTAATTAATAATTAATGTATGTAACTTTTTGCTTACTTTCACTAAAAAGGAAAACATGTTAAAAATGGTTTTATTGTATATGATGTCATATATGACTGTGATAGACAGTATATATCGTATTTGGTTTTTAAATAAAATTAAATTTCTTTAATGTAGTTTAGATCAACCTAGGATGAATCTTGAAAATTGATTGAATTCATGGTCTGATATTATTTCTTTCACAAATTAAGATCGAGAAGTTTTGAAAAATTTTGGAATTGAGAATAGAAACAAAACAAAGTAACACAAAATGTAAAAAAATAGAGTAATTGAAAAACAAAAGAGAGAAACAAAAACGAATTGAAATTGGTTGAGAGATGTGTAAATGAAATTAGAAACTAATGATAATCGAAAACTAAATTATGCGTATTCTCAATTTGTTGATGTTCATATGTTTTTGTAAGGCGTATTTCAATGGTTGGTGGTAGTTGTTCTTTGTGACCTTAGTTTCGTGGTGATTTGTGCTGTTTGTTGTGATAAGGTGTGGTGTGATTTTTGCTTTATAACTAGCGTTTATATATTATTTTTTCTCCCATCTTATTCTACAGTAGTCAATTGCTAATTTAACAAATTTATTAATTAAAGTAATATCAATAATATCTATCATATTATTCATAATATTTCTCATCATCTATTTCTTAATTTAGACAACTTTATCTTTTACACACTATTCACTTCCTCAATCAAAATATTTAATATATAAGTTATTCAATGTCATATATATATATATATATATATATATATATTTTATGTTTGTTTTGCTTTTCGATCTCTCTCGATATTGTGTTTAAATCTTTATTTTACTTTATTTTTATTTTTATTTATTTATTTATTTTTTTCAACGATAAAAATTACCTCCTACCTTAATTAAAAAATTAAGTAGTTAATAATAACATATAAGAAAATGAAAAAAATAAGATAATAATTGCATCATATAATTAAATATTTAAGTACTTAATAAATAAAAATAATTTAATTTTTGAATTAAGCATTTTAAAGAATAATGAGGTGACCTCACTTCTTTTACCCACTCCTTCCCCGTAGCACAACCCTCGGTTTTCCTCCGACGAACAACTCGGCGATCTCACCTACCTCTTCTACTCCTCCTCGCCGTCGCTGATTGGGTTCGAAAACCTCTCTAGCTGTAACTTCATTTCTTTCTTTCTTTACTTTCACTTTTCATTATGAAGCAAATGCAATTAGATGTTTAGCTGCTCTGCCCAATTTCGATATCACTCACTAAATCACTTCTCTTTCGTTGCGATATTATCCATCCACACATTTCAAATTCTATTTCAAGTTTATTCAACAAATGATAGTATATTTTCATCTCATGTATTTTTGCTGCCATTCTAAACTTTCAATTCCATTGGATTTTCCCTTTTACCCTCTGTTACCAGTGGAATACTATTCATTGTGTTGTTCCCTACTTGGAAATTCTCACTCTCTCTGCTCTCTATCTTCAGCTTCTCTTGTTCATGGAGGCTGGAACTGAGGTACCAACCTCAGCCAGAGAAATCCGAGGCTCCGACAAATCTTCAAAGACGGCAAAGGATTTGGAAATTGAAGGATACCCAGTTGGGGGTTTGTCCATTGGGGGCCATGAAACATGTGTACTTTTCCCCACACTTAAAGTAGCCTTTGATATTGGTCGCTGCCCACCTCGTGCTGTTTCCCAAAACTTCCTTTTGATCTCCCATGCTCACATGGATCACATTGTTAGTTTCTTTCTCTGGGTCATCACATCACATGCATGCACAAAACCCAATTTTTTTTTTTTTTTTTTTTAATTTTGATTCAAACCTATATAATACTGTAATGTTAATTTAGTCAACCATTCATTTTTCTTTATCATTTAGATAAATGTTTTTAGATATGGGGCTTTATCTGGTGAGTGATTTGCTTTTTGACAGGGAGGGCTACCTATGTATGTTGCCACACGTGGTTTGTATAAAATGAAGCCCCCAACAATTATTGTACCAATTTCTGTGAAAGAGGATGTAGAGAAGCTTTTTGAGATTCACAGGAAAATGGATCAATCAGAACTTAAGCACAACCTGATTGGCTTGGATGTAGGTAATTATTTGGTGGTCTCAATTAAATTGCTGCATTACTCTGTTGATCTTTTTGTCTCTCTGCTCATGTATTCTTTTGTTGCTAATCCAAGCCTTACTGCAGGAGAAGAGTTTTATTTGAGAAAGGATCTTAAAGTAAAAGCTTTCCGGACTTACCATGTAATACCTAGCCAGGTAGCCAGCCAGGACAATTTGTTTCTTTTGAGTCTTAGGCTAATCACTACTTGTCCTTATTTTGAAAAAAATATGTTCTGGGTATTGATTTTAGATTTCTGATGCTTTTTGAGTTTGAGTTCTTTTAAATTGTTTCCAGTTGAACTTTTGACAAAGACCTCTGTGTGTTGTGTTTGAAGCTTTGGACTGTTAAGAATTTAAAGAACCTTCATTTTATGTTATATTTCTGCTATATCTTTTTGAACTTTAAACTTGCATTTTTAGTAGTGCATATGTTTAGTAATTTTAGATATGTAAAGCAGTTTTAAAATGATGTTAATTAACATACTTTTAATAGATGTGCAATTCATTGCACTGTTTATCTCATTTTCAGCAGGCAAAATTTGAAATGACTTTCCACAGCATCCTTATATCAACACCTGAAGCATTCCCTTGTGGGGCCTTACTATTTGTGCATGTTTTTTGCAGGGTTATATAATATATTCTGTAAAACAGAAACTTAAACCGGAGTATGTTGGCCTTTCTGGAAATGAAATAAAGAATTTGAAGTCCTCTGGTGTTGAGGTCAGTCTTAACTACTGTAGTAATCAATAATTTGTCAAATTGACAAATTTAACAATTTTCGGTTTGTGGCAATCAATATTAATGCTTTGATTTGTTGTTTTATAATAGAAACCTGGTATCTTTATTTGGAAGAAATAGGGATAAACCCCAAATGCAAGTATAGAATTTCGAGCACCTACCTTTGCCTAAAGGCTCTACATAACTCTCCTTGTCAACCCCTCATAATTCTTCTCTATCTCAACCTAACACACTCGTAGATGAATAGTATTAATCCTTTTAATGACAAGCATCTCCTTGTCACTAATCCTTTTAGCATATATGTTTCTATGATGTATAATTGTGTTAGTCCCTCTCTCTTCAGATGTTGTGCAGTATATAATTCTGAAAAATTAGCATATTATAACGTTATTCTCGTCCTTGCTGTAAAGATTTTTCAGTTTGTAGAGTATTTATGCTTTAGATATGCTAAATCATTAATTTTAAATTGATAGATTTTTCAACATTGTAACTATTAAATTACTTGTTCTTGAAAAGTAACCTATGAACCATTTACATCAAATTTTGGGATAGAAGGTTAGTTCTATCTTTTGGTTTTAAATGCTCAACCATGATGGGTTCTTGGCAGATAACATACACTTTGACTGAACCAGAGATTGCTTTCACGGGAGATACCATGTCAGATTTCATCATTGATGAAAATAACACAGACGTCTTACAGGCTAAAATTCTTGTATTGGAGGTGAATTACTTTATTCTATACTTTTGTGGCTAGAAAGTATTGATTAGTAATATAGAAGCTTTGCTAGTCTATATGTGCATTCTTCGTCCTTAAATGCTAGAAAACACGATCTTGACTTTTTATGTGAAGGAGTAAAAGGAATTTTGAATTTCAACTTGTTTCTGTTGTCTTGTATATATTGCTTTTTATTATTTCTTCTGGGAAAGAACTATGTTCTCCATTGTTATAGAAGGCATCTCATCTATTTGGTTAATTATGTCAGTTTCCTTATTGCATTCTCAATAACTGATTGTCGTTTTACCCTGTCTACAATTTTTGTTGGTGGTTGATATTATGATTTTAAGGCCATTTTTTTCCTTTATTCGAATAGTGCACATTTGTTAACGATTCAATCACTGTGGAACATGCCAGAGACTATGGACACACTCATCTGTCTGAGGTATGCTACCGGCTGCAATCATTAATAACCAAAGATTCATGTAAACTTGAATGGTTTTATCATTGTGTTTCTAATTAATGTTCTTCAGATAATAAGTTATGCTGAGAGGTTACGGAACAGAGCAATCCTATTGATTCACTTCTCAGCGCGTTACACAGTAGAGGTATAATACTATTGCTTTTGATTATAGTAAATGACACATCACCCCTTAGCCTTGGTCTGTTTTAGAGTGTGATCCTGTAAGAAGGTTGCTATAGCTTTCCGTGTTCAGTATAGGAAGTTCCGTCCTGTTTGATGTGGAATAGGTGCCTTCCATGTCTCAAGTTAATACAAAAGCGTGAGTTTGTGATGCTTCTTTTAGCTTGTGCAATTGCAGTTCATTTAGGCTCTTTTTGGATAAATTAAGGAGGAAAAATTAAATATGTTTTTTCCATAAAGCTAAGATTAACTTATGCATGTTAGTAAAGATTTTGGAGAAGTTTTATATAAATTAATTTATACATAAACTAAAAATTTCATTTTTTGTTTCTTTTATCTCTTAAAAGTGTTTATGGAAAAGTTTATTCACCCCTTTGTCTAGTAACTCTCTTTCATTGGAACACTAATGCTTTTTCTGGCTGTGCTTATGATATTTTCAGGAAATTCTACAAGCTGTAAGTGCATTGCCTCCCAGTTTATCCTGTCGAACTCATGCCCTTACAGAAGGTTTCTGAAAATGTTGGGAGATTTTATTTGATACATACATGACCATGGAGTTTTTGCCTCCAAACCAGCCGAGACCATTGGGCGCAGGTAGAATGTACAATCATCATAGATGATGACAAGGAGCAGTGGAGTGCAAAGCAAAAATCCAATGATGCATGGTATGTTTGGATTACCGTTTGAATCACCAAAAACATATAGTTGCACATTCTTATAGTGATATTGGAGAAGCAACAGAAGCTTTTGGTTGAATTTAATGCCATGTTTACGTTGGAATGAACTGTTTTCCAAACATAGGTTAAACATCAGCAACCTACATTTTTATCAGGCTGTTTGTAGTACTTTTTATGTGTCATCTTTTGATTCGTTTCATTCAGTTAAAGGTAAAAAAGTTATGCTGCTCCATCTATCTTTATTCATTAAGCAACAGTATTTATGTGTTCTATCATTTATGAACTCCTTGCATGCTTATCTGAGAACACTAAATTTCATTTACAATTATATAGGCAAAGATGAGAGAAAATATATCCCTCTTAAGTTTTTGGGTGGCATTATTATTTTTAACAGTCAACAAGAGGATCAAAATCCAAAAATAACTACCCCACCCCACATATTTCAAGAAATTATGATTATGTTCTCTCATGTCTATAAGTAAAACAAATTTGTAGATTTTAGTATCTCCCTTCTAATAACCACTAATAGTGTAACAAAAATGTTTATACTATATTAATCAGTAGTGAAAGTGGTGAACATGAAAAATGTTATGTACAATAGGGCTACATAAAAAATTGTGTTGAGATTTTGTTGGACATCAACTGTATGATACTTCATGCAACAGGATGCATCATGGGCTTGGTGACTTTCCAATGGTGTAGTCTGTCACCAAAGACATTGTAGAAGGCAAAATTTGTGTCAGTTTCAGTCATTTGAACAGACATGAAACCTTGACCATCATAAAAGAATTTCACATCAGAATGGCTTTCTTTAACATCACCTCTCCATGCCTTTGAACCAGCTCCACTCGTTAAATACAAAAGTGGACTGCATTAATTTTGATATTGCTATATCAGAAACAAAATTATTCAACAAAATTCATTTGTAAAATTGTTAAGATCAACTGAAGTACACTATAATTTGAGTTTCAATGAAATTGAACTATTTGAATTATTATTATTTATAAACATTTTATTTTAAGCTATATTTTCTAATTTAATAAGTTATAGTTAATCTCAGTTCAACAAGTAATTAAATTTTTAAAAACTAAACTGAAAGAACAATTCGAGTTTTTTTACTACAATACAATCAAATTCACTATCAATTTAATCTAATTCAAATTTTTCAACATCCCTAAGTCATATAGTGCAAATGATGGCTTGCAATTTTTATTTTTCTTTTTTTTAAACTTTCACTTTAGTTTCTAAAAGTGTAATTCATTATTGTTTAGGTTTATTAAAGTATTAACATTTAAAAATGTTTTTGAAAGTGTAATTCACTATCATGTTATTTTTTGAATCAATTACTCACTGCTAATTTTTAGTGAAATTTGATTGAAATTTCGGAAATACTTTCAAAAACTAATATAGCTTTAAGTGCTTAAATTTAAAGACTAAAATAGAATTAGTTGTTAAACTCAAGGAGTAAAATAACATTAATTAGGTGTATGATATAAACACAAACGTTAGCTTTAATGAAAGTCTTTTAGTGACAGAATAAAAATTATAGACGAATTACACTTTCAGAAATATATTTAAATTTTACCACTTTCAAAATCTAAATACAACAAACTAAAAAAAAAGCGTTTACCCTTTTTTACCTATTTATGCTACTTATATGTTGGAGGCAATGATCATGACCATTCATGTACATGTCAACATTGTTGGCCTGCATATTCAAAAGAAAATGTTATAAACGTTAAATAACAAAAGCATTACATATAATTTAAGAAAATATTATAAACATTAAATAACAAACCGTGTTTACCCTTTATTGCTAACAATAATTAGTTTAGATCCAAAAATAGAAGATATTAATATTAATTAAAGTATTCTGGTAATAAATAATCGAAGTGAATAACATGTTTATTATTTTTATAAATAAGATAAACGCATAATTTTTTTTAATATGCTATGAACGGTAAATTTATATTATTTTCTTAAAGAAAATAATTACTTATATTTTTTCTTTGTCTTAGAATTATATATATATATATATATATATATATATATATATATATATATATATATATATATATAAATTATGAAAGGAAAAGAAAGGAAAACTTTAATATTTTTTGTTGATGTTCTTCAAATTTGTGTCAAATAAAATGAATATCCATACCTTGAGTAATGGAACTAAGAGCCTTTTTAGCTCTACACTATCACCATGATGCCCTATACTTCTTATTGCATGGTGACCTACAACAATTTTCCATCTGGCACTTGATTTCACCAATGCTTCTTCAAAATCCTTGTCACAAAAGTTTCGTAAAATCTTAAACAATAATCATTTATATTTAGGGATCATGTTTGTACAATCTTGACTTCTAAGAAAAAAAATATAAAGAGAATAAAATAAAATTTTGACAAATTAAAATTAATTCATGCGCATAAGTTAATATGTAAAGTTTTTTTTTCATATATATTTTTTTCTTTTTACTATACGCATAAACTAATTTTAACTTATAAAAAAATTATCCAAACACATACTATTATTAATTATTTGGTACCTTCAGAAGGTTTTTAAGGTATTTTTGCCTGGGAAGCACACCTCTCCAATCATAATGACGATTTGAATTGTTAAAATATTTATTCATAAACGGGGTTGTGTCTATGAAGAAAAAATCAGCAACTCCTAAGTTTGATAACAAAAGAAAATCATGTTAACAAATGGAATAATGGTTTTATTATTACTATAATCTTTAGTTAATTATCATTGTTTTTAATTTTTTATCATTGAACATTTTCATTTCACATGTTATGGATTTGATAGAATTAAAAAGAAATTAAGACATGTCACAAAAAAAAAAAATAAAAAATAAACAAGATATTTTTCCAAAAAACCAAAAATAAAATTATAAAACCATGTTTTTTGTTTCTTTATGATGCATAATTATTTTGTTATAAATATCAACTTGATAAAATACATAAAAAGGTGAAATCTGATGGTAAAATATATACACAAATTTAAATAATAAAAATTGAGAAATAATGATAATTAGGTTAAAAAAAAATCCACAAATCTTCCTACATGAACATATATTAATATTAAATGAAAAACATATGGTAGAATGTTGTGATGGGATTTAGATTATTCTAACAATGTTTAAGAATTTGAAATTGGAAAATGGTACTATCATGTTACCTGCATTAAGAATGAAGGATCTCTGACAAAACCATCTCCTATCAATTTTCCTTAAGATAGGACTTAGTTGTGCCAGTGCATTACCCCTGTAGTCATGGTTTCCCAAAACTGCCAAGATATGCTTTTAACTTTAAGCATTAACAAAATATAATAACAGAAATTGCAACATAATGCATGATTATTCTTACTTAAAAGAAAGTAAAAATTAAGTTTAACTTAATTTGGAAAAACTGAATTAGTAAGATTTATTCTTACTTAAAGAAAGTAGAATTTAAGTTTAACTTAATTAAAAAAAATGAATTAATAAGATGATTTTACATTTATTTATATATTATAATTTAATTTTATTTATATAACATGAGAATAAAGGAGATTTATGATAGATAATTGATAAACATAAATTCTGATATTAAGATAATAAAATTTAAGTTTATTTTCATCTCACAAAATTAGTGAAATAATGTTTGTATTCTTCTATATGTTATAATTTTGATCATATTTAAACTAAGTGAGATATGTAAGAGTCATTATTTTATTTTTTTCATTTCACTGGTATGTTTTATATATATTGAGAAAAAAATATTTCACTATATGTTTAAATAAATAATAACATTTCTTAACAAACTCTTGTGGTAATAAGATTGGAATGATTTTACATACCAGAGTACCATTGCTTCCTGAGGCTCTTAGCAGTGTAAATGTTGGAAAATGATTGTACAAATAATGGATCATTTAAACCTTTGAGCCCACTATTGTAGAAATTGTCTCCAGTTGATACCACAAAATCTAAATCAAGTTTGTCTCCCATCTTTCCCATCTGTCAGTGTCCAATATTAATGTTTAGGGTTAGCCACCAATACTGTTCTAAATAAAGAACCTACAATCACATGATTTGGTGACACTCAAATATGATTATTTTCACCATGATATTAACGTAATCAGACTGGTAAAATCAGCTACAACAAATTTTAAAACTGGTCAAATTATAGTAAAAAAATATTTGATAAAAAATTAATTATAAAATGTTTCATAAGAAAATAAAAATCTACATAAAATAGTGGTAATTTCCTTCTTTTGTTCAATATATAAACTTGTTATAATTAATAATATTGGTATATTATTGAAACATTTCAATTTAAATACAAAACACGTATTTTATTTAAGCAACATATGTGTTTTAAATGACACAAATATATAAATTTATAGATTTTAATAACTTCATAAAATAAAGATATTATACATTTTTAAATTATTAAAATGATTTTGGAGATTAGGGTTTAGAAAGAAGATGAACCTGTGTAGCAACAAGGGATTGATTATATTTCCCTTTTCTACCCCAATCTCCAACGACTAGAAAGTTGAGGGTTCCATCATGTTTTGGTTGATGTTGGAATTTCTGAAGCTCTGCAAAAACGGGTAGCACAAAATATATGCATAAAATTGTTGCTGAATGAAGGGGAGGTGATGGGGAAGCCATGGCAAACAAACCATGGTTTTGCAAAAAGATTGTTATTAGTGGTTAATGGTGATGGAAGGTTGCTTTAAAAGGTTATTTGAGTGTTGGATAAGTTGCTTTTGGATAGAGTGGTTCATGCAACTAGGGCACCCATTTTCAAGGGACATTACTATTTAGGGAATGCAACAAATGGGTAATACTTGCATGGGGTTTTGTGCCTTCAATCCTATACCCGAACAACCCTCTCAAACTCACAAAATTTGTACCAATGTAAATGCCTTCTTCTCTATCTTTAGTTCTTTAAACCTACCTTAGAAATGAAGATGAGTTATGTGTGATGGAGCACTTGAGAAGGAAAATTTTATTTGAACCTTCAATATTCCTTTTGTAATTTTACAAAGGGAAATGAGTAAAACTCATGAAACTAGGGTAATTTATTGGATATTTATTAAATATCCAATTTAATTGACGTTAGCTATTTAAAAATAATTTAATTTAATATTTCATAAGCTCATGCTAAGTTGCAATTACATTTTTTAAAATCATGTAGTTTATCATCATCAAAGCTAAACTAATGGCCATTTGAGCCAAAAAAATTCCTTCTACAGAGTCTTAAAATTTATGTGAAATGGAATTTGGAAGCAGGCTACACGCAAATCAAAGACCACTTCTTTTGCTGCATCAATCTTAGTTTTATCTGTAAGAGTTAAAACTCATAATAGGCACAGAACAAGCTTCTTTAGACCAGATAAAGCTAGATTATTCTGCAGTGTTCAACCCATAGATGTTATAAATGTTATACTAGAGTTACAAATTATTGGGAATAATGACGAGAATTTCATATAGAAATAAACATAATGTATCCATGCATAAATTGTTCATTGTAGAGTGCACTTAATAAAATTTCAACCCCACACCCCAATTTAAAAAAGGAGCTCTTTTAGGTAACTACGTGAACTCACAGCTTACCATGAAATGTATTGTGTAGATATGATGAATGTGAAGTGTATTTTGGAGAATAAAGACATGGGATCATCTAATAAAGGAGCGTCCCGTGCAAAACAATCATAAATTCTTAATAAATAAAAATTACACGCCATGCAACACAACGCATGTAGAGAAATCCTTATCCCTTTGGGGAGAAACGGTAGCAGGGATCTACACAGAGAAGGAAAGAATGTGTGAGATTGAAAATGGGAGTTATTTTTTTTATCAATCAAAAGAATTAATATAAATATAAAGTATATCAGGGATGTTTCAACTCTTACACCTACAATATTACACTAAACCAATTTTGGCAATCCAGTTTCATCAAATACACAATACAAAAGTTAAAAACTTATACATAAAGAAAGAATAATAGTAGACGATTCTACTCTACCTCTCACTATTATCACAACAACTCTTTCCGGTCTTTTCCACAACCATCTCCGTGATCAATACATTTAATTGAGTTTTCAGCTTGCTCTTCGTTACCTTCTTGCAAATGTAGGTAATGTTTTGTGGCTAACATCTAACTTTTCAACTTTGATATACCAACAACATTCATTTTGTGACGTGCTTGATTTGCATATGCCTGTGAATGAAGAAGAAACAATTTGGAAGAGTGATTCGATAAGGAAGCCCAACAACTCTATTCGACGCCACTTTTGGTTTCAATCAAACCTTTGCTTTTGTGTCTAATATTCCAAAATTATAAATCCTTTCCTGTCTTTAAATTGTCTTTGCATTTATTTGAATTTTCATTTAACAATGTAAACACTACATTATCACATACATTTTTTTCAATGTGCATAACATCCAAATTGTGTCGCAACAAGTTGTCTTCTACCCAATAAGGAAGTCCGAAAAATATACTATTTTTTTCACCATCGTCTCTAACTTAGCATGATTAACTCCTTGTTGTCTTTTTGCCCGTTCTTCAAATACTGGTTCTTTTCTAAAATTCAACTTTAAGATTATGTTGCAAGACATCATATCCTGGGATTGGCAAAGGAAGATTTCTGTTTTTTATAGTTCCATCAAATCTCATGTGAGCCGGTATATATCTATGCCACCTAACCAACTTCAATGATTTATGAAACAAAATTTACCACATTTAAGAAGCTTCCTAAGAGTTGTGTCAAAATTACATCTAGGACATGCCAACCCAGTATGTGTGTTCCATCCAAATAGGTTCCAAGACTTGGAAAACCACTAATAGTCCACAATATGGCTGGATGCATAAATTATTCATTGTAGAGTGCACTTAATAAAACTTCAATCTCACACCCCAATGAAAAAAAGAGCTCTTTTTAGGTAATTATGTGAAGTCACACCTTACCATGAAATGTATTTTGTGTAGATATGATGAATGTCAAGTGTATTTTGGGGAATAAAGGCATGGGATCATATAATAAAGGAGCGTCCCGTGCAAAACAATCATAAATTATTAATAAAAAGTACACACCATGCAACACAACCCATGGCTATTCAGCATGAGAAACCTTGTTTGTGGGGATATTCGGCATCCTTTGGGGAGAGATGGTAGCAGGGACCTACAGAGAGAAGGGACGAATGTGTGAGATTGAAGATGAGGGTTATTGCAATGAAAGTGATTCGACAAGAAAGCCCCCAGCAACTCTATTCGAGGCCACTTATGTTTTCAGTCAAACCTTTGCTGCAAAACATATTTATAAGGGTGGCAAGATTAGTGTAATAAAATCAGGAATATCACCTATATTTCTATTTTTCATGTTAATCTTTGAAATATCCTAGATTGTAATAAATGAAATAATAAAGATACAATTTCTTATGGAAATACGAGAGGAAAGAGTAAAGTTGCATGTAATTTTAGAACGAAGGTAGAATAGAATCTGACTTTAAATACTAAAATATAAACAATTCAAAGGTAATATAAAACAAGGGAGAAAAAAATAAATATAAATTTATACTTGTTTATCTTATAATCAGGACTATATTTATTTTTCTTGAACCAACTACTTTAGAGATTTGACAAAATGAATTTTTATACTTCTCCAGTAATAAATATTATATCTCGGTATAATTTTAACGCCTTTTTTAGAATGGGTATTTTGCATTTTTCTAAACAACAAGTATTCACACTTCTCTAGATAACAAGTATTTAAACCTCTCTAGGCAAATCCAATCCTAATCTTCCTGTGAGATTATGACCTATGAGAAAAAATACTCTTAACAAAGAGAACAATGAAAGCTCATACAGTATATTTTACAAAATGAAAAATTTACAATGGTTAAACACACAATTATTTTCTAATTAACTTTAATGGCAACATATAAACAATGAACTCACTCACAATATTTCTCTTCAATGAATTGTATAATTGATGAATAATATATGAAATTAACTATGCATTAAGATAGATAGAAATGTGGTGGTTAACTAGATTGTGGTATTTCAAGAATGATATTATTAAGATGAAATTGTATATTATTATGTAAGTAATAAAGAAGGAGGTTTTAGTAACAAAAGTCTTTAATATCTAATTGAGAAAGAATGATTATTGATATTGAATTAAATTTGCATGAATCTACCTTGTAGTAGGAAGTTACAAAGATGATATTTATACCAAATCGATTAGATTGTTAAACCTATCATATATTTATGATAGTTATTAGTCTCAAACCGAATTTAATAATAATCTCCCTAAAATATTTATTTATTCTATTCCTTATATTTTATGATGTTAGTTGAATATATTTTAAATGAATTAAGATGTTGAATCAGAAAGTGTGTGATTGATATATCATATATGAAATTGACTATGTATTAAAGAGAAATGTAGTTGACTAGATTGTGGTATTTCAGTAATATGATATTATGGAGATGAAATTGTATGTTATAGTGTAAGTAATAAATAGGGAGATTTTAATGATAAAAGTCTCTATTATATAATTGAAGATGAATGATTGTTGATATTAAATTAGATATGGATGAATCTACTTGTGTTTGAGGTTACAAAGATCATATTTATACCAAAACAATTAGATAGTTAAACATATCATATATTTTCTAGTCCCATAACTCAACCTTGTTTTATTATTTTGTCGATGACGGTATTGCGAGAAAGAATAAATCATTTCAAGATAAAGATACATGAAAAAATATCTAGAAATTGTATTATATATATTTTTGTTTTGTTTGTATATATTTAATTACGTAAGATCAACATACTCTAAATATAAGACGGAAAATAACTCATGTTATATTATACTTCAAACTACTTAACAACAGAGTTTGACAAAGTACGTAGATGAGATCTATTTATAGAAGTCTTTGCTAATTTATCTGTGGTGAATGGACGTACTAATTTTTAGCAAGTTTTTGAGCCTCCAAATATGGCAAAACCACGTAGTGACCACAGAAAAAACGAAACAAGAAGGCCATGCATGGCCCTATAAAAGGACTCCATAGCACCCTTATTCTCTCATCACAAGGGGAGCAACATCAATAACCCATAAAATCAATAATCCATCAATCACCATGGCAAGGTCATTCGCTGTTGTTGCCCTCCTTGTCTCAGTTATGTGCTTCTCCTCTGCCTTGGCTCGTAAAACACCTGAAAAGTTCTTCGTTGAAGGCAAGATTTACTGTGATCCTTGCCACTTCGCCTTCGAGTCCAGACTCAGCTTTCCCTTATCAGGTAAATTTCCTTCCTACATGCATTCACATTTCTACATGTAAGCTCAGACACTTTTATAAGTAACGTGTTTTGTATTCTGACATGAACATGGACATGCATACGATATTTTTTATTTGTGAAATGTCTAATTTAAAAGATATTTTTAAAGTACTTGACAATTCTAACACGATTCTAACATAATTTTTAAACAGACTAATATAATAATTTTCTAAAAGCATTTTTAAACATACTAATATAATAATTTTCTAAAAGCTTATAAACTTATTACACAGATAAAAAAAAATCCTATATATAAGTACATATGTATAAATCTGTGTCACAGTATCCTATATTTTAGAAATAACACGTGTCTATGTATCCTATGTATCTGTATCGTATCCTGTGTCGTATTCGTATCGTGTCAGTATCCGTACTTCATAAATAGTGAAGAAGAATAAGAAATGTTTGCACATGTGTTTTCAGGTGTGAACGTGACTTTGCAATGCATCAAGGGAGACAATGACACAGTGACATATTTGAGGAACGGCACAACTGATGCAAATGGCAAGTACAGCATCCCTGTCCATGGTGATCATGAGGAGGAGATCTGTGTGGTGGTTGCAGACTCACCAGATGAGGGAGAATGCAAAGAGGCAATGCCAAACAAGTCCGACAGGATCATCCTCACCAACAACATGGGTGCCGCCTCTTTGGCACGCTATGTCAATCCCCTTGGGTTCATGACACAGACAATTGATTCACAATGCAACGACGTTGTTCACGAGTTACAACTCGACAACCTCGATGACTAAGTGGAAGACACAGATTCATTAAACTCCATCCACAACACACCAAAATGTATCATTTTGGATCAATTGTCTTGTATCATTATCCATCATGTGTTGTTCGCAAACACATATTATTAATGAAATAAATCATGTTTGGAGTTTGGTACATCACTGTCTCATTGGTGAATCAATTACCTGTTATTGAATTACATAGCTTAATTATATTTTAATTTGATTAGTGGATGATTAATAAGGGAACATGACTTACAAGATTAGCTCACTCTTAAAATTAATAAGTTGGCCATTTAAGCACTAATATTAGAACCACAAGAGCAACAACGTGATCAGGTTAAGTTTTTGTTCCCACAAAATTAAATAGTCAAAATTACAAGAGGTTTTATTATTAATTTTTACTTGAAATCTATTTCATAATTACGTTCCAAGATGTAAAACACACGTAACTATTGTTCTTATCATGTACTTGTAATCACTAACAAATATTGTTATGGCTTTCTCTACCAAACGATAGGAGTGGTTAAAATAAATGAAAATGTGTATTTTTTTCTTTAAAATATTACCTTTAAACAAATAGAGAAGAGCTGGGGATGTGGAGAAGAGGACAATCTCATCAATGTAACTTCAGTGCTTCATTATTATTCTAAGGAATATATTTCAAAGAATATTTCAATATATTCAGTAGAGGAAAATGATACTTATACGTAGGACTGAAAAAAGAAAAGAGACTATACTGAATTGGTTTGAACTTCCATAAATTTATTAAACCTTTTTAAAAGAAATTGTACTGAATTGTTTTCTGATATTTTAAGTGGTTGTCACTGCATAAATAACCTATTCCTTTTTATGTCTTCTTATTATATTCTGATTCTTTATTTTTGTATCAGAAATTTTGTTTTTCTGGTTGTATATATGTTATGCAGGCTAGTCTTGCTACATTATAGTTTACTCGGTTGAATTTTTTTGTTAACCTTTTGTCCTTTTCCTTTGCTGGGTGCTGATAAGGTTCTGGTTATGATAGTTGCTGCTGTTTTTACCTTTTATGATAAGAATAATTTGTTTTTCAAGATTCCGAGGCAATGTAAACCTTTTGTGGAGATTATGCTAAAGGGGTACAATATTACTAGCAGAAAAGTGCATGGATTTTAAATTCTTTACTGGAATATCATAGGTTTTAATAATATGCATATATATATATATATATATATATATATAATAAAGATCTTTTTACTCATTAAATCACAATATATGCTTTCTTAATTCAATTCACAAGTTCAATTTTGTAATAACATTGGAAGTGACTACTAGTTTTTCTTTAAGTTGGCAACTAGTTGGATTCCGTAATATTTATAATTTTTTATGCTTTTCTATATTTTAGTTCTATAATTTAGCAACAGAAATGAAAAACAACATGCAAGACTCTCTTTCTTACTTAAGGAAACCATCCACTTTAAACAACATATCATAAAGTATATTTAGTATGCACTTTCATACTATGCAATGATCTTTGATGCCTTCTACTCAGAAAACATTGTTCCCTGAATTTCATTAAGAACTAGATTAATAAAATGAGAGTTTTATTGGACCAATAGTTAGGGCAAATGATTATTAGATTGTGGTTCTCGAGTGTGAAGTGAATCACTTTTTATGTGTCTCCAAATTGGAACAACTTCTTTTTGACAGATACTCTAGGGTTATAAGCATGTGTTAAAGGCAAATTAACCCTGAGGAACCACACGAGTTTGGTAAGTTAGAAAAGTTGTTAAGTTTTTTTTTATCAGTAATTAAAAATATCATAAATGAAAGGATATAAAAAATGCTCCAACTTTATTATATATCAGTCCATCTCAGTACATCATACTCTTGTCTAAATCTTGTTCTAGGAAAGAAAAGTTGTTACAAGTAGAGCATTGTAATAGAAAATATGCATTGTAATAGAAAATATCATAAACTACGCAGAACATTAGATAACATAAATAAAATCTTTCACAGTCCGAAAGCTTCAACTGACACGTCCTTGAACATGCAAGATAACACACTCAGTCTACACGACGACGCTTATTTCTCAACTCCTCAAAAAAGTGCTGGATATCAGGAACAGTAACAGGCTTTGATGGGTCTGCAGATTCCAGGAAAAGACTAAGCCCGTCCTTCATCTCTTCAATACCCTTCAAGATCTCAACTTTCTCTACATGTCCAAGCCTATTAAGAAACCTTAACTCTGCATCCTCTCGTTGCTGCAATCTTTCTTCTCTCTTTAGCTCCGCCGTTTCCCAATATTCCGAAATTGAGTCTTCCCTGTCCAGTAGAAAAGCTATGTTCTTCTGATTGTAATACTCCAAACAGTTATTGCATCTGCATAGAACATCTCTCCATTCATCAGAAAGGAACATTGGTCCATTAGGTAAAACTGGGGAAGCATCACAAATGTTAACACCAAGGACACAATTTTCCAGCAAAGTGCTGCTTTTAGGGCATTCATTTGGAACAATACTGCTACTACTTTCTCCCTGACACAACACACTCTTCCCCAGAAATGAATATTCAGAATCAACAGTAGCTTGTACTTCACCAACTTTAGGAGCATCATATGAAGTTTCACCAATTGGATTTTCAAGTGGGCGAGTTGGAGACATGTCTACCAAAACAGCTTTGCCCTTTCGGTCAGTAGAATCTGTCTGCTTTTCAGCAGACCATATATCTTCAGGATATAACCTTACAAAGAAACATACCTGGGAGCATGCCTTACACATGAACTCATCATACGCTGGATCACCATCCTCATCTTTGGGAACCTCGGCAGCAGACTCAAGACCAATATGTTCCAAATGAAACCAGTCCTCACACAAACAGCACTGTATCATCTCTAACTGTTCTTTAACAGCCGGATCTGGATAAGGACCATCACATGCGCAATACAAACCTTTGAAGTTGTGATTGTAGGAATTCTCAGTATTCTCTGCATCTTTGTTTGGGAAAAGTTTGCAGGTGAATCCACCAAATTTTGAATTCCCACAATCACATCTGAAGTTTCTTTTAGTCCAGAGCTCCACAATCTGATGACCCTCATGACATAAGAATGAACAAGTTGTGCAAACTCCAGCATTGCCCTCTGGGGTGCAGGTAAGGCAAGAGAAAAGTGCCTGCCTTTTCATATACCCTTTGTCAAAGGTACACTCAGCGCCCTCATCAATCCCTAAAACTGAATCTACTTCTTGCTCCCGTTTCTCAACTTCATCGGGGTACTCCCCAATTGTAACGCCTGAATCAGCTTCTTCGTCACCTGCACCGTCCATTTCTTCTCCGCAAACCTTTGCTTCCGGTTTTGGAGTTTCAGGATCCGTTCCCATGTTCTATGAGCGAAACGCGTTAACGGAACGAGTGCTTGCTGAATCAGGTTGCGTTGAAGCTGTGGAAAAATTGTAATTTGATTCAAGAGAGGAAATTCTGATAAAAGAAGTATAGGAGAAGCTGGATTGGAAGGTGAAAACTTAGGGCAAGCAAATTCGAATGCAAACCTAGTCAAACATAGACTTTGGACTCTATCTTTATCCATTAATGTATACACAAAAAAAAAAAAAATTTTTTAAAATATAAAAAATTCAAGTTTTTTCACAATAATTAAATTACTGATATACATATTAAATATAATACATAATACATTGAATTATTTGTATATCTAATTAATAAATTTAATATATATCACATAAATTGATTAGTGCAACATCAATTTAATACAAAATGTAAAACCAATTATGTTTAGTAAAAGGAAGAGAAAATACAAAAGTATAAGAAAGGAATAAACATACAAAATGTAAAACCAATTACGTGTTTTATGTCTCTTGTCCATTATGCAAACAAATCTTGACAAATTAAGTGACTCGGTAGATTTCTTAATTAATTATCTTGTAAGTTCATACATGTTATTTTTATTGACATTTCAAAAATTTTAATTGAAATAAAAGAAGTACAAAAACTATACGTTATATAGTCTAATAAATTGTTTGCCAACTTGAAAAGAAAAAGTAACACTAAGTTCTTATATTTTATAAAAAGAAAATTTTGCCAACATTGAAATAATGAAGCATATTTTTATTGAATGGGTAAAAGATATCTACCTATTTGAGATATATAGATTTTATGGGAAAAATTTTAACAAGCTACTGTAACATTATGAATTCAACATTAAATTGTAAATGCTTAACCATAATATGATTTATATTCTCTCTTCTTCTTCTTTTTTATTTCTCTGGTGACAATAGAAAAGCTTCTAATAAAATTTTAAGGTCTTATGAAAAAAATTGTTACAAACTACTATACTATGAATTCAAAATTGTAAATACTTAACCATAATATATTTTATATTCTCTCTTTTTTTATTTGATGACAATAAAAAGCTTCTAATACAACTTTATGTTAATAATGATGTTTCATAGATTAAAATGAGCACGAATGTCAAAGATTGTAAAAACATTAACATTAACTTTTTGCAAAGAAAAAAAAAAGAAAACAAAAAAGTAGAAAAATCTATTTCTTTTAAACAACAAAAAAGTGAATTTAATGAAAACACTTGAAGTATTCTAACCCTATTACAAAATTAACATGGAAAATATAGTACTAATTTTAAAATTGCAAATACACGACTATGAAATGATTTATCCAATGATTTATAAAATTATATTTGATTCCTTCTAGTGAGAAAATATTAATCTTTCCATTTCATGGACTAGGTTATTAGATGTATGCACATGTGATGCATTGCTGAGGACAAAACATGGGATCCACAACTAAATGGTGAATTCAGCAGGTGATGCATATGGCAGATATATAAGTCAACAATAAGTGAATACAATAACAGAAAAGGATTATACCAGATTGTGATTCTTGAGTGTGAAGTGAACCTCCTCTTGATGTATCTCCAAAATGAGACAATAATAGTCTCATTCAAAGGTTGGAAGGTGAAGAATCCGCACAATTTACGACAAGAAAATTGGAACATAAACCTGATAAAACAAAGAGTTTACATGATTTAGGATAAACAAAAACTAATTAGTGAAAGGGAGATGAAGGAAAATCATCCTTTGAGCCACCTCAATTAAAAAAACTAAAGAAGATTTCTAATAAGCAAATGTTACAAGAAACCACACAATTTGTAGTACTGATAACCCTATGTTCAACAATCTATTTATACACAAAAAAAAAAAAAATCAGTATTTAAAAATATAAAAAAATTATGATTTTTGACATAAAAAATAATTAAATTCTTATACATGCACATTAAATATAATTCATTGAATGCCGTTAATTAATATTAATTATATTAATTAATAAAACAGCAATTTAATGTATATTAAATTAATGCTATACTCAATAAATATGTAATACATTTAATTTAAACACATAAAAATAATTAATGCAATTAATTTAATATATTAAATTAATGTTATATTTATTAAATATAATACATTTAGTTTGACTTTTAAATATATGAAGTTTAAAATTTAAAAAAACGTATTAATAATAATTATTAAGAAAAATAAGTTACTAATAAATTTAATATCCAAAATATTTCCAAAATAAGTTACTAATAATAGTTACAAATTGGTCAACATATATAGAATAATATATATTAAATTAAGTTTAATTACTTTAAAAAAAAAAATAAGGGTTGAGTGTAACTGAAGTTATTCTTTATCTACCATAATCTTTAATTTTATAGAAGTCGCTAGTAGTCTTCTTAACTGTCGGGTTAAGTTTTCAGTCATTACCTGTTTAAATAATATGGAGAATAATGAAGACTTTAGTAGGCTATCAGCACGAATAATGCTTTACATGTTATTAAGGTTTGTATTTGGACCTTAGGTAACACTTCTAGAAAGCAATGTCTAACAATTTTTTCAGATCTTTTTATTCCAAAATAGTTTAGTGTTAGTATTAAGGTCCAGTCTCCTGTACAAGTTTTTGGATACTTTCCTAAGTTGGTTGGATTAAATTTTGGAGATCCCTAATCGACTAAAGATAATGCTAATTCATGGTATATAAGTGGGGATAATCCCGATCTTACAAGTTGATTTTGTAAAGATGAGTTTAATTTAAACTCATTTTGTAACACGGTACTAGAGTATATATCCTAATGAAGTTAGATGGGCCCATCATGTCACACACTATCGGGTCGTTATCGGACTATCCAAAAATATTTAGTCCCACACATGAGTTGAGCAATCTTGGAGCGAGGGGTGTGTGTTTGAGATCTTATATCGATTAGAAATAAGGCCAATTTATGTTATATAAGTGGGAGCAATCCTCACCTTACAAGCTGATTTTGTAAGGATGAATTAAGCTTAAAATGACTTTGTAATATTAAAGTCAAAATTGGTGGAGCTCCTAGAGGTGCTTTTGATGGAATATGTCCCAACCAACTTAGTCAAAGAATAAAGAGGACAAAGTGTTAGAGGGTAGATCAAGAGTTTTCTAGAAGATTAGGTCCATTTGAACGTGTTTGGGCTTTCAACCAACTGCTTAGACCCGAATCCAATCATGGAGAGATAACTTTGGAGAACATGGAGCATCAATGAGAAGTCATCTAAATTATATAAATTGTTTAGAATAGTTCAAAATAATTTGGGCCTTGTATTTGGACCAAGTAGAATATATTTGGGCCTTATATGGTTTGGCTATGTAGTGTAAGTGTTGGGACGTCCATAAATAATGTTGGGCGTGATCAAGGAGTCAAAATTCCATAATTTGGCCTTAACTTGATAGGGAGCGTTTTCTTTTTAGAGGATTTCCACATTGCAACATGTCATTGGATAAGTTGTGACGCTTAGGATTGAGGAAGCTTGTTCCACATGTTAGGTCATGCTCCTTTGCCACATGGCACTCTCCCAATGGAGAGGATCCTCTCTATTCACAGGTTGTCACTTGTTATGTTCTCATTTGAGAGCTTTTGAGACATTTTGGCCTATAAATAGAAGTCCTCACTACCTCAAATGCATCATTATCACTACCTCGCGGTTTGATTCATCTTCCATCTCAACATTTCATCTCACGGATTCTCTACATCTTCATCCTTCATTCGTTCATCTTCCTTCTTCAACGCTTTTGCATGCTTGAAGAGCCTTCTTTCATTCCTTTGTTCGATGCAAAGCTTCTCTAGTCTTCTACAAACTTAAGTGTAGATCAAGGAAGCAAAGCATCATGAAGGCTCCTCTATCAGCTCTTAGTTTTGCAGCTTGTGGAGATATTTTCAAAGGCAATCGTGGTTAATATATGGGTAGTTTTTCCACTTTTTGGAGTATTCAATATGCTCTCTATGCTGAGATCATCAGTGTCAATATTCTTGCTATTGAATATGCTCATTGAAAGGTTTTCTAAAGCTTTGGTTAGAGTGTGATTCTTTTTTGCTTTTTCAAGCATTGTTTCTTGTTATATCATTATATGAATTCTTAAAAGTAAATAGTATAAATGTATGCAAATTTGTAATGTTATGGAGTTTAGAGTGACTCATATCTTTAAGAAGGATCATAGTTGTGCTAGTAGATTGACTAATTTAAGTATGGAAAATAGGATTGAATTTGTTTGGTATTCCACTTTAGGTGACTGTATTAGGATGAAATTTTTTCATAATAGGTTTCAACTTCCTTTGTTTTGTTTGTAGGGAGTTTATTCTTTTTCTGCATAGATTAAGTGTAGCCCCTCATGCGTTTTGTTATCAGTTCTTTTTGTTTTTCTTTAATAATATTTTTCATGTAAATGACATATGATTGATTGGCTTTAGAGTAACAGTCTCCCAAAGAAATAAAAATTCATAGTGATGCTTAACATAAACCTTTTATTAAAAAATTACTCCTTATCCTAGTTCTCTATTTTTTTTTTCCAATCTAATAACGATATAAATTAAATATTTGAATAAAATTTAATATTAACATAAAAATATTATTTTTTATCTTATTGTTTATTTTCTTTTAATATATTAGCTTTAACAAGTAATTCATACTTATTAGATTAAATAAAATAAAAAAACATGAACAATCATATTTTTTAAATTATTCTTAAAATAATTTGATGTATCCTTTCCAAATATATATAATAATAATAATAATAATAATAATAATAATAATAATATAGATAGATAAAAAATAGTAGATATTTTGTTTATTATAATTTATTTTGAGGTGAATAAAAATTAATCACAAATATTAAATTTAATAATAATAATATATATTAAATTTCCACAAACAAAAAGTATCCACTCTATTATAAACTTAACAAAAGTAAGTGTATGTATTTTAAACGAGACTTATGATATTTTCATATCATTATTTATTTTTTGACACTATTTAACATTAATATATATTATTATTTTATTTATATATACTATTTTATTAATAAAATATCGTATCAAATATAAAAATATAATATGAACAGTAATGTAAAATTACTTTTTTTTTTTTTTCAAAGTAACTTAGATATACTAGCTCGGTATATAGATTTGAGTCGTGATAAATAATGATGATATAATATATCAACTTTATCCCTTTGATTGGGATAATTTAAAAATACAAGCAGAAGCTTGGTAGAGAAGCGAGAAAAGGACACAACACTATGGGCTTTGTGGAAGCTGAGCTCAGGGTTGACGTCCAAACTGAGACCGAGTTCGAGAAGGTTAACCTCTATGGTCGAGTTCCAGAAGACCAGGCTCTCGGAGGCCAAGCTTAGAAAGGCCGAACTCTTGAGGAAGAACTCCTTGACCAAGTTCTTTGAGGCCAAGCTCTTGAGGCAAAACTTACCGAGGCCGAGTTTAAGAAGGTTGAGCTCTCGAGGAAGATGGATATAAAGGATTCTGACCTCTTGTGGAATGTCAGGCCCACTAGATTGGAGGTTGACCGTGAAGCTGTCAGGCCAAATGCCATATGAAATGAATACTTCACATTCTGGTTCTTCGCCGACTTCCTCTTTCACAGTGCGCGCAATGCTAAGCGTGGATCTCACAGCCAAAAATCGAATACATCTTAATGGAGAACGAGGTCTTCCACTAGGGCAACACAGATCCAGGGCATAACGGACCTTAAGTTGCTTACCACTCGTTGGCGATAATGACAAAATTGAAACCGTTAGTTTGGTAGGTTTAGGCCGAATGCAGAAACATGTTTGAAGGAGATGAGAACGAGTTCGTGAATTTAGTCAATAGAGTATCAATATTAAAAAATATCATAAATGAAAGTATTTTTAAAAATGCTCCAACTTTATTATATATCAGTCCATCTCAGTACATGATACTCTTGTCTAAATCTTGTTCTAGGAATGAAAAGTTGTTACAAGTAGAGCATTGTAATAGAAAATATGCATTGCAATATAAAATATCATAAAGTATGCAGAAAAAAACATTACATAACATAAATAAAATCTTTCACAGTCTGAAAGCTTCAACTGACACGTCCTTGAACAGCCAAGATAACACACTCAGTCTACACGACGACGCTTATTCCTCAACTCCTCAAAAAACTTCTGGATATCAGCAACAGTAACAGGCTTTGACGGGTCTGCAGATTCTAGGAAAAGTTGAAGCCCGTCCTTCATCTCTTCAATACCCTTCAAGATCTCAACTTTCTCTACATGTCCAAGCCTATTAAGAAACCTTAACTCCGCATCCTCTCTTTGCTGCAATCTTTCTTCTCTCTTTAGCTCCGCCGTTTCCCAGTATTCTGAAATTGAGTCTTCCCTGTCCAGTAGAAAAGCTATGTTCTTCTGATTGTAATACTCCAAACAATTATTGCATCTGCATAGAACATCTCTCCATTCATCAGACAGGAACATTGGTCCATTAGGTAAAACTGGGGAAGCATCACAAATGTTAACACCAAGGACACAATCTTCCAGCAAAGTGCTGCTTTTAGGGCATTCATTTGGAACAATACCGCTACTACTTTCTCCCTGACACAGCACACTCTTCCCCAGAAATGAATATTCAGAACCAACAGTAGCTTGTACTTCACCAACTTTAGGAGCATTATATGAAGATTCACCAATTGGATTTTCAAGTGGGCGAGTTGGAGACATGTCTACCAAAACAGCTTTGCCCTTTCGGTCAGTAGAATCTGTCTGCTTTTCAGCAGACCATATATCTTCAGGATATAACCTTACAAAGAAACATACCTGGGAGCATGCCTTACACATGAACTCATCATACGCTGGATCACCATCCTCATCTTTGGGAACCTCGGCAGCAGACTCAAGACCAATATGTTCCAAATGAAACCAGTCCTCACACAAACAGCACTGTATCATCTCTAACTGTTCTTTAGCAGCCGGATCTGGATAAGGACCATCACATGCGCAATACAAACCTTTGAAGTTGTGATTGTAGGAATTCTCAGTATTCTCTGCATCTTTGTTTGGGAAAAGTTTGCAGGTGAATTTCCCAAATTTTGAATTCCCACAGTCACATCTGAAGTTTCTTTTAGTCCAGAGCTCCACAATCTGATGACCCTCATGGCATATGAATGAACAAGTTGTGCAAACTCCAGCATTGCCCTCTGGGGTGCAGGTAAGGCAAGAGAAAAGTGCCTGCCTTTTCATATACCCTTTGTCAAAGGTACACTCAGTGCCCTCATCAATCCCTAAAACTAAATCAGCTTCCCGCTCCCGTTTCTCAACTTCATCGAGGTACTCCCCGATTGTGACGCCTGGATCAGCTTCTTCGCCACCTGCACCGTCCATTTCTTCTCCGCAAACCTTTGCTTCCGGTTTTGGAATTTCACCATCCGTTCCCATGTTTTGTGAGCGAAACGCGTTAACTGAGTGAGTGCTGAAATTGCCGAATCAGGTTACGTTGAAGCTGCGGAAAAATTGTAATTTGATTCAAGAGAGGAAGTTCTGATATAAGAAGTAGGAGAAGCTGGAGTGTAAGGTGAAAACTTAGGGCTAGCAAATTGGAATGCAAACCTAGTCAAACAAGATCTTGACTCTATATTTACCCATCTATGTATACACACAAAAAAAAATTATAAAATATAAAAAAAAATCAATTTTTACACAATAATTATATTCTGATGTACATATGAAATATAATGCATAATACATTGAATCATATATATATCTAGTTAATAAATTTAATATATATTACATAAATTAATTACTGCAATCAATTTAATATTTATTAAATTAATGTTATATAAATTAAATAATGAATGCAAAGCATTTCATAAATTAATGTAATGTTATATATATCATTACAATTTTTAAATAAAAATGTGAAGAAATAAGATGAAACTTAAGTTATTTTTCAATTTGCATGTCACTTTTGTGTTTTTCCTTCCTTTCATTTGACATAGTACATCAGTCACTTTCCATCTTTAAATTTAAACACGTTGTAAAAACTATATTTAGATTTAAACATGTTGCAAAAATCATATAGATCTAAACATAAAAATCATATTTAGATCTAAACATGTTGTAAAAGTCATATTTAAATCTAAAGTTGAAAAGTACCCAATGTACTACGTCTAGTGAAAATAACAAAAAACAAAAAATAAAAAAAAAATTATCAAAACGAAAGATAACTAACATTGAAATTTCATAAAAAAATGTGAAGAAATAAGATGGAACTCAGACCACTTTTCACTTTGCATTTTTATTTCTTTTTTATTTCATATTTTTCTTCTTTTTACTAGACACAATATATATTCATTCATCTTTAGTTCAAACACATTTGTAGAAATCATGTTTGGATTTAAGGATGGAAAGAAACAAATGTATTATGTTTAGTAAAAGAAAGAGAGAATAAAAAAAATAAGAAAGGAATAAACATACAAAATGTAGAACCAAATATGTGTTTTATGTCTCTTGTCCATTATGCAAACAAATCTTGACAAATTAAGTGACTTGGTAGATTTCTTAATTGATTATCTTGTAAGTTCATACATGTTATTTTTATTGACATTTCAAAAATTTTAATTGAAATAAAAGAAGTACAAAAAAAAAAATATACGTTATATAGTCTAATAAATTGTTTGTCAACTTAAAAAGAAAAGTAACACTAAGTTCTTCTATTTTATAAAAAGAAAATTTTGCCAACATTGAAATAATAAAGCATATTTTTATTAATGGGTAAAAGATATCTACCTATTTGAAATATATAGATTTTATGGGAAAAAAATTTAGCAAGTTACTATAACATTATGAATTCAACATTAAATTGTAAATGCTTAACCATAATATGATTTATTTTCTCTCTTCTTTTTTATTTCTTTGCTGATAATAGAAAAGCTTCTAATAAAACCTTAAGGTCTTTTGAAAAAAAGAAGTTACAAACTACTATACTATGAATTCAACATTAAATTGTAAATACTTAACCATAATATATATATATATATATATATATATATATATATTATCTCTTTTTTTT
>Ga0209489_102733_pt1 | contig 35385 bp, 13 predicted proteins | sample SiratrowhiteBW_FD_187527 | JGI IMG/M metagenome (GOLD analysis project Ga0209489, IMG submission 187527) | Root nodule microbial communities of legume samples collected from California, USA - Siratro white BW (SPAdes) (version 2) | ecosystem: Host-associated > Plants > Roots > Nodule | place... | reverse complement strand
ACACACACACACACACACATATATATATATATATATATATATATATATATATATATATATATATATATATTTTCGTGTCCGCATGTCCTATAATTTCAATTTATCCGTATCCGTGTCATATCCGGACTTCATAGCGTCTCTCCAACTGAGATGCACCATCCATCTAAAACAAGGTTCACCCGAGTGCAATCCTGTGAGGGGTAACCATTATCTTATGTCTTTCGAAAATTTCTAACTTGTTGTCTTGTAATTTGTCCATCACTTGTGGAACTTCTTACACTCTATACTGAAAGGTGATCACCCCATCATGTGGTTTTCGAAATTGCCTATATGATCTATTTGTCTATTGAGCTATCAACCGAAGTTAGTTTATTTGTTGCTAATAGATAGTTTGAACTTCGAAACTTGTGGGTCATAGTCCTCAAAAATTTAGTTGTGATATAGCTCGTTATGTTATACTTTTTTATTTTAGTTTGCTTTACTATAAAGTTTTAATGTTGAATTTTTATTATTAATATAGTTTACATTTTGTTTGGATATCGTGATGAGTGTTTTCATTTATTTTTTTTTACTATTGTGATGTAGGAGTTTGCAGAAGCTCCATTGCATACTCTCAAGTTTGACATCTTTATTGCGTGTTAAAAAATTCTACATCATAATGTCAAATTGCATGCGTGCTGTTGCATCAAGCAATAATCCAGTTCCAGAAAAAAAGCAATATATGTGGCGACCAACTCCTCATCAATAGTAAAAGGATGAAACCAAAATTGTAATGATTGTTTATGGTTAACAGTTCATAACGACAACGTTACTATGAAATACAGAATATATCCGTCAGAAAAAACTAGTTGCTTCTATAAAGAAAATTGAGAAGTAAACCATGCTTCCCATGTTACATGTGGCAGAAAGAATTTTAGTTGAAAATTTAAAATTGCAAAATAGTTTCAAATGGATCCTACAAATAGAATTTTAACTGATTCAGATAAATAACCAGCTGAATAGTGAACTGAAAAAGGTCAATATGTCATAAGGACAAACCTGATCGATTAAATCTGGGTTTGAAAGTGCCCAACCTTTCTTACGGTAGGCTTCACGAACATCCTCGCAGGAATTACAACAATCATCATCTGACTGCAAACATACATTATCCAAGATTCAGGTAAGCATTAAATTTATTATAGTAAGAACATTTAAATCAAAGATACATCCAATTCCATCATTATGAAGCCTGAGTGGGAAACCCAAGATATTAAATGAAAGGAAGAAAAATACGGGCTTGACTATTACTGCAACAAGTTGAAATTTCAAAATTGTTTATCCAGAACAAATATATGACCGCTTCTATTTTTGAATTCAAACAGCAGTGAAATAAAATACAAGATTTCTTACTAAGCAATGTAGTTATAAATGAACAATTTCCACTTTCTTCTCTCTAGAAAACAAGATATACACAAAGCATTAAATCAACACATCCCCATAAAGCATAATGTTAAACCAAGCATACCGTTTCAGCACCAAAACAGGAACCACAATAAGTCTCATTGTGCTCAAGCCTGCCTCCATGTCTTTGCAAGGGCTTTTCAATCTGATCAAATAAAAAGTTAAATGAATAAAATGCTCCAAAAAATGAGACAAGCAAGGAAGACATAATCTCTTAATAGTGTGTTTGAATAGAGAATTTTAAGAGGGTAAGGAGTTTCAAAAGAAATTAAAATTTTAGAATTATTAGATTATTAAAAATTAGAGAATTTGAAATTCCACCTAAAAAGAATTTGAAATTGTTCATATTTTCAAATGTATGTCTTTTCTCTTCATAATTTTTCTTCAACTTAATTTTGGTGGGGACATCGTCGGTTAGACTAACACTTAGACAATGTTGGCTTGACTAAGGATTGAGTGTTATAATCTTAACATTATTTACTGATAAATGTATTTCTGATTTAAGTTGATTGTGTTTATTTTTCAAACAATTATTGGAGTTATTTTATTACTGCAACACAAAATAATCCCAGCTGACATCAATTAAAGAAAAAGTTTTATCAACGTCAATTGAAAATATCTTACCAAAACTTTGACCAAAAAATAACATCAACTAAGATCAATATCATCAATATTGATATTTTTTTAATTATTAACAATTATCTAATAATTTAAATAATTATTTGTATTTGATAGTAATTGCAATACTTTATCCAAACAACACAATTAAAACTCACTCAATTTGAATTGCCTTCTATAAACAAAACATCTAAAAAATGAAACAATTTAAAATCAGATCAAATCAAATTCAATATATTTGAATGTATGATAACTTGTGAAATTCTCTAGGGTAAAACCATAATTTAAGAAGAGATACAGATAAAGCACTACTGATCTAATCTTAAGAAATGCAAAATAAATGAATCGAATACTGAAAGAAAACAAGATAAGTGAATCCTGTTACAAGCTCACTTTCTAAAGGAAAAACTCCCTTTAAAATGTGTTTAGTCACCCAGGCCTGCTAAAGCTTAATGTGTCAATCATGGTTCTAAAATATGGCTAACGACCATGTTTTTGGCTGCTAGTCAATGATCTTAAGTTTACAGCGACCTGATGCCATTTTAGGCCGCAAGTCAACGATTTTGGGTTTACACCACCGCAATTGGGGCCAGATCAGCCACATTTCCCCACAATTTCCAGTAATGTAAAGGGTGATGACAAAACCGCACCTCAATTTAAAACCTCAATGTCCGTTATTACCACAGTAATTAACCCTCAAATATAAACTCATGAATTACCAAACTACATATATCCAAACGAAAACAATTGTATTGTTTACCTTGGGAGCACCAATTCCTTCTTGCCTCGTTTCTATCACATTGCCGTGAGAGTCTAATCTCTTTTTTATTATATCATGTTTCTGAGAGTTACACAGCAGAAGATAAAAAACATTGTCACAAACCATGAAATTACGCACGAAAAGCAAAACACCCACCTCTGCAGCTCGAGCAAAATTAAGAACAAAAATAAAAATCACTTGTTCATAATTTTAATAATACATACAACGTCTAGATGCTGCTCTCCGCTGATATCCATGGCGTCGAGACTAAGTATCGAACACGGAAGCGCAGGAAACGTGACATCAAACTGCACTTTCAGAATCAAAACGACAAAGTCCAGTTAATTGATAATAATAATTATGTAAAAACGAACAAATTAACTCGTTAATCGGAGAGGAGAGGAAGTTAGCGATTACGTTGATACGCAGCGTTTCGCCTCTGGAAGTGTCTACAACAAGCTTGGTCTCGGTGACCGAGTGGAGGTACAACCCTGGAGGCAGTGCAAACACGAGAATGAGTTTGGAAAACAAAAACGACGAAAGAAAAAAGAAAACGACAACAGAAAGAAGCGTACGGAGCTCGGAGAAGAAGAGCAGGAGCATGATGATAGACGAAGCGAGGGTGATAACGCCGCCGGAGAGCGTGCGGCTGTAGAAATCTTCGTTGATTTTAGGGTAGGCGTCGAGGTTGCGGAGCTTGCTCATTATGCCGTCCATTCTTGAATTTTCCCCAAATCAATGGCGGATCGAAAACGAAAGATCTAAGAAAAAATAAACCTAAGTTGGATTAAAATTGAATTGAGGAGAAAAATTGGTGACAATGCTTTGAAATTGAGAACACCCCGTTCAATCGAGATTCTTCGGAGGTTGGAATGGTGACGGGGCGTTTCAGATTGAATTCAATTTCCTGAAACTGCGACGCCGCTTTGGTAATCTTGTTTCAATTTTAACTCCGTGTGTTATGGTTGGGTTATTTGCCACCAATAAAATATTATTGTTGCTCCAAAAATAAGAGAAAATATTTTTGTTATTATTATTTTGTTATTTGTTTTTGTGTCTGTTCGGGTTCGGATCTTTTCCTGGCCCACTTTCTCTCTCAACTAAGTTTAGATGTGTATCTGTGTTTTTGGTTTGAAAGATACGGAAAGCGTGATAATTTGAAAAGTTTTTAGGTTAAAAATTACTTACACGTGCTTCTTTTAGTTTCCTATTTAATTTCTTTTCGCTATATGTACGCGGAAAAGAATTTTCCTTCTTTCTAAAACTTGTGCTATCTCATACAAACTTTTTAATAATTTTTCCTTTTATTGCGTTTTTAATATTATAATTCCTTCTTAATTCATCTTTCTAAAATATTGAAATCATATTCATTTAGTTTATTTAGAAAAAATTTCAATGTTAAATATGTCTTTTCCTTGTAAGTTACTTCTATAAAGATACTCGTTTAATTTTCTTAAAAATAAATTATTTTCGCATAATGGGTTATTATGTATATATTTATGTGATTTTTTTTAAAAGATAAATTTTAGTAACATGACATGTTATCTTTATGATGTATTTATTAGTTACATTATTTTTAAAATATATCTTATTTTCAATATATTATTTGATTATAAAAATATCAGTATAACTTAATATAATTAAATTATTAATTAAAAGTAGGGTTATCAAAGTTTATACAAGAACATAATTATAGCGATAAAATTAATTTTAATTTAATCTTTGTCTTTTCATTATTCTCTTATTCAATTACTAAATTAACCTAATTTATAGCTAAACATCCATTCCATAATATATATATATATATATATATATATATATATATATATATATATATATAGATTAATTTCAAATTTTTCATGTAAAACAAAGATATAGAAGTTTACATGAACATGAGTGAGCAAACCACCCACTACTACAACATTACAAAAAATAACAAAAAAAATTAAAGTACTACTTGTGTACTATAATACTACATGGATGGTATTGTAGGATTTCAAAAGTACAAAGCACGGAAAATAATTTACCGAATTTCTTTATGATGAGAAATGCTAACAGAGCCAACAGTATGGTGTGAAACTCTAAATCCTTGACAATCTGAAGCCCCGTTCGCTTTTTGTAGTTAAACTTTTCACTTTGAATAGTTTTGATCCCTGATGTTGACATAAGTTATCCTATACACCTTCTGCAAGTCAGTTTGGCTTCTTCATTGTATTACGAGCTTTATTTAGTGAATTTTTCAATATGTTTGCACCTCGCATTTCAAAGTTCCTTCTTGTCTACATATGGTTAGTGAAAAAATAGTATATTTTTTCTATAATAAAACAAAACAAGTTAGAAGTATACCAAAACCAAGAATTTAAAATTAGCTTTAAGGTTAAAAACTTATACAAACACACACATATACCATGAACTCCGTGAATCGCATGTCTCTATTGATTTCTGAAACCTTTTTCCACGATGGTCATGGTTCAGTATAATGACTTTTGAAGATATAACTAATGACATTTGCTGCAAAGTATGAAGGCAAGAATCTACACAGATATGTAGTTATAAACACATGTTATATATAAATTTTGAACAAAACTTGCTTTCGTATGCACACCTTCTCCACCAACAACAAGTTCCCATGAAAAGAAACATGATAAATTGACAAATGTCCATATGGTACAAAACACTAAGGAATGTAAATGAAAAGAGATGTGTATGAGTAAAAATTTAGCATTTTGTGATGCAAGAGAAATTGAACCTGTCCTTCCCAATCCATGTATCAGTAAGACATTCTTCCTGAAAACCATTGTAGTTTGTAGATTTTAAAACTTTTTGTTGATGGAGTTTTAGGTCTTCATCCTTCCTTTTCAATAACTAGAAATACAGGGGGAAATTTGAAAAACTCAGAAAAAATTTTAGTAATTAAATCTACTTTCATATGTCGAGAGTGGAGAGATATGTGATGAGTATACACGTGTAAAGTTTAACTGCAATGATCTCAATTATTTATTTCCCTTATACCACCTCCAAAAATTATCTAGTGTATCTGGCTAAATATTATGTCATTCCATCTGCATTTTAACAAACATTTAATAATTGGATAGAGCATGAAGATTATGATTTTGTGGTTTGTAAAATATATATTCATGTCATGAGAGGGTTTCTTTCTCCTTTATTATAATTTTTAACTTTTTTGAAATTATCCATTCGCCTTCATTCTCCCTATTATATAATGAGTCAATGGTGTTTTACGACCCCAACAAAATTCAAAGTCTACAAATTCATCACTCTCTTAACCCACAACAAGCACACACAAAAAGAAAATATATTAAATAATGGAATACGCCCCTAACAACTTTAGTCAAAGAATAAAGAGGACAAGGTGCCAAAGGTTAGATCAAAAGCTTTCTAGAAGATTGGACCCATTTGAGTATGTTTGGGCTTTCAACCACTTGCTCAAGCCCAAATGCAACTATGGAAAAATCACTTTGGAGAACATGGAGCATCAAGAAGAAGTCCTCTAAATTGTATAAATTGTGTAGAATATTTTAGAATAATTTGGGCCTTGTATTTAAGCCAAGTAGAATATATTATGGCCTTGTATTTTGGGTCATCTAGTGTAAGATGTTGGGCTTTGAAGCCCATAAATAATGTTGGTGGTCCAAGTTAGGGTATGGGAGATGATTTCTCCTTGTGCCAATTGTCATCATCTTATGAGAGTATTGGAGTGCAAGCTAGGGTTGAGAAGCTTGTCATAGAAGCTAGGGTTAGAAGCTTGTTATAGAAGCTAAGGTTAGAAAGTTTACTCTAGAAGATAGAGTGGGAATGCACTCTATAAATAGGAGTGCATAGTGTTGTAAATTTTAAGTTTGATTTGAGCTAGTGTTATGCTGTTGAAATTTTTTAACATATTTGGCTCTTGAGCTTCATCTTTGTTAGCTTCTTTTAGAAGACTAGCTTAGAGATTCCACTAGAAGTTGGCCTCACCTCTTCCAATCACCTCATTTCACAAGTTTCACTCAACCACAACATGTCATTGCTTCCATTTCCATGAATTTTTTGCTGCTTTGAATCACTCCATTTTTGTCCACACTACACTGCATTGTTGCAACCATTGTTTGCTCCTTTTTCATGGCTTAATTAGATTGAAAACAACTGCACACAACAAGGTTTCCATCATCAAACCCAACATGCAAGTGATGAATAACAAGGAAGCAAAACAATGATGAACACAGCTACAAGTATGTGGCGACCAACGACTATCTACGAATGTTCACAAGTGACAAGGTCCGATAGGCAACGAGTGACAAGTGGATACAATAGAAGATGTGCAACAACCAACAACAAGCAACGACTACAAATAATGATGATACGAGCGACGACAAGCAACGACTACCAGCGACGACGAGGCCAACGGTGACAAAGCACGACAACAACACAAGCGATGATGACGAGAGAGAAGAACGGACTATTGGGTAGTTCGTTTACGTATGGTTAGGGTTCTCGAGGTTTCAATTTGGGGGGAAAAATTTAAGCAGGATGAAATTTTAACCGAAAGAGAGAAATTAAATGGGAAATAAGAAAATAAAAAAAAATAAAACAATAAAATAATAATAATAATAATTAATAATATAGTGACCGATTTGGTGATTATTTTTCTATGACGATAAATTTGGTCACTATTTTGATTACTAAATTATAAAAAATAACTTTTAGTCACTGATAATAGTTACATTTTTTGTCACTGATTTCAATAACTATTTAACAATTTTTCAAGTAGTGTACAATCAAAAGTTTTTATAATGTTATACTAAGTGATAAATTCCCTTCAAAAGTGAATAATATTTTTATATAATAAAATTTTGTATTTATTATTTCACAATGTTCTTTTAAATGTTTTAAATAAGTGATTTTCTATAATAGTTTATAAAATAGGTGTGATTATTTTAAAACCCCCATTTCATTATAAAAGAAATCATAAATTTAAAATGTGATGTGATCTTAAAAAAATATTAAAAAAAATGTAGTTTTTCCATTTTTTTTTGTGTTTAATTTAGACTTACGGAAAGAATGACTTTGTCTATTCCTCTTCCACTATCCTAGGGAATGAATGAGTTTGTCTCTTCCTCTTCCACTATCTTAGAAAAGGAATGAACTTGTCTCTTCATCTTCCACTGAGTTTATATATGGGCATGTGTTGTACTCACTTTAACAGATTTGGAATGAAAGAAATTTTTGAAAATCTTGAGTGTGTCATATCTCAAGAGATGTTTCTCCTTTGCTTATTCTAGATTAGCGCTTCATAGCTTATCTCTTGATGGCACATAGGGGTTCATCAAAGGAAAGTAGAGAGTTTCTCTCTTGGGGTTTCTTATCTTGTGAGCTAGGTCACAAGTGGCAATTCATCATCTTGCTTATCTCACATATTTGAGTGGCGCAAGGTGCTTTCTAAATCCTAGCATTCATTCTTATCTTGTGGGCTAGGTCACAAGTGGCGAATCACCATCTTGCTTATCTCATGGATTTGGGTGGCGTAAGGTGTTGTTTTAATTCCTAGTATTATCTTTATTTCTTGTATTTTTTCTTTAACTGTTTTCTTTTCCAAGTTTTCTGTAAACTTTTGAAGATCACGTTCATATAAGAATTCATCTAAGAGTCACTCCTTGAAGCTTGAGTGAAATGATCCTACAACTCAAGCCTTTCCTCCATTACCATAGATGTTTCCAGATTCTGGTTTGCACTTCCAGCTTGGACATTCTGCATCAGTTGATATCAGAGCAAGGTTGGTCATAATTCGTCTTTCAATTTTCTAGTGTGTCAATTTTTCTTCAATTCTGGTTTTGTACTGCATTTTTGTTCATAGTGTTGATCACATGTTTATCATTGTTTAATCATATAAATCCTTTCAATTCGTGTGATTTGGGCTAAGTTGTTGTTAAGTGTTAAATATATGCTCGTTTTATTGGGAATTTTTGTATAATTTCATTCTCATTTGTTGTAATTTCATGTGTTTTTTATTCTGAGTAAAAAAAAAAAATCTGCAGCAAACGTTAAGTACATCCTAATTGTTTGATAAAATTCTTAAGTGTCAAGTGTTTTCTCTAATCATTATTTTTCCAGAAAATTAATGTTTGTTTTGCTTGTTTGTTGGTAGTAAAATTGTTCTTTACTACTTTCTTGTTGTTTTTTATTGTTAAATTTTGTTTAAGTCCTATGATTGTTGCACTTAACAACAATTATTGGTTATAGATTGTTTAGATTCAAGTAAAAACTTAAAGTCAGTGAAGGAGTGGTAAAAGGCAAGAGTGAAACATTAGAGAAAAAGCCATAATAGAGAGCACTATAAACGAGTGGTACATCTCTGAATGTAAACACGTGAGAAGAGTGGTGAGGTCCTATTACTTCACATTTTGATTCTTTTCTTGAAGTATGGCAGAAACACGTGGTGAAGGTAATCCTCAACTTGAGAGAGCTCAAAAATTGCTACTTGATACTATGATTATACAATTGCAAAAAATGATGAGAGAAAACAATGACGAACTCTATGAAAGAATTGAACAGATCGAGAATCAAATGAATAATAATGAAGATGATCATAATGGAGATAGGAGAAGACCAGATAGAAGGAGAAGAAGAAGCCATGAAGATGAACATAGAGAGGACAGAATTGAGGGAGTCAAAATACAAATTCCCTTATTTAAAGAGAAAAGTGATCTCGAGGCCTATTTAGAGTGGGAAATGTAGATTGAGCAATTATTTGCATGCCACAACTATACAGAAGAAAAGAAGTTGAAGGTGGCAGCAGCCATGGAATTCACTGATAATGCTCTCATTTGGTGGAACCAATTGCAAAAAGAGAGGGAAAAATATGGAGATCCATTGGTAAATACTTGGAAGGAAATGAAGAGATTGATGAGAAGGAGGTTTGTCCCATCCCATTTTCATAGGGACTTGCATAATAAGCTACAAAGACTTATACAAGGTAGTAAGAGTGTAGATGAGTATCATAAGGAGATGGAGGTGCATTTGATTAGAGCCAACATCAGTGAAGAACAGGAGGCAACCATGGCTAGATTTCTACATGGGCTGAATAGTGACATTAGAGATGTTGTGGAGTTGCAAAATTATGTTGTGTTGGAAGAATTAGTGCATCAAGCTATCAAGGTAGAGCAACAACTCAAGACAAAAGGCACCATGAAGAGAGGTTCTTCTAACTTTTACCAAATAGGTTGGAAGGACAAATCAAAGAAGGGGGGAGCTACTTCATCCAATGCATCTGTTACTACCCCTCAAAGGACACAAAATAAGTCCAATGAGGCTCCAAAGAAAACAAGAAGTAGTGATATTAAATGTTTCAAATGTTTGGGGAGAGGTCACATAGCTTTTGAATGTCCAACTAAAAGAAACATATTGGTTAAAGATTGAGAGATTGTTAGTGAATCCTCTTTAGAATCTACTGTAAAAAGTGAGGAAGAGTATGATAAAGAATTTGCAGTTAAAGGAGATTTATTTATGGTGAGGAGGTTATTGGGAAACCTTTCAAAGGAGAATGAAAGAAGTCAAAGAGAGAACATCTTCCATACACAGTGTCTAATTCAAGATAAGGTTTGTTCCTTAATTATCGATGGAGGGAATTACACTAATGTTGTTAGTTCAAGATTGGTTTCAAAACTGAATTTGGAAATCAAACCTCATCTCTGACCATATAAGCTTCAATGGCTTAGTGAAGATGGGGAGATAGGTGTGAACAAGCAAGTGAATATTTGTTTCTCTATTGGAAACTATCATGATTCTATTTTATGTGATGTGGTACCAATGGAGACAAGTCATGTGCTTCTTGGAAGGCCTTGGCAATTTGACAAAAGGGCTAATCATGATGGATACTCTAACAAGTATTCTTTTGTGCATAATGAGTGGAAAGTTACACTTTTGCCTTTGTCTCCTAGAGAGGTGTGTGAGGATCAAAACAAATTGAGAGAAAAAAAAAGAGAAAGAAAAAAAATTGAGAGAAAAAGAAAAGAAAAGTGAAAAGAAAGAGAGAAAAAAGAGTTTGTTAGTAAATGTGAGTGAAGTAAAAAGAGCTTTGCTAACAAAACAACCACTTTACTTGTTTTATTGTAAAGAACTCAATTTGAATTCTAGTGTTTCTAACAAAATTCCTAGTCGTATTGATTCTGTTTTACAGGAATTTGGAAATGTCTTTTCCAAGGAAATACCACCCAGTTTACCACCTTTGAGAGAGATTGACCATCACATTGATCTAGTTCTCGGAGTTGTATTATGCAATAGGACAACCTATAGGAGTAATCCACAAGAGACCAAGGAGATTCAAAAACAAGTGGAGGACTTAATTCACAAAGGATGGGTCATAGAAAGTTTGAGTCCATGTGTCATTACGGTGACTTTAGTGCCTAAGAAGGATGGAACTTGGAGGATATGTTCTGACTGTAGAGCCATCAACAACAACACCATCAAATATAGACATCCCATTCCCAGAAAGGTGGATAATGCTTGTCATGTGGCAGATTTGTTCTTCAAAAAGGTGGTAAGACTCCATGGATTACCTAAGAGTATTGTGAGTGATAGGGACTCTAAGTTCCTAAGCCACTTGTGGAGGACTTTATGGGATAAGATTTATACTAAACTTTTGTTTTCTACTGCTTGTCATCCCCAGATTGATGGGCGAACTAAGGTAGCAAATAGAACTCCTGCTTCTCTTTTAAGGGATGTAATTAAAAAGAATATTAAGTTTTGGGAAGAATGTTTACCTCATGTTGAATTTGCATATAATAGGACAGTTCATAGTACTACTCAATTTTCTCCATTTGAAATTATTTATGGATTTAACCCTCTAATTCCTCTTGATTTATTGCCATTACTTAACAATTTTGTTTTGAAGCATCAGGGTGGCAAGGCAAAAGCTGAATTTGTGAGGAAGTTCCATGAGAAGGTGAAAACACAAATTAAGAAGAAAGTGGAAAGTTATGCTAAGCATGCAAATAAAGGAAGGAAAAAGGTAGTCTTTGAGCCAAGTGATTAGGTTTGAGTGCATTTCAGGAAGGAGAGATTTCCATCTCAGAGAAAAGTTAATGCCAATAGAAGATGGACCTTTCCAGGTGATGGCCAAAATCAATGATAATGCTTATAAAATTGATTTGCCAGGTGAGTATAATGTTAGTAATACATTTAATGTGTTTGATCTTTCTCTATATGATGCAGACAATGAGCTTAGAGGTTTGAGGCCAGAGGCTTTCGAAGAAGGAGGAAATGATGAGGACATTCAGACCCAAGTCCAAGTTCAAACTCCATTTGAAGAATCTTTGCAAGGATTGGGAGGTCCTATGACTAGAGCAAGGGCTAAGAAGGTAGAGGAGTCATTATAACAAGTGGTGGCAACAGTCTTTGAAGCTGCAACTAAAGAGAAAGACTTAGAGGCCATCATAATTCAAAATGTACTAATAATTGAAGGCCAATAGGTGCTTAGACAATTAAAAATAAATAAATAATAATAGTGATCATAAAATATCTATGGCTAATTTTGAGACCAAGACCTTTCCCTTCTTTAGGTCTCTATTAACCACAAGGGCATTTTTATCTTTTATACTTGAGAACAAAATTGTATAAATCATTTGTGTCTGAATGAAAGAGGGATTTTTGGGTGTATTTCTTTTGAGAAGCGTGAGATATTCTCTGTTAGGGTTCTATCTTGAATCTGATCTTATCAAGAATTCCTCAGTTCTTGTGGCGATCGTAAGGGCTTATCAAATGTCAATCGTTTGTGGCGTCCATCTTTTCTTTCACTCGAATCTAATCCTTTTACTTTATTTCATTCTGCATTGTTATTTTTTTTCAGAATTTGTCCAACCTTTCTTAAATTCTTATCTCGTGTTTTACTAATCTTACGTCACATAATTAATGTTACGTTTATGTGCAAAATTGCGCACAGAGTCATATCATTTGATGTGATCTAAAAAAACTATAAAAAAAATATAATTTTTCCTTTTTTATTTTTCTGTGTTTAATTTGGACCTAGGGAAGGAATGAACTTGTCTATTCCTCTTCCACTATCCTAGGGAATGAATGAGTTTTTCTATTCCTCTTCCACTACCTTAGGAAAGGAGTGAGTTTGTCTCTTCCTCTTCCACCATGAGTCTATAGAAGGACACATATTGTACTCATTTCTACAGATTTGGAATGAAAGAAATTTTTGAAAAAATCTTGAGTGTGTCATATCTCAAGAGATGTCTCCTTTGCTTATTTTAGAGGAGTGGCGCTTCATATCTTATCTCTTGATGGCGCATTGGGGTTTATCAAAGGGAAGTGAAGAGTTTCTCTCTTGGGGTTTCTTATCTTATGAGCTAGGTCACAAGTGGCGATTCACCATCTTGCTTATCTCATGGATTTGAGTGACACATGGTCCTTCCTAATTCCTAGCATTGATTCTTATCTTGTGGGTTAGGTCACAAGTAACGAATCACCATCTTGCTTATCTCATGGATTTGGATGGTGCAAGGTGTTGTTCTAATTCCTAGTATTATCTTTATTTATTGTATTTTTCTTTAACTATTTTTATTTCTGAGCTTTTTGTAAACTTTTAAGATCACGTTCATCCGAGAATTCATCAAAGATCCACTCTTTGAAGCTTGAGTGGAACGATCCTACAACCTAAGCCCTTCCTCCATTATCATAGACGTTTCTGGTTTCTATGTTACACCTCCGCCTTGGGGAGTCCGTATCAAAATTTTTATCGATGAATACATTCAAGAACTAAATTTTAAAAACAAAGGAATTTCGAAACAAACATTATAAGATGCTTTTTTAAAACATAAATGCATTATAAAATTGGAATTCTCTAACGAAATTTAAAATAAGAAAAAATAATTAATCCCTTAACTTTTTTTATATAAATAGATATGTTAAACCTTAACTAAAAATCAAAAATTATCTCTTTTAGAAATAGGCTCCTAAAATTTTAATTTTATTTTAATTATCCTTATAATATATTAATTTACTATAATAAATAAGGTTTTTTGACAAAATTTTAGTAATCATTCTAACGACTGAAGTTTTTGATCATTTTTAACCAACTTAAATATCAATTACTCTATATTTTTTAGTAATTTCTTTTTAACCATATTCAGAGTCAGAATTCTAACCAATTATTGTTTCAACAAACAATCTGATATCATATATTAAAGGTTGCTGCAAAATGTAACTTAGTCAAATATTCAGGTGTTAGTTGTTGAAGATACTAAATTTCCATACATAAATTGTTATTTTATTATTTGTATTTACTTAGGGGGTTGGTTATTTGCAATTTGAAATTATAAGGCCCACCAACTTATATAATAATACTAATGTTGATCATTAACATGTGGATAAGAAACTTTCTATTTATACTTTTCATTTTACCAAACACACCTCCTTTTAAGTCCATGAGGGGACAATAATAAATATAATTTTGTCATTATTTATATATTATTTGAGAATAACTTTTTATTTGTCACAAATATCATTTATAAATAATAACAAAATTAAAAAATGTCACCATTAAAAAATTAATATTAAATATTTATAAGTTAATAGTTATTTATTATTAGTGAAAAATTATTAATTAATTATTAGAGGGTTAAAATATTTATGTGAATTATAATGTGTCACAATTTTTTTTATATTTAATAGAAAATTTGTGTTTAGATTTGGATTTATAATCTTTCTTTTCTCAGTCAACATTATTTTTATTTTGTCACAATAATAGTAATAAATATAAAGTTTATTAATATTTGTATGTTATTTTGTTTATTTTTATATTTGTCATAAAAATTTCATTAAAAAGTATATATATATATATATTACTCATTCATATCAAATATCATGTCATAAAATTATTGTTTTATAAAAATACTGTTTTAAGCTTGTAAAAGTAAAAAAAATTTAAGTGATTAGATTTAAGAATTTAAATATCAACTCTCAAGTCAAATACAAATAAGTCTATCATTGAATCAAATCTTTTATACTATATTCCAAGCCTGACTTCACAATGATCCATTTGTAATCACCGTACCTTGATTTCCTTTCAATCCCCAATACTTTGATCTCATTTCGATCAAAATGATTGTATATAGACTCATCATTCAATCATAACAATAATCATATAATCTCAACCATTTTAAAGCTTAAGGTGCACATGTAACCATGGTACCTTGAATTCCTTTCAACCTTCAATAAACTGGTTTTATTTCAACCAAAATGATTACATATGAGCCTATAACTCAATCATCACACATACCACACCAATTCAATCATACTGAAGTATATAGAGACATACGTAACAATGTTTTAGGTATTTAAGTGTAAGTCTAAGTCCCACATTGAGTAGAAATGAGATTGGTAAGCAACATATAAGAAAGAAGACCCACAAACTCGATGCCTTAAGGTTTTGGGTTTAAGGTGGTGTCATTCCCTTATGTGTGTTTTGGCTCAGTCCTCATTCTTGTGAGATCTCCCTGGCGTTGCACCCTTGGATTTCCCCAACAAGTGGTATCAGAGAGCCGATGGTTTGCGGCTTGGACGAGTACAGTTTGATCCCTATATCGAAAGTCTTCCTAATGGAGCTTTCAGACAAGCGTTTGTGAGGTACTCGTGTTTGAGGTGGAGTGTACCAATGTGGAAGGGACTCTCACTTGAGAGGGAGATTGTTAGGTATTCAAGTGTGAGTCTAAGTCTCATATTGAGTAGAAATGAGATTGTTGAGCAACATATAAGAAAGAAGACCCACAAACCCAATGCCTTAAGGTTTTGGGTTGAAGGTGGTGTCATTCCCTTATGTGGGTTTTGGCTCAGTTCTCATTCTTGTGAGATCTCTCCGGCGTTGCCCCCTTGGATTTCTCCAACACCATGGTACCTTGATTTCCTTTCAACCCCTAGTACATTGGTTTCATTTCAACCAAAATGATTACATATAAGTCTATAACTCAGTCATAACACATAACATAACATAACATTTCAATCATACTCAAGCAGATACATATGTAACTATGGTACCTTCTTTTCAACCCCCAATACATTGGTTTCATTTCAACCAAAATGATTACATATAACTCTATAACTCAGACATTACACATATCATTCAGTGCTCAAGGACCAATCAGACCTGCAAGAAAGACTTAAGCATTGATAGTCACATATTCAAGTCTTCTATCCTAGAATTCTATTTGAAAGTAACTAACTAGTATAAAAACAAATTACTAGCTTTCCTTACCTTAGACGAAGACCCCCAAATCACTTTCTCCAATCAAACAATGACACCAATCCAAACTCTAGGGATCTAGAACAAGTTATTCAAATAACACCAAATTTCAGTATAATCTTAATAAAGTTGAGAGAAACAACTTTCTCAACTGTTTCTACTAAGATTGATGACAAAAACTTAAAGAAAAAAATAGAACAAAAAAACTTATTCTGATTGAGATTTTGATCGGTTAGAAATATCTCTAGAATCCTTAGCTATTACAAGATATGATCAGATTCTCAAATAGATAAAGTATAAACAATAAAAATTGAGAGAAAAGGGAGAAAAAGATATGAAAGATGGAGGGTGAGAGGGAGAAAAAGTTAAAGACGAGATAGAAGGCTAAGAGATTTCAGTATTTATTAAATTTAATAATTATGAAGTATGAATATAATTTTCTACCTTCAGTCTATTACAATATCATCAATATGATTTTAAAAATTACAATAAAGATCTACGGAGGTTTTTCTTTCTATATATACAACATATAATGATTTAAAACCACCAAACCATAATAAAATTTAGGATTAAAAATTCAAATAAATCTTTTAGTTTTTTTGTTTTATTTTAAATATTATTTTATTATATTTTAATATAAAAAATAAACTGTAATATGAATTATTGATCTTTAATGAATTAATTCAAATATGTTAGAAAAAATATTTATAAAAAATTGAGAAGTTTTAAAGATGAATTAGGATAATATTAAAATGTTCATTTATAAAAATAGTAAAATTGAAAGATAAATTACAAAAAAAATAAAGTTTAATATGTTTATTCGTAAATAAAATAAAATTAAAGAATTAATTACGAAAAAGTTAAATTTTGAAATATCTGTTTAGGAGAGAATGAAGTTTAAGAGATTAAATATATTTTTTCCTATTCCAAATATGTTATTCAAGAGTGTGGAAACACCTTATAATCAAGACTTGTTCCAAGTTCAAGTTGTACCAAAGTACATAAATGAAATTTTGTATTCTTAATGCCTTTTGGATAATACGTATCAGGCAACCAAATATTATACTACTTGAATGTTTAATTTAATACACTAAAAAATAGTCATGGAAGAAGTATTTCACAATACTTTATGAATAGGTTGTCTTTTGGTACCAGCAACAAGTAATGCAAGGGTATTTTGGGAGTTTCATGTAAATTTTAAGAAAAAGAGTACTGTAGGTTGATTTTTATAAGGTGGGGGAAGAAAAGGAAATTACTTTTTGCACTTCCATTTTTGAACACACATCTTTATAATTGGATAAAATAATTGAATTGCTGCCTCCGTTTCTCCCTTCTTATATATTATCACTGTTATCATGATCTTTGTCACCGCTGCTGCATCATTATTACTGTAAAGAAGAAGAAAAGGAAAACGTTGCTGATAGAAGAAGAGAAAAAAAAATATATCATTTTAGAAAACTCTTTCGTATTCTAGAAGTTTGTTCTGAAAAATTCATCCTTTTAAGAAAACGTATTTCAGAAAATATTATATACGTTTTAGAAAGTTTATTTTAGAAATTTTATTCCGAAAAACTTATTTCAGAATGTATTTTATGTATTCTAGAAATTTTATCGTATTCTAAAAAATATAGTTTAAAATATATTTCATAAATTTTGGTAATAGTATTTGAAAAAAAAATTAGAACAAGTAATTCAAAAATCAGTTTAAAAAAAAGTAAAATAGTTATTTTAAAAATTATGGAATTGCAAGTTCAAAGGGTGCAATAAGCAATTATAGGAAGAAAAAACATGAATGATTTATGCGTGCCATGGTTTTGGACTTTAGATTTTATTAGGCACGATTAAAATAGGTTTCGGTATACCTACCTCCCTGATTAGTAAGTATATTTCTCTTTATTTTGTATTTTTTTTATTAGAGTACCTTAATTTTACAACCCCCGCTATGTATTATTCTTTAAATATTAATTTTGCATCACCTCATCTTTATTATTATTTAACCACATTTCACCATATTTTCATCATTCTTTAAATCCTATTTCTACCCTTATTAATTTTTTACTTCTATTTTCATCCTTTTTTCTTACTCTATAACAAAATCAATCTTTTTTTTTTTTTATAATTTATTGGACTTTTAAATTACCGTGTTACATGATATCTAAATATCTAATATACCTCAATTTTCTTTAAAATAAATATATGACGTCTTACATATATTTATATATAAAGATGAGATAAATACTTTGGATCATTATGCAATCAGAACGATATTAGAATAATTTTTCTTTTATTATGCAATATATATATATATATATATATATATATATATATGTGTGTATATATATATTAGAGTTTATGTGATCCATTTATAATATTAGTTCAGTCTATTATCAACTAAGTTATCAATTGTTTAGTGTTATAATCTTCATATTATTTTTTATTTAAAACTTTATGATAAGTAGAGTTTTAAAAATTAGACCATACTTTACATTTTTAGTTACTAAGTCTTTTATTATGTATAAAGGTAAGAATTCGAATTGAAAACAAACGAGCAATAATAATAGTAGGAAATTGATTTTTTTCTTTCGAAAATGATTTAAATATATTTTTTACGATCGTTTGGCATATTTAATATATTAGGATTGTTTCATCTATCGCATATGTTTTTATCAATATTATACATAATGTATTTTTTTTAATTTAACACAACTTTATTTAAAGTAAGTAAGAAGGTAATCTTGAAGCAATGTTAGACTTTTTAAGTAGTGTTTTATGTTCTATAAAAAAGTATTTCCTAAATTAACATTTGTCCATTTTAGAAAGTAATTTCTGGATTAAAAGAAATATTATAAAAAATTACTTTTGGAATTAGGCAATCATTTATTAAAGAAAATATTTTTCAAAAACTTGTTGACAAGAATGTGTGTGCCCTCTTGATGGTGGGTAGGTAGTCGAGGATGGATTGAATTGGTGGTACTAAGTCATGGAGGAAAGGGGGTTTTCGGAACTGCTTTCTATACCGCCAAATTGTATTTCGGAAAACATTTTTCAAAAGTCATTTTTACATCTCAAAATACATTCTGGAAAACACTTTTCGAAAACCAATCTAAGAATACTTTTGATATTTTAAAAATATGATGAGGTGTAGGAAGTAAATAAAAGGTGCAGGAAGCAATTGTCATAAATCAATGACAAGGAGTTTGGGATGCACCTAAAACTCAAGTTTTTGGAAAAAAAAAAAAAATAGTCAGCCCAACAGAGAACTAATGCTTTCAATACATTCAAGTTATGCAGTGTTGGTTCAAAAAATTTTTCCTACACCTCCACTGGAAAAGTAAAACTATCGTTTTATCTTCTTTATCTTTTTCATCTTCTCAATCCTATCTCTCTTCATATTCACTGGAAAAAGTAAAAATATCGTTTCATCTTTTTTATCTTTTTCATCTTCTCAATCTTATCTCTCTTCATCTTTTTGTATTTTATATTATATAATCTAAAATAGAAGAAAAATATTATATTTTAAATTATACAATTTAAAATATAAAGTTTAAAATGGTATTTTATATTTTTGGAAATATAGAGATACAGGAAGAAGAACATGGAAGTACATGAAGAAGTACCTATAAAACAAAGATAAGTATAAGAAGAGTAGAAGCCTAACAAAGGAAGAAAAGGGGATATAAGTACAACACAAGCTCAATTTTATTAAACTAATTTTTTCAATGAATTAGGCGTGCAGAAACCACACCTAAAACTATATTGGAAAAAGGACTACATCAAGATTTACTTAAATAAAAAACTTATAAAAAGAGAAATCATAATTATTACTAATGATCAATTAAAAATAAAGTTAGCTAATTATTATCAAGTCTGGATGCAAGTAAGTAAACTTTGATGATTAAATTGCCAAATAACCAATCAAATAATGGATTAAATTGTAAAATAGTTATATTTGTGTTATAATTATCTAATCAGATAAAAGTAGTACACTGTTTACTTAACATAACTAGTATTATTATTATTTTATAAATGAGTTTTTGAACTTAACCTAACACGAAATAATCAATTAAACTAATTACTTATTAGATTAAAGAAGTTAGTTAACAACTCACATACATATTTCAATATACTTCCTAATTATTCATACTTTATAAATATTATAATACAAATAACATTAATAAAAAATATTTGTGTCCAGAAATAAATTACCTACGTTCTTGAGATTCTTCCGCCAAAATTAAATAAAGAAAAGTTCTTTTAATTTTTTTTATGTTATGACAAATATAAACTCATTAATAATTGCAAGAAAAATTAATAATAAATAATATTCAATGCTAGTTTTATTTTCTTTACGTATTAAACCTAAAAACAGAAAGGACGAGACATTTTGAATATTTTTTTATTTTAGTTTTATGCCATGGAAGCTTAATACATACGAATGTGAGCTGAGAATTGAAACCTTGTGATTCTTAGGCTAAGAATATTCCCTCAACACTTGCTACCCTTTACCCTCAAGGATTCGTCATCTACCACCTTGTTTATTTAATTTCACAAAACAAATTAAGGCTTTTAATCAAGAATAAAGATTAATTTACCTAATAAAATCTTAAAGGCAAATTGGAGAATCAATTTAATTTAACCTCAATTTAAAAAAATCATAGGCAATTTCTTTTACCATACTAAGAGAATCTCTCATTCTATAGTTAAAGACTGATAATTTTAAGACATAAAATCACCAAAATTGTTGCTTTCTCTCTCGAGAAATAACTTTTTCGTACATACATAATTAACTGGGAATTGAATCAAACTTCTAGGTAAAATAGAATGCAAACTTAACCCGAAGTCCTTCAATAATTGCATTAAATTTATTTCTTTGAGGTTGTTTTTGAATTATTATATAATTGAAAACAATACCTAGCATATAACTAAGTTCACTAGCTGAGGTCTAATAAAATATACTTTAAAATTCTGAAGAGTTAATTATACATATATATTTTATAAATTTCTAAGTTCTTCGTTGAACAAAGAGCTAAGGAATTACTTTTTCTGATTCTAAAATATTTCCATAGATTTTATTCCAGTTTCAAAACAATAAAGTTTGTGCTGCCAAATAAGAAATAAAAAAAAAAAAAACTCTTCAAAGGTTTTTCCTTGTTTTTCATAAGTAAAATATTTTTACATTGATATATTTTACACATTAAGTTGATATAGAATCGTTTTAGATCATGTGTAATTAATTGACTCAGAAAACCAAAATTTTTATATTGTAAGTACTTTTGTGATTAAAAGTTAGAACTTGTAAAGGTGAGGTGCCAACCCATTGAAGCATTTTGTTTGGCATTGTGTAGTCACCAAAACTAACTGCTTCCTCGTTATGGCAACATCTGTCCCATTAGAAGAACTGACTCACTGCCCTCTGGCCGAAAGCCTCATAATAATGCTAACTCACTCCCTCATATCTTTGTATCTTTTAATTCACCTAGTTTTCACTTTCTATCTTTCATAACTACCACCTTTCTTTTAAGAACCTAGCTATTTGCTCCCTCTAACACCAGCAAGTATTCATAATTCCACATAATCCTAATATTCAATGCAACCACTAAGCACACTATTATTTCACATTGTACAAAATTAACGCAAAAGTAAGATATAAAACTCATAAATGGATTGGTATATTCTTTCCATAATGTTTAACAAACTATTTGTTGATTCGCTAATTATTGTTGTATGGAGAGTGATTAAAAAAAAAAAAAAAAAAAAACTATGCTGGTATACTATGAAAGGCTAAATATGCTCATTCTTCAAGTGGGGACCATTGGATCGATGTCCTTCATCAGAGAGCAGACAGGTCTATGGAGATCCATTATTGAGTATCTCTATGGCAATGGCAAATAATGCATTACAGAGAGAACCATATGCCTTGTAGTAGCTTGCTAGCTAACTTAATTATTAAAGCACACAACAACAGTACTTCACTAATAATTAAACAAGGAACAAAGGTTGTTGAGGTCGCAGGAGTATTATATAATGGGAAATGTGAAGAAGGTTTAGAAACATGTCATGCTACAAGATGGGTTTTGTTTTGTTGTTTTAGGTTATGAATGAATATATATATATATATATATATATATGGTTTTTGGGTTGTGATAAAGAATGGATTTTGATTAGCAATAATACTAGTATGAAGGGTCCTTTTCTTTTTCCTGCTTTTTTATTTCTCAGGTGTGGTCTATTGGGAGCAAAAAGGTCACAACTGAAAGGCACTCAGATATTCTGAAGGCCTCGATAATCACCCGTAGGAGGAAAAGGGTGTGCAAAGAAGTAATAATATTATTTGCATATGTTTTTTCTCTCACAGAGAAATCATGTAGGAGTGTGTGTGTGTATGATTGACGCATTGATGAGTGCAAGCTGTTGGATTTTGGCATAATATGAGAGGAAGGAGGGGTTGGGTGAAATGTGTTAAGAAATGGCCATTTTCTTGCAATAATTGGAGCTTCTAAGGCTTGGCATATTTTATTTAAGGAACCAATGATGAAACTGAATCTAGTGGCAAGGTTTCTTTACACGTATGAAAATGAAGGGCAGGGTTCCAAGGCTTGGAAACATGTTTGGTGTCCCCATTATGAATCCCCCCTCGTGTCTTCTTCAAATCAAGCACTTTGAGTGGATTCCAACTCCTCCTCAACCATTTATAAGATTCACCAATTAGTGGATTTCCCTTTCACGCACCTAACCCTTTGAAAACAAGCCATTAAACTAGAAATCAGATCTCTCACATTGTTTAAAATATTACTGTTTTCAGATACCACTCTGCTGATATTTGATCCAGGTTGGTTCTGTCAAATCAAATCAGGGTGCCCAATGGCTAACATCTCTTCACTAATTATAATTCTCTGTCCGGGTTCAATATCCTAATTCAACATGGATGGGGCTATCAATAGTTAATTGTAGGCTATGTTAGGAATTAGGATCATCAAGATCAACCAAAGTGTTTCTTTTAATTAGTTTTATCATCCCAGATCTTACTCCCTTTATCTTTATCTGAAGCAGTCTTAAAATATATGTAGTGAGTCATCTTAATAAGGCTTATTAAAATTAACCATTGTGCTGTGTCTTTTTCTAACTTTGTCTGACAAAAGGGTGAATATAGATGCCCTGTATACAAGTTGGGAGGTACAGGACCAAGCAGGTTTATGTACTGTGAAACTGAGACTATAATTGTCAAATATCTTCTTCAAAATGACCACCCTTTGTTTGGTAATGGCGTGACCAACTCATTTCACGCATAGCACCTTGACCATAAGAATAGGGTGGTTGGCAATAATGGAAGTAATTTTCAGGGCTTAGTGACTCAATGGTAGGGACTTGGGTTTTAGCACAGGGTTTACTTCTTTCAGAATGTTAGGTGTGTAGCTTGTATAGTAATGCAAAATGTGCACAATTGGAGTAAGGAAAATATGGCCAAACAGAAACATGAATAATTGCAAACCAAAGGTGGCCATCACGGTTTCTTGCCAGCTTTTCATAGTATCTACCAATGCTCCCACCTAAGTTTTGAAATTTTTATATCTTTCAACAATTATTATTACACACATGGTCATTAAGATGAATGCAAACCATGATCTACATCGCTTTCTGTGCTGTTTACACAACGTCAGTTGAATTTTTCTTTTCAGGCTATTCCTACTTCACTCGTGATAACATATATCTTTGCATGCCAAACTGATGGACTAGTTCTTTTCACTTTACTATTGTTATAACTATTTTATACTGTAGTCTATTGCTCACATGAATTTCTACACTTAACAGATTTCAAACTCAACACACAAAATTATGAGTTTCCAACTCAATTAGCCACTCACATTTGTGTCAGTGTTGGCATGTCCTCCTAAAACGACAAGGCTCCCAATTATTAAAGCTCCTACCATTTCTTTTCGGGATAAATCCAAATGTCAATACAATTTCTACACGCGTGTACTTCTTAACCAGTGAGCTCTATTTTTCCTGCATGACAAGGGGTATCTTGACAACTGTATTCTTATGTACAGCTGTCACCACTCTTGTGAAAGATTTATCTGGCTCAGATTGTGGAAATGAGGGTAGAGAGACACCAAGTTCAAGATTTCACATGGTTTTCGTTTCTTTAACTAGCTTTCTTTAGTTTTCACCTTCACTTAATTGGCTCACACATTAAATAACCTTCTCTTCTTTAGTATAATATGCATAAAGCAACCCGATAACACCACTATCCATAAGCTTCTCCACTTATAATATTTATGCAGCATCTGTGTATTCTTCTTGCTCACTCACTGACCCTTATTAAGAACCTTACATTTATTCCAAGATCCAGTTCACAATATAAAATTTAGCACAACAAATCTCTGTGACACAAATGTTGATGACGAGAATAATGTGTCTACAAATTTCATTGGTTTGGTTTCTTAGAACAAGATGTCCAATATTAATTTTTTACCATTCCTTGGTTGAGGGATATGCTATATGCGGCAATATCAATGCATTGCTTAAACTAACAATCAACATACTTCCAACATGGTTGCTTTAACTTAATTGAAGAACTTGTTTTCTTATCTTCCTTGTTTTTTTATTTCGATGAAGTAACTTTACCGTACAACGTTTCATGCGCGCTTGTCATCTATATTTCCGAAGTTGGGATTATATATATAACTTCTCTGCTCAGTTTCATGTAGTATATACTACTTTTATATACATATATTAATTTTCTTTATTCATCATCTCAACATTATTCACGTAACATCTTCTGAAGTTAGGTTAGAGTTTTATTTGACGTTTGCGTGGCGTTCCTATTCAAAGGAAATCATGTTTTTTCTTTCTTTCGAGAAACGCAGTTTACGGCGAAACAGATACAAAGAGGTTATAAATATGAATTTATTTTGTATTTTTTTGGGTACAAAGTCATTTGGCACTTGTGATAGTCTAAATCACCTTTTGTAGTTGAAGTTGGTGATTTTCATACGATAAGTACAGTTGAGAGCAAGAAGGTTGACGCGCCATTCGCAATTGCGGCATAATACATCAGTTTCTTTCACTATCCGCATGCGCATGCAAACGTGTGAAGGAATAGACTACATTTCGCAACAAAAAATAAAACAAAAAAAAAAAAAAAAAAAAAAAAAAAAAGAAAAAAAGAGAGAGAGAACCTAGCTATTTGAACTTGGTCCCTCCCCAAAACTTTAAATTATGGAACACACTATTTCCTATTTCCAACAAGAAAGGGATATAATCGGAACCACCCCTTGACCAAATTCTGGGTTGGCGTCAATTTCCCTGAACTCATCAAGAATCTACAACTTGTGGTATTGGGTACTCGTTCTTTTCCACTCCACCAAATGCCGCAAAAACTGCCCAACCTGTGAACAAAACATCATTGTTAGCACGAAAAAGAGGTACATGATATGCCTAAATATGATAATTAACGTTGGACATTCATCATATACCTCAGTTGGATCTTGCAAAGTGTAGGAAGCATCGGTTTCTTTTGGAATTTTTGAAACAAGAATCCCAATCCCTTGACCCCTCTTCCGTAAAACCTGATTACACACGTAATAAGTTATAGAGAACAAAATAACTATTATAGTACGTGTAATATACTAATTAACACAAATTTTAACAAGCTATATAACAAGGTGGTGGCTTGTTATAATTACCTTAAAAGCATCCTCGTCAGTTCGATCATCACCAATATAGATTGGAAATACATTGTCAGAGTTACCATATCCTGGAAATGCAAAAAAAAAAAAAAAAAAAAAAAAAAAGAGTGAGGACATGTTGCTCATGAGGCACGTACCAGCAGCAACTTTATATTTGAAACAAAAGAAGGGTATTTTTATTTATGCATGAAGACTGACCCAGTGATTCTAGCAAGAATTCAAGAGCCTTGCCCTTGTCCCATTTTATGGTTGGTCGAATCTCAAGCACTTTTCTGCCTTGAGTTAGCTTGAGCTTGGGGTAGTGTTCGAGGACCAAGCTCACTTGTTCAGCCAATGATGGCCAACTCTGAGAAAAAGAGGAATAAAATAATGATAATTAGATATAAACAAAAATATTAGCCGTCAATTATAACGTGTCTCGTGCGTGTGCAAGTGGTGCGGGAGGAATTAAATATTTTGGTGAATGTTGGTACCTTTTCGTCAACACAGCGAAAGTGCACGGACAAACAAAACTTGTTATTTTCTACCTTAGCCCCCGGGACAAGCTTTGTTTTATCCACCAAGATGTTGTACACCTGACCCCATAATAGAACAATGATAACGGCACAGTTAAAATGGAGTGTAAGTGTTGAGAAAATGATGAGCAAGGAGTTAAAACAAAGCAATAATCAACGAACCTCGTTGATCATGGGTAAGAATTCACTCGCGGGTTGGAAGAGTACTGCTTCTTTTGCCTGGAAGAAAACAAAAAAATACGAATCTATGATGAGAGGGAAGGACACCATGATAAAAATCTTGGTTTCATTAATTTGGTTATGGAAACTTTTTCTCACTTTCTTAGTACTTCGCCTATTTGTTGGTCCCTTGATGTCCATCCCATGGCTCCCAGCATAGTACAGTTCTGCCAATCTCACAAAGCTATACACCTAATAGAATTCGAAAAATTCCAAATTAGTTCTGACCAAAATGATAATATTTTTTTTTTCTTTTTGGTTTTGATTTGAAGGAAAAAAAATGTACCTTGTCTATGCACCTTCCACTCACGATGGCAGTGGGGAAATGCCTTGCTGTGTCCTTCAATGTGGCCCTCATCTGATTTATTTACAGAAAAGAAGAAGAAAGGGAAAATCAATTTCACTATTTTCCCTTATTTTAACAATTTGAAGTTGGTGAATAAAACAAGAGAGAACAAAAGGTGTACCTTTTGACTCATGTATGCTTTATCTGGGTCTGCAACAATTGGGGAGAGAGTTCCATCATAGTCAAGAAAAGTGACAATCTGCTTCCCTTTGGACTCACATACAATCTGATCAAACAGGTTCAGTGCCGAAGGGTGGTAAAGCTGCACAAAGTTTGCGAAACCGAACAGAGCCAAGTCAGACATAATAAATAACACCAAAAGCTTCAATTTTAATCACACCATGTTGTGAAAAAACAAGGCTTTTTGTGTTTTATGCTTACAGTCCAAGGACTCGGGTCTTGGTTCTGTGTGGATTTGACTCGAGTGGGAGATGAAGCTCTCATTGAATCAATCCATGTGTTAACTTTGGTTCCTCCTTTTCCACTTCCATCCTCCAAAGTTTTCAATAAGAGCTTTTTCTGGGGTAGGCCTAAAACCCCACCAAGCAAAGCCATTATTCCAGGCACTGCAGCTCTAGGTAGAGCACTCGAGTTTGAAATCGACATTGCAAACTCCAGAAGCGTGTTATTCACATTACGGTTCGTCATTCTATACCAACAACAATAGCAATAGCAATATCAATATCAATAGTGAGAAATTTTTCTTTTTGAGGGGTGGAGTGAATTGAGAATGAGAAATGGGAAGAAGGGTCACGGGGTTATATAGAGAGAAGGCAGAGAGAGAAGAACAGAGGAGAACGGTATGTAAGTTATGTAGATGCTTCGTCTGATTAACGTGGAATTTATAGTGGAAAAAAGTTTGAATAAGAATAAATTATAAAAAAAAATGCACTCGCTTTCTACTCGTTGGTTCAAGTCTCGTATAAGCGAGGAGTGTGTGGTCAATTCATAACTTCGGTTACACGGGCATAAACCGACGAAACTATCACCTTTTTCGATGGCCCTTGTACTTTTCAGTAACTATACTAAATAAGAAAGTTGGAGGGACCACATAATAATCGCTCAGGCACCTCCTTTTCTATGTTTTTTTTGGAAGAGTTTTTACAATAATCACCAACTTTTACTGATAAGTTCTTTCATAACCATTTTGCCACTAGCTTGCTTTATCAGATTCTATTAAGGTAAATAGCACCCTGCTTTTATGATTTCTTTTTCTAAAAGTAAAGACAAATACTAACAAGTGTTTTCAGGACAATGGTTACAACAATTAAGAATAACTTTTTATTCTAATACATAAATATACGTTCTTCTGTAATTTTTAACATATTTCTATACTCAATTCTTAATACACTGGTCAATGATATCTTAAGTAAACAAATTATAGTAATAACACTAGAATGTGATTAAACATGATTATTTAATTATCCTTTTATCAACCGAATTGAGATTCAAAGGATTGGTTCATCAAATATAGTGAATTAAGATTCCATTTTTTTATTAAATAAAGCATTTCATTTTTGTTTTTTAAGCATGTTTTTAAAAACAGCCATGTTTTAAAATGCTACCGAACACAATATGTACATACATTCCTTAACTAGGATTCGATCTTTTGATTCCTCTAACATTTGAAATTTTGACCTTTTCTCGGATACAGTTTTCTTTTGAAAATAATACCTATGAAATAAATAAATAAAAAAAGTCTCTCTTTAAGCATAATTCAGGGCTTTTTTTTTTTCCTTAAAAGAATAACCACTGGCTGAGAGTATCAACCGAAGGAGGAAAATAATCCCATGTAAATGGATAATTCAGGATTTTATTCAGATTCTTTTAGATATTGGAGCAAGGCACTATTTACTATTTTTATGGTTATTTTACAACTTGTTATTCTCAAATGCTATTTGAAGAGGCTCCTCCTTTTCATAAAAGACAACAAAGAGACTCTTTTTAAAAAAATTCAGTTTCCTTTGCTTAAAGGAACAATGGCATAATCACCATGCTTAAGGCACATTTTTAGCATGTATTTGTAGCCTCAGTTTTTTTCTTTCCCTCCATTGCCTTCTCTCCCACAACGACCTTTCTAACCCTTCACGAAAGGTAAAACTTCAAACATGTTGAATTGAAACCACATATTTTTTTCCCATTTTCATTTTCTTGGTGACAACTTCAAAAGTTCCAAACAAATTATTCCGGCACCTTTTTATGTTGTAACATATTTTAGAACGTAGGTACTAAGAAACAGAATCATAGCACGAGTTAGCACACTCGCCCCTTGTATGGTTTCACAGATATGAAAAAACAAGCAGCTACAACCTAACTTGTATACAATAAGCTTCAAAACCAACGGCACAAAATAATTGCTTTTCCCTCTTTCTTTGTTTATTTTTCACCCATCATCACCAAGCTATATTAATGATAACAACTCCTTCATGCACGTGTATTATTTTTCACACGTTAGTTCAAAATTTAGTATGGTCGGTTAATGCTCTTTAGGGAATTACATTACTTTTGTCAATCCAAAAATTTAGTAGTTATTGGCCTCACATTAACTTTAAGACGCCTACCTAAAACATCTATAATTAGGTGCTGAGAAGTACTTATTCATAGGAAAAAAAGCTATTCTCTGGAACTTTATAGGCGATTAAAAGGGTAAGAAACAAAAGATTTATCTTGTGCGTGACTAACAATGACATGTAGGAGGAGAATTGTGAAGTGAGTTTAATTTTCCACATTGTATTTCACCCCTTTTCAGATTTTTCAATTCTTCTCTAATTCTTCATAAATATCTCCTCAGACAAATGAAAGAAACCCTAACTTATATTCTACTATTTTTAAAATATTATCCCCATAATGAAACATAGGTTTTGGTAAAATGTATAAATTCCAAGCTTCCTTTTCTATTTTAACTTAAACTTTATTGAGATTAATTAACGTTAATTGTCTAAATATAATAGCGACGAGACTAATAAATGATGGAGGCAAAATGCATATGATCGATCTACGGAGATAGTTATTTAATAAGTTTATTATAGTTATTTAGAGGTTGAAAACTTCATAGATAGGAGTACATTTCTTCTGACGAAAAGATGTTTCGCATTACTTTTTTGAAATTGTTTTACTTGCACAGTAAATTTGGACATTTCTTTATGCATACGATAAAGAAATAATAAGAGAAATAACTTACATAAGGTGGTTGAGACTAGAAAAAAGAAAAAAGACAGTTGACTAGAAAAAAGAAAAAAGACAGTTGAAGTGATGATAAATAAATTTCCCATTACATAATTACCAAAATTAATTTGTAAGTTATGTAATGTATCTCTAGTTTTCTTTTTATGTTGATCATTAACGTATAATATAGTTATGGTCTTGATCTACTTTTATTACTTTAATGTAAAACTTACCCTCTTATAATATAACCCACACGCTTGTGTGTGTATATATATAAAGACATATTTAATAAGAGTTTGAAAAGTGAAATGTAAATGTCATTGTCACCAAACAGACAATTAAAACGATTTGAATCTTATTGTAAATTATTAAAATAAAATATAAAATATATATTTATAATCCGTAAAGAATTGCATATTTTAAATAACTTTTAATTTTAACCATTTAATTTTGTGGGTGCATATGTAAACCTTTTTTTTTTTCTTTTGTAAGGACAGTTGTAAACTTCAAGAAACTTCCTCGTTTGAAAATAAGATAATTATGTTAGATTCCAGTTATTCCATTCAAAAATTCTTATTAGAATACATTTACCTCTTTTATATAACTCATTTCCATCTTGCTTCCTTTTACCAATGTATCATTTATTATATTTGCTACTTTTTTCTCTTTTTCTGTTTCTTAGTATTTTCTTTAGGACTTTCATTTTAACCTATAAAAAAAAAAACCTTTTTCTTTCTGTTTATTAAAGCAAATGAAATTATGATCATTCATTTTTATAAGACTCTATCATAACACTTATATTCATTAATTTTAAACTAAAGTATCTTTAATTAAAAAATTGTTATATTAAACAATTAGAAGAGAGAAAACAATACTAGTAACAACGATAATTTTAGACAAAAATATAAGTTTAGAACAAATTTATTGCTATGAAATAAATTAACTATTTTTATTCAGAATAATTTGGATGATTATGTCATATAAATGAAAAAAAAAATAGAAAGAGTATCTTTTAGTATTAATTTTTTTTCTCTCTTTTTCTATTTCTTTTTTCTTTCAATTCTAATATACCTAAAATGGTTATACATTTACATTTTTCTTTTATTATATTGCATCCAAAATGGTCTATACGTTTACAATTTTCCTTTATTAATTGTATCTAGACCACTCTTTTGTGTTGTAAAGTAAAAGAAAAATACTTGTCAGCACACCTTTTTTCTATGCCCAAACAAAATAGTATAAAGTGCGAAAAAAAAAATTGCAAGAAATAATACATCTTTGAGTATATGGTCGTTACTTTCATTGTTCATACATTATAGTAGGCACACAGAAATCCATTTATCCTTTTTAATCTGAAATATCTTCTACATGTTGGAACCATTCTGGTTTAATTTAAGCTAACTCTCTTAAAAAATCTCTATTTTTTAATCCAAGACTTTAATCAAAAGAGCTCCTAAAAATAAAGTTTCTTATTACTTGACAAGTCTCTTTCATCCAATTTACATGTCACAACACCTTCTATTTGTCTTAACTTGATTGTGTTAGACATATTCATTTTCATAGGTAATTGATATCTTATATATTAAGTATACTAAATATATTTACAATTTTGTATGTAAATAATAACACATTAAATCAAATAAAAAGTTATATTATTAGCTAGGAAGAATGCATATTTACATGTATCAAATTTGAAACTTGCCCTCCACTTATTTCTAAACCTACAATTAAATATGCATTCTTCTAGAAGAAGAAAAAAAATAACAGCATACAGCTAGTCCTTTTCTTTGCTTTTCTTGATCTGAATTAAAAATTAATGTTTGAACATATATTTGTTTTTTTGGGTACATTGAATAGTGATTAAATTAATTTGCACGTTCAAATTCATATAATATACGAAAACTAGACCTAACCTTCCTAACTGTGACTATTTGTCAAAAGCATTGCATCTCTCATAAATAAAGTGTATAGAATAAGCCAACCGACCCAAAGTCCTTTTACATTTGCTAGGAGATTTCAACATCCAACCATTTTAATCATCACACCCTAATACTAATTTTTGCATCTAAAGTTTCATCTAATCATCATTATTTTCCCCTTAAAAATGGTTTCTATATCATGAATTATACAAAGAAAAAAAAAATAAAAATAAGAGTGTATAAGGCCTATTCCTTCTTGCTTTGTCTTGTTCTTTCACATCTACAACTCATGATGCATGTTCAGTCAAAACTCAAAACGGTGCCTTGGAGATTCTCTCAAGCAACCTCATGTGAAAGGAAACTATAGAGATTTGAAATCTTGGGTGTTACTCTTGTTTGTTTCATCATGATAATATTTTTCTTTTATGAAAACTGAACAAAGTACTGTCAAAAGGAGTAAACACCCATGTTTAAAAAGCACTGCAGGTCCTTATATTCTTTAACTTATAAAAACTATTTTGGTTAGATTCAAAGTTTCTCGTTAGAACAGAGTTTGTATGTATCATTTATTTGAACACAAGTTCTCCAATGACGTAAAACTATTACACATCAACATCTCTTTTTCGTGCATATTTAATACAACATAACTATTCATGAAATTGGAAACTAGTAATCAAATGAAACAATCTTATATGGTAGTTAAACATGTTGATGACATAAATCTCTTCCACCCGATAATTTTCTCTTTTAAGAAAAAAAAAAGTCAATTTGATCTGTTTTATATTAATTACCTTATATCTAAAGAGAAAACTAATTTTAGCAACTTTTTATTTTAGGACTAACCACTCATATGATAAATTTTACATCTTTCAATCAATTATGCTTGTTAATAGAAAACTTTAAATAAACTAGCTTCACTTCAAGTACAAATCTTTATAAAAGGTGACATAAAAGAAATCATAAAATATTGCATTTTAATTTTAAATTAAGATGTTTTTGAGTTTAAATCAAACTCATTTTTATTATGATAATGAGTGATATAATAAATGTAATAAAAATAAACTCAAATACCATGTAAATTTTAGTTTAATTTATTCTCAAAATATTAACTTGTAAATTGACGATTATATTTATTTTTATATTATATACTGACTTTCTCTCTAATTAATATAAGACCCCATTCACATAAGAAAAAAAAAACTTAGAAAGGAAGTAAAATTTATATATAAAATCTTGTCTAATTGAATTTGATTTTGTTGGTATGGTTTTTATATTGGTGAAGCATTATTGAAGGTGAGATGGTTTTACGTGGTTTGAAATTGGATGGAAGTTGTGAGGGAACATAGGAGGTAGCAGAATATGAAGAGGGAGAGGATTTAGGTGAACCAAACTGCCATAACTGCTTATGATATTGCAAAGACGGTGGACTTTTGGGGTGGTTTTGGAATCAAATATTTGTCCGTGTTAGAAAGGAATGAGGAAAAGTCAAATAATGTGACTAAGGTGGTTTGTGTGGTGGTTCGGAAGGAAAAAAAGAAAAGGAAAAATGGTGTCGAAAACGACAAAGGAATTTTAGGAAGTAGGGTGCTTTTTCCCTAGTACGTGACTGGGTTCTTATGTGTAAATTTCCCAGTTGCCCCCTTCTTTTCTTGTCACCATGTAAGAAGTGTTTGGGGGGAAAAATTAAAAGGATTGATGGGAAAATGATGGGATTGATTTGACTGCTTCCTTCATATGGGACCCCTAAAAGCCGATTCAGGACTAATATGGGCACGTGTATTCACCGTGGCCTTATTGCAGTTGGGCCACATTTCATTGCTTTCTTTTTTAGCCTTCTGCTTTCTCATTTTTCTTTTTCACTCTTAATTCTAGGATCCTCGTCATTCTAACTTTTTCTTACTGTTCTCATTCTTTAGTGTATACTATTTATCATTTTATCACTCACCATAACGAAGGATATCTATCATTTTAATAAAAAATAAAAATTCATCAACATTGTTTATTTGAATAAGCCAATCGATCAAACCTAAAAGGTTATTTCTTTTCAAAGTATGGTATATTTAATCGAATAAATTTTCATAAAACCTTTAATTTAGTTTATTTTCAAAAAGGCTTAGTATGACTTAGTGTATGCTACATTATAAACCCTCCTAAGATAACCTAGTTTATTTTTAAACAAAAGTAGTAAAGAGATATAATTTTTGTTGGTATTTACTGAATAAATATAAATTTTCTTTTTATAAAAATCGATAAATTATGTCATGAAAATATGATTTTAAGTAAAAAATTATCTCATTATAATATGATTTTAAAATTGAAGTTGTGTCAACATGATATGATTTTAACAAAAAAAAATTATTGAAATCGTGTCATGTTGATATGACTTTAGTTTTATTTTTTTTATTGAAATCGTGTTACATTGATATAACTTTAATTCTATTTTTCTTTTCATTTAAAGTTATGTTATGATAACACGACTTCTTTATTTTTAGTGATATCTCTATAACATAACTTATATTTTTATTAAAAATATATTTATACACCTATTTGATAAATATAAAAAAGAAATTACACTAATTTAATGATTTTATTTTATTTTTAACCAAATAAATAATCAAAATTAAAAGTTAATTAATTTTTATGTAAACACTAAAAAAACTACATGTTATCTTGTCCCACGTGGGGTGAATTTATCTTAAATATCGGTTGTACAATACTAACCGAACTCTTCATATTAGCTTACTAGTCTATCAAGTTTTTTAACTTAAGTTAATGTTTCGAATAGAAAGAATGAAGAGAATTGTTACTTGTACCTATTAATAATTAATTATAAAATAGTTATAAATGTGAATAATTTAATTTATAATCGGTCTATATACATTTTCAACTAACACAATACAAAAAGTTATAGTCTTTTCTATTCTAATATTAACAAAATAATTATAATATCGTAACATATAATATAAGTAAAAATAAAAAAAGGTAAATGATTGCTTGTAGCCTAAAAGGCTAAGTAGGGTGGTAGAGGACAGCTTGGTTAGTTAAATTATTAATTTGTGTGTATATGTATATAAAGTAAATCCCATTGAGTTGCCCAATTGAGTGAAGTATATCACCCATTTGTAACTTCATGCAAAAGCAGAAAATCAGACATGAAATATTGATTAAAAAGACCTAAATGTAATATTAACCACTTTTAATAACATAATTAACCTTTTCAATTGGTCATGTAATATTAGGTCTCTACCATTATTGTATAATATCAAATTACTTCTATCACACTGAATAAAAATAATCGTTCAAAATCAAAGCATGTGTGTGAAATTAAAATTGATTATTTTGGATGAGTATAATTAATAAAGAAATATAAATTTTATATATTAAGCATATACATTATATAAATATATATGAGTATATATATATATATATATATATATATATATATATATATATAATATATATAAATATTTTTTT
>Ga0209489_102731_pt1 | contig 35392 bp, 11 predicted proteins | sample SiratrowhiteBW_FD_187527 | JGI IMG/M metagenome (GOLD analysis project Ga0209489, IMG submission 187527) | Root nodule microbial communities of legume samples collected from California, USA - Siratro white BW (SPAdes) (version 2) | ecosystem: Host-associated > Plants > Roots > Nodule | place... | reverse complement strand
GTAAGGAAAAAAAAAAAAAAACAGTGCAAAGAAAAATACTTTTTAAAAGATTATACACAATTAATTGGAATTTATTAGAAATCATAAAAATTATGGATTATACTCAGTTTCACTTATAAATTTTAATGAGAATGTATAGTTGTTTGCTAACACTCTTCTCTATTGTGCATGTGCACTAAATATAAATTATTGATTTTGTCCCGAACTGAAATTTCTTGGTTTACTCTCTAGTTAGTGACTTGAGAGGAGCCTGATTATGAAATTATGCAGATGCAAAAGTTGAGAGAGAGACATACTCATTTCCACCATAATATCTTGCACCAGGATACCCCTCACTGTATTTGTTGGTCATCACAGACCCAACCGCTTGCATAACAGACACAGAAGTGAAATTTTCTGACGGTATCAGTTCCAACCCCTTCACAGTTCACCCAAAAATAAAAAATAAAAAAGTCAAAATATACACTATACATCACTATATAAAAGAGTTTCAATTATAAATTAACGACGCATGACCATAAAATAAATATATGTATACCTTCCATTGCCTAGCTTTCTCAAGCTCAATGATATTAGCAATCTCAGGATCAACAGCCTCCAGTGGAGCATTCAACTGCTTGGGCCACTACAAAGTCGCAATTTTTTCTTCATGAAATCATGAAAATGGATACTTTTAGAAAGTGAAATCGATTATATCATAAAGATGGACTCACTGTAACTCCGGGTCGCTCCTTGTCGTAGACAGCTTCGTCAGGCAAAGACGACTGCAAAAGCAAGGGTTGAGTTTACGAGAAGCGATTAAGAGGAAGAAGAAGAAGAAGAAGAGAGGGAGAGAGAGTGGACCTTGAAGTAGATGGAACCGGCATTGCATAGAGGGCGCAGAGGCTTATCGATTGAAGATGAAAGCCTGCGAAGCGCCATTGCCATCGCCATTTTTGCACACAGAGAGATACAGAGTGTGTTTGTGAAGATGAACTCGTTCGATGCCTTGTTATCCCAATCCCACTCACTGCTCTCAATCGGTTTTTCGCTTGGCGCCACATCGAGGGACCCACCTTTAGATTTTTCAAAATAATAATAATAATAATAATAATAATAATAATAATAATAATAATAATAATAATAATAATAATAATAATAATAAATATATTATATAAAAATATTACAAAATTGGAGAAATGAAAGAGGCTGTTGCATTAATGGCTAACATATATGACCCAATACTATATTTAAGGAGTGTTATTCTATTATAGTATTTAAAAATCATATTTATGAATGACAATGTTTTATAAATTTTATTGATAATATTCTTTTATAACCTAACTGATAAATAGTGGACTTTAACATACTAACTGATAAATTTTGAAATTTAGTATTAGTCTATGATAAGGGTATGTAAGAAAATTAGAGGTAATGAGCTAAGCTACATGGACATTTTTGTTCCTTTGTAAAGAAAAAGCATGAAAATTGAGATGCACACATATTGGAAATAATGTAGGCCTTGAAAGGCCAATCCACAAGTAGGGTTTCTCGGCCACAAATTGATTGTTGGGATATGAATGAAAGGTTGATTGTTGGGATATGAATGAAAGGTGATAGGGTAATTCAAATGTTTGAAACAGATTTTGCCACTTGCCATCAATGAATTCAACTATTTCTTTGAGTCACCATCTTTAGTTTTGCCTACTTATTGATTAATGTAATAATTGTTGGATTAATATTCAAGCATTTGATCAATAAATTTATAATTATTTTTCATAATAACACAATTAAAAAAGAATGGGAAATTAAAATATAAAACGCTAGAAGGAGGGCTTGAACCTCCGACCTTGTGGTTAACAGCCACACGCTCTAACCAACTGAGCGAGCTATTCCAGCTTTTGGTTTGCAAGACCATACATTAATTATATTTACCACACAATGAAAAATATGAAATGATGCTTATTTACTTTATTTAAATTGGTTAATCTTCAATATCTTTGATGAATTTCATTGGTGCTTTCAAATTCGTAGCACGGGGCACTATAAATATCAACCACAAATATGTTTTTGAAATTGGACTAGTTGTTTCAAAAATTATATTTAATAATTTGAAGTATGATTGACCCGTAATTGTATAATAATAATAATAATAATACAGTAATACTAAATTAACATAATGTCATAAGATTATAACATTAAAACTAAAATAAAACATTATTTCGCAGATACTTAATTTTTTTTGTACAGTTATAGATACTTAATATTCAAAATATACATATAAAAGTCTAAAATTAAATATATCTTAATATTTAAGTTTAAATTTTGATAAAATAAATAAATTGTATAAATAATAAAAAAATTACATTTAAAATTAAAAATAACAAATTTATGTAATATAATTTATGCACACTTTTATTTATTTGTTTGTTTTCATTTGTTAAAAGTATTTGAAATAAAATTAAAAAATACTAATTTTTTCGGTTCTCATAAAATTTAGATTGTTTTGACAAATTTTGAATTGATGTTTGAAATAACATACCAATAAGTAGATTAATTCGTAGTAGTAAATAAGTAGATTAATTCGTAGTAGTAAAACTAGTGAGTTGAATCCAATTTAAACAACTTGCCACACTAATTGATTACCTAATAAAATTGTTTTACCTTGATAGCGTTTGTGTATGATCCGAAAATAGAAAATGAGAAAGAAGCTGACTTCGCATTTTGGGTCAATCTAAGGAAGGAAATGATGAATACCACTAAATTAGCATTAACATTATTTTCATTAGTAAGTTCACAAAGTAGATATATAAACTTTTTTTTTTTCATTTTCTATCTAATTTTGAAGAGTTGAAATGTGATGAATCTTTGAGAGATGCAGATGGTTCAAGATGTTTTCATATTGGGAGATTAAATCAAAGAGCACAAAAGTTTGGTTTCATACGATACTATGAAATATCGAATCCAAATGTTTTTCAAAAGCAGCTGGAAAATATTTGGATCAGGGAACATGAAGATTTACGTGAATAAGCCAAAGTAAGTGTTAATGCAACAAGGATGGAAGGAACCACAAACAAGAAGCAACTAACAGACAACAAAGTATGGAAGAAAAAAAACAGTCAAACGTACACCCAAGTGGTGAAGAGAGGATGGACAAATTATTATAACTCGAACAAATAGGATGAGATGGAGAAAAATGTGCAGGAGGAAGAGAAGAAATGGCTTCAAAACAGCTACATTAGAAGGGTTCATGATATGACCAACATTGAAGATATTACTAAAAGCTTTATACTCAATGGACTGAACTTTATACGGATTAGATACATGACAATAATATTATGCTACTAACAACAAAAGGGGAGATTAGTGTTGAGAAGGTTATCAAGGAAAATCATGAGTGAATATCAACAATATTTGAATCAATCACAACATGGATGAATCACACCGGTAGAGAATAAAAGGACTTGGGTCAAGTGCAAGGGGATTCTAATATCTCTCTTAAGGTTGGGATTGTTTTGAGAAAGTAGTTTGTTTGATTGACATCATAATTTCTATTGAAAAGAGTAATAGATGATTGTTTTAAGAGAGTAATTTCACCCATTGACATCATAATTTCAATTGAAAAAGCAATAAAGGATTGGGAACAACTTGAGTTTGCAAGATTATGTATATAATTTCCAATCAAAGTGGAACCAAAATTGAGAAAGAAGGTGAAGAAAAAGTACAGTGTATTTTAGTGTTCTCAATTACATTTTCAAGTGGTTTGATGTCTTTACTATTGAGAATAAGTATTTAATGTTCATATATTGTCTTACAATTAATGGAAGCATGTATTGTCACTCCCAGATCTAAAGACACTACTAGAAAAATTACTGATAGTGACCAAAAAACCGGTCACTAAATGACCAAAATCGATCACTGATTAAAATAGTGACTGAATTAGTGACCAAACGCATCAGTCGCTATATTACTAGATGCTGATGTATAGTGATGATTTTGTAACCGATTATGTGATCGATTTTAAAAATATTTTAAAAATTACCGAATATTATTTTTATTATAAAAAAATATTATTTTAACATCCATTATTCAAATTATTATGTATACTATACTATTTTTGCTTATAATTTTATTATTTTTATTACCCATCATTAATCATTTCAATGAGATTTTGGCTAAAGTTCACCAAGGAGGACTTGACCCGTCAGCAGCTTGAGAAAGTCTATAACCATCAAACCAAAGTAACTTTTTTGTCATGTTACGATTATTATTATTACAATTACAATTACCATTATTATTAATATTATATTTATAACTACTTTTCTTATCATTATAATTGTTATAATAATAATAATAATAATAGTAATAATAATTATTATTACTATTATTATTATTGATATTATTCTTATTCTTATTCTTATTATATTATTATTATTGATATTATTATAATCATTATTATAATATTATTATTATTATTATTATTATTGATATTATAATAATAACAACAACAATAATAATTAATTTTATTAATAATAATAATAATTATTACTATTATAATTGTTATAATAATAATAATAATAATAATATTATTATTATTATAATTATTATTGATGTATAATGATCGATTGTGTGACCGAATATGTGACCGATTTATGTGACTGATTCTGTGACCGAATTTGTGACTGAATCTGTGATAGATTTTGTGACCGAATCTGTGATCGATTCTGTGACTGATTCTGTGACCGAATCTGTGGCCGATTCTGCGACCGAATCGGTGACTGATTTTTTCGGTCACTAAGAGTGACCAATTTTTTCGGTCACTAATTCGGTCACCGATAGTGATCGATTTTTTCGGTCACTAATTTTAGTCACTATTTAGCAATTTTCTAGTAGTGAAAAAGAAATTCAAGAAGATTTGAGAAGCATCAGAGAAGAAGATGAAGTTGGAACGGAAAGACACACTGAAGCCTTGAAGAAAGTACACAAAAGAAGAAAGGGAACTATTAGTGATAGAGTGCTTAAGCATCAATTCTGGACTGAGCTAGAATTCACTAAAGACCTGCTGTCACAATACTCTAATTTTGGTAAGAGGTATAAAAAAGGAAAGAATCTTTCTTGGGAAGGGAGTTGGCGGCTACAGTGATCAACAGTGACCTGCAGAATAAATTTCCTTGTATGCATGGCTATCATGAGTAGCTAAGTTCATCTATTTTGGGATTGAATGTAATTTTCTCACACTATTTGTATTCTTGCTGTTTATTCTCTTTGTATGCCTAATGCTTGAATCATATGCGCTATGGTTTCTGGAACTGAAAATCTTAAGATTAACTGGAAAGTAATTTTGGGATTTGGAAAGCATTGAAAATACCCATTACCGTGCAACACCAGGAATGGGTTACATTGTAATGGTTGTATTAAGCAGCTGAACTTAATGTGGGTTAAAAGTCCATGAATGTTGGGAAAACAGTATCATGCAAGAGAACCTACGAATTTCAATACACAAGGAATCGGGTTGAATGAATTTTATTTGTGCTGGGTCAATGAATAATCATATGCTATTAACATTTTATAGTTAAGAATACAAAGAGTTGAGTTAATGAGTTCAATCCCAAGATAGTCCCTCATTATTGCATTTATACTTTGTTTATTGTTTCGTTTTACAAACCCGGTAGTTATGTGCAAACTGTTCTACATTAAATCCCTAAACGCTTTTTGCTTAAGCTATTACACTAGCTGAAGCTCAACTAATAACATTCCCTGTGGATTCGACACTTGTACTTATTTCTCTATATTACTTATTGACTTGGTATACTTGCCAAAAGAAATCATCATACAAATAAATGTTTTGAACTAACATCTGGACGTAAAGATAATTTCCATAAGAGTAAGCTAGGAAGCATTGGTGTACAACACAGGATGGTTGATAGGTTTTCAAAGATTTTGAATTGTAGTATTGTAAACATACCATTCACACACTTAGGCGTATAAGTAAGGTAAATCATAGGAAGAAATATTTATAGCAGGATATGATACTAGAAGATAAGAAGAGGTTGGTTAAGGGGAAAGAAAAACATATATCATTTGCATGAAGGGTCTCTTTAATAAAATTGGTAATATTAACCATTCCCTTATACAAAAAAAATCTGTATGTAAGTACAAAATATATATTTTTTTAAAATTATTTATTATTATGATTATTATTATTATATTTTTTTAATTATAATATATTATTTACTATTATTAGAATTATTATTATACTTTTATTATTAATAATACTTACATTATTATTAATCCTAAAGTGTTGAGAGAAGGATTCGAGCCTAGTTCCTTCAACACACATACACAACTCATAACTACTACACCAACATCAACTTTGAGATCATATAGTCATTATTATTATTTATGAAAAATCCATAGGTAATTTACATACGGATTTGAATCCGTATGTAAAATCCATATGTAATAAATTTGTATGTAATAAATTCGTATGTAAAATCAATAGATAAATACATACAGATTTGGATCTGTATGTAATTACATACAGATTTGGAGTTGTAGGTAATAAAATGCATATGTAATAAATCTGTATGTAAAATTCGTACGTAATAAATTCATATGTAAAATTCGCATTGTTAATACCCGATTTTGTCCGGGTAAAAATATACCGTTTTTTTTATTTTTGTTAAAAAATAATTTATTTAATTTTGTGGGTGCTTTAATCAAAATAAAATAAATAAATAAAATTGTTTTTGATTGAAATTTATTGTTAGGAAAAAAATTAAAGAGCATTTAAAAATAATTAAAAGCTAAGTGAATATTTAAAACTCATTAAAGAATTAAAAATAGAATAAAAAATGCTTGCCACGTGGCAAGCTAAGAGTGGAGAGTTTTTGCCCGCCACATGACAAGCTAGGAATTGAGAGGAATTGAGCAAAGAATGGGCTGGCACGTGGAGAGAGAGAAAGAGAGAGGAACGGAATTAGTTAGAGGGGGAAAGAAAACGGAAAGGGGATGACATGTAAAAGGGGGGTTGAAAAAAAAAAGGAAAAGGAGGGGAAGCGGGAGCAGAGTGAAAAGGGAAGAAGAAGCGAGAGTAGAGAGAGAGGAGGAGCTGGCTGGGCAAAGAGGAAAGAGGGTAAAAGCAAAAAGGAAATCTCCAGAAATTGAGGAGGAGGAGAACATTTTCGTGAGTGGTGAAGGAAAGACAGTGAAGAAAATCTGCTTCTGCCATCAACATGTTTGATTTTGGGCATTGGATCATTATTATGAACACTGCTGCATCTTATTATCATCCTTCATCTTAATCTGTTTATATTGATTTGTGATGTGGAAACTTTATTTAATTCTGAATTTGTGTTGAATCTGGATGAATTATATTTGGATCATTAAGGATGTTGATACGTAGGAGCAGGGTCAATCCTTGTCGGGTCCTTTAATTTAAAAATTATTATTTTGTTTTTAATTGTTTTTTATATATATTATATTTTTGGGAAAAATAAATATTCTAAAAAGCACGTTTGATTTTGATTATTTAATTAAAGGTACTGTCTTAAGACAGGCGCTGTGGGGTGCTAATACCTTCCCCACGCATAACCGACTCCCGAACTCATTTCTAGTTCGCAGACTTATTCCTTATTCTTTTCTTGGTTTTTCCATAGTTTTGTCATAAAAAATTATGGTGGCGACTCCATTTCTTTCTTTCTTTTCATTTGTTTTTATTTGGACCGCTATACCCGTCGTGATTTTTAGGTCGCGACACGCATGTAATGCTAAATTTACCTACGAATAAAAATCTGTATGTAATAATCCAAACGTAAATTAAGAATTTCTTATAGTGTTAAGATGCCAATAAGTGTGAGGAAAGTAATAAGGAGAGTATAGAGAAAATTGTTATGGGGATAGGGGCAAGAAAGGAGGAATATTGCATGGGTTATGTGGAATGACATATGTAAAACTAAGGAAGAAGGGGGCTCTAGGGGTTAAGGATTTAGAGTTATTTAATGACTTTATTGGGAAAATGGAAGTAGAGACTTATAAAAGACAGATCTAATCTTTTTAAAGAGGTTTTGACTGCCAAATATGAGTCGTGGACAACGTTAGATGAGAGAAAAGATTGGAGCCATGATTCCTAGTGGTGGAGAGACATAAGGAAAACGTGCAGGAGAGCACAAAAATGGGTGGGATAGAGGGATAAGTGATAAAATTAGGTTTTGGGAAGATAAGTGGATTGGGAAAACCTACTACCATGGTTATACATGAATTCGGTCTTAAAGCAAGCCACCTTAGGGGAGGTCGAATATTGGGATGGAGCGCAATGGAACTGGAACTTGATATAGAGAAAGGTGTGATTTGAATGGAAAGAAATATTATAACTAATATGATGTGAGAGGTGGAAGACAATGTTTTACATAAACATAGGGAGGATGAGTAGATATGGAAGGATGAGGAAACACAAATTTATATACTGAGATTAACATATAAGAGATTAAGAAATTGAAATAGAGGGGAGGGAAATTTATGAGAAGACAAAAGCATTACCAACAACCCAACACTTTGCACAATAATTTATAATTAAACAGGAAGGTTAAACTCTTATAGTCAATTTAAACTTGTTACCTATGGTTTATGGTATGGTTAGAGGAGAATGATATGTAATGATGGGTATTTAATTACCCTTTGTAAATACTTTAACATTTGTATACGAATTGGAGTACTCTAAGTGTTCTATTCATCTATATATTTTTCTGGCTGATAAAACAAAGAGAAATGAAACAATGAAGTTTTCTGTCATTGGACTGTTGTATGTGCAGAGTTTATTTCGGTTTTGTAATTTTCATGTGTTTGAGAGTGTTTAGTCTACAAATTGTATAGGGTTTACATTTGTAGGTGTGCAGTAGAGTTTTGCACAGGTTTTGTATTCTCTGTAGGGTTTTAAAGGTGATATTCTACAGGGTGCAGAGGGTTTCTTGTAGGTTGCAAGTGTATTATGTTGTATATTGACTGAACTTTGAGTTCTTGAGTGAATTTCTTTGCTTGTTGGCAAGTAGATTGGATGTAGCTCTTGAGAAAGAGTGAACCAGTATAATTCTTGGTGTTCTTGCTTTCTCTTGACCCTATTATGACTCGCATTTGATTCTGTACAGTTTTCTCAAATCTGTCAAAAAATTCAATTAATTTATTTCAGCTTTCAATTGATTGATTTTTTGTAAATTGCATAATTGTCCATTCTGCTCTCATAATTATGTCATTTTGTAACTTGGTTTTGGTATTATGAGATTCCACGTGTGTATCATATTATGTTTTCTAGTATCTTTGTAAATTTGATTTGTGGCATTTTCCAATTTTGAAGTACCAATTAATTATTTTTCGGATTTAATCAATTATACTTGTTGCTGCTGTGATTTTGTGGGGTTTTGCAATTAATTGAATGTCTATTTAATTGATTGAATTATGCAATTGTTATTTTGTGAATTGATTTTAATTGTTTGCGTTTGCTATTCAATCAATTGTAGTTTAAAGATTTTTAAAATGTTATTTTTCTCAAACATAATTACAATATAATCACAATTACAACAAATAAAATAAACAAGTATATATACAAAAATGCAAACTAAAATAACAATAAACAAACAAACAACAAAGAAAAATATATTTTTTATTTTTTGGGCTTGACAAGGATTGATCTTGGTCCTACATATTTCCAAACAGGATGAAAAATCAGGATTCACATAGTTCTAATTTGAAAATTGATGAAGAAGTCTATGTGAGTCAACCCCTTGGATTTGAAGATCACAAATATCCAGATTATGTCTTCAAACTCAAGAAAACTTTATATGGTTTGAAGCAAACACCTTGACAATGGTATGAGAGGTTGAGTAATTTCCTTCTTTCTCAAGGCTATGAAATAGGAAAAACAGATAAGACATTATTCATTAAGAAAGCATGCAATGATATTATACTTGTTCAAGTTTATGTTGATGATATTATCTTTGGTTCAACTAATGAAATTTTATGTAAGCAGTTTGTTAAAGCTAGGCAGGGTGGATTTAAGATGTCCATGATGGGAGAACTCAATTATTTTCTTGGCTTGCAAATTAAGCAATTCCAACATGGTACATTCCTTAGTCAATCCAAATATTGGCGAGAGCTGCTGAAGAAATTTGATATGGAAAATTACAAAGAGGCAGCTACACCTATTGCCATTGGATGCTATTTGGATACTGATGAGAAAGGAGCCAATGTTGATCAAACTAAATATAGAAGATTCATAGGATCACTCTTATATCTCACTGCAAGTAGGCCAAATATCATGTTCAGTGTATGTCTATGCGCAAGATACCAAGCAAAGCCCAAGAAAATACACTACATGATAACTAAAAGGATACTAAAATATCTCAAAGGAACGATTGATGTTGGACTATGGTATCCCAGTGAGATATCTCTGAATTGAATTGGTTATTCTGACTCAGATTTTGCAGGGTGCAAAATTGATAGAAAGAGCACAAGTGGAACATGTCATCTTCTTGGATCTAGTTTGATATCATGGCACAGTAAGAAACAAGCATGTGTAGCACTATCTACTGCAGAGGCAAAATACATTGCAACTGGAAGCTGTTGCGCTCAAAGTTTATGGATCAAACAACAACTAAGTGATTTTGTTCTAATTCTTTCTCAAATTCCCTCATTTTGTGACAATACAAGTGCAATAAATTTGACAAAGAATCCTATGCAACATTCTAGAACTAAACACATTGAAATACGCCACCACTTTATAAGAGATCATGTGAATAATGGTAATTGCGTAATTCAATTTGTTAATTCTGAGAATTAATTGGCTGATATGTTTACAAAGCCTCTTAATAAAGAGAGATTTAATTTTCTCAAAAATTAATTGGAAATTATTGATTTGAAAAATATTAAATAAATAAATCAGCCAATAAATATTTGATTTTTAGTTATAATGTATGCAATTTGTGTATGATCTATTAACACTACAAAAAAAAAAAACCAAAATTACCGACAAGACAAATCCATCGGAAACACCTAAAATCCGTCAGTAAATTGATTGTCTATAAATTTACTGACGGATTTCTATATCCATCGGTAATTACCGACGAATTTATGTATCTGTCGATAATTACCGACAAATTTAGAGTAAATCCGTCGATAAAATCATCGATAATGATATTTTACTGACGGATAAAGTTCTGTTGATAAAATTGTGTTAGTAATTTAACTTTTTCTTGTAGTGTAATAAAGACAATTTACTGAATTTTTTCTGAATCCACTACAATTGATGTGATATATCTAGTCCTGTTCAACTTTTGATCAATTGGTTGGGACAAGTGAATGTTGAAAAAGGAGACTTAAGAACGTCTAGACAATAAACTAGTGCAAGGAAGACTGCTATATGGGGAAGACATAGATTCCACTGCAGATTCCTGTTCAAATGAAAAAGCATTGACCAAGCTGAGCTGGCATCTCACGTACAGCGCATGTGAGGAGTGATAAATCCACTCAGCTCCACATGTCATATATTGATTGGGGTAAATTATTCAAAGGTTGCACATGATTCTAAAGCTAAGTAAAATCTGTTACAATTTATTGCTTACATAATCAAAACTGAAAAGATTTTTCTGTGTTGTCTTTCAATGCACTGCTTGCGTGAGTTAATTGCTTTGAATCTATTTGAAATTTAAAATTTGTCTTATGTAGAATAACTTGTTTTATATATAGCTCTATCATCAACCACTTAAACACACACTCCACTTCATTGCATTCATGATATTCAGTGAGCGTAAAACATCAACCTTTCCTTATATTTATCTCTATAACCTTCTGAAATGGCATCCTCTTCCACACCAAAGGAATGAACCAAGAGAGCATGTGTGAAAAATGTTGAACCATCTCATGCGGGTGAAATAGATTACCTTGAGAGATGGTTTGTGGGCAACTATGAGAGTATGCAAGAATTTCACAGAGATTACAGCAGAAAAGTGATAATTGCTCCTAAGTTCCTTAGGATGCTATGGTTGAAAGAGGAAAAGCAAGATGAAGTCAGAGAGTGTCTAAAGTTTCAGAAACTGGAGAAATTTGTGAGGCTTTCAGGAAACGTGTATCCTGATTTGGTTAAGGTGTTCCTTACCAATATGTGGTACGACGAGGATACAATATACTCCCAGGTCAAAATAATTGATATATTTGTGGCTGGCAATTGCTGGACTGAGAATGATGGAATTCCAATTGGGAGGAGTTATGTTGTTGGATTGGAAAGATTCAACAAGGCGTAGTTCTTTAAGTCATGCTTAAGGAACACAAACACTGAATCCAGAAGCTACTCAGTTGGTGGACTAGCCATAACTCCACGTATCATTGCCTTCATTGTCATATGGCTGTTGACACCCAGAGGATTCAATCATGCAGTACTAATTGAAGAAGATCTCATGCTCATGTACTGCTTGATGGGAAAAATTCAAGTAAATTGGGTTAGTGTGATCAAAGAACATATTATCAAGATAAGGAGGAAGGTTGAATACAAGATTCCTTATGTTGTTCTCATATCTCATTTTATTGAGTATTTTGAGATCGATACTGAAGGAGAAGTGGTGGAATTGGTGAAATCGTAAAATGAGATTAGTGCAACAACACTAAGCAAGATAGGATTGACAAAGATTAATCATGATCACTGGATCTGCAAAGATGATTATGACAGTCTTGATCATTAGCCAGTTGAAGAAGCTGGAGGTGCTGGTGTTAGTGATGTTGTTACTGAAACTGAAGAGAGGTTGTTACCTGCTGGTGTATCCAACTCTACTACGATGGTTCTCTAGTTAGTTTAATGATGTAGTAATCTGGTTGCCCATAATTCATATATGTAGGCCGGATACTTAATATCTAATGAAGTTATGTATTTCTATTGTTAATACTGAGCTTATTTCTAATATTGTTTAATTTTCTTTACACACTTTGAAGGGATAATGAAGTATGGGGGAGCAATTACATGCTTTCAGAAAAGTTTGATTTGAACTGGTTTGAAAACCTAAGGAAAAATAATTAATTGTTTCAATTCAATCAGTTCATTTTACTTTTGTTCTAAACTTGTTGAGATTACAGATTACTAATCAACTACTCTAGGGTTCAGTTTATTCAGGTTGAAGAAATGTAACTCAACACACACTTGTTTGCTTTCATCAAATTGGGAGAGATTGTTAGCACCAAGAGCTGCTATATGATTTGAAGAAATCTACACAAGAATGGAGTCTACATTGGATCATTGCTAGCTACGTGGATTACATGAAGATTTATAAAGCTTATTGGAGTTTTGGTTCTAGACTTAGGTTGTGTGTGTATGAGTTTGGTGTTGGTTAAAATCATATGTTGCATGTTTCATAATTCAAAGTAAGCTCCAAACTTATTTTTGCTTAAACAAATCATTAAAAGGTTCTAAATAAGGATAATTCAGACTTTGAAAAACTATTTCATAAAGGAATTCAGTAAATTGTTTTTAGAATCTGAACTTGATGAATTTTCTTTAAGTCACAAAAAATTCAATCGATTGAACTATTGATACAACCGATTGAAGTCTTAACAAAACTTATTATCAACTTTCTTATGTAAAGGTCAAGCACGCAAAACAACTAAGTCATTTGAGCGAATACTTGTGAAATTTTCAAGAGAGAAAAACGCGCATACCTCTTTAGATCTTTTAGCAATCAATTTTCATCAAGAACACTAATCTTAGAGCATTGCTTTGGATGTGAATTCATGATACTGTGATCTTAATCCAGAGCTAAGTGTTTCTACTCTGTTCTTAATACATTTGTAATCTGTTGAGTGGATTCACTATTGTTATTGTTTCATTGATTGATCCTTATTATTGTGAGAGTTGTGTTACGAATTACATAGGGATTGTAATTGTAACAGGTTTAGTGCAGTAGGTTCTGCATTACTTAGACAGTTGCTGAAGGGTTTAGTAGGTTGTTTACTGCTGGGAGCAGTGGTTGTTTGCGGGTTGCAAGTATTGTAATTTGTGTAAAACTGATCGTGGTGATCTTTTTAGTGGAACTCTTTGCTAGTTGGCAAAGGACTAGACGTAACCCTTAAGGAAGGGTGAACCAGTACAAAATCTTGTGTTCTTGATCTTTCTTTCCCTCTTCTTGAACACTTATCTTTTTTGTTATCGCTTTGATCTTAGCGCGTGATTATTTATTTGTCCTGTCAATATTTCTGAGCAGTTGTAAAATTGTTATTTCTTCTTAATAATCAATTGAATCTGTTTTTTGACAATTCAGGAGTGCTTATTATTTCATATATTTATTGTTTAATTTCTGGAAACAAGTTTTCTTGAAACAAGTACTATTTCTTGTGCTGTCTTTAATCTAAAGTGTTCTGCTGTGAGAATTATCATTAGTTTGCTGCTGATATTGTTCATCTGATTATTTTTAGATTGTTCTGAAATACATTTCAATTCAATAAATTGCTTCTGTTTCTATATCTGATATTGTATTGATTGACTGGTTTCAGATTAATCTGGTTTAAGTTCTAGTATCAGTCAATTGCTGGACTGTTTGGTTGCTTGAACTGTATTCAATTGATTGATTTTGTAATTCCAGTAAATTGGTTTTTACTATTTCCAGCTCTGTTAAATATTTCAATTGATTGATTCTGTTATGGAATTTATAGATCTTTTGTTTTCAACTTCTTAATATCATTTTTTAGTTGTTTCATTAAAGAACTTTCATTCTCCAATCTATAAAAGGTAATTTTGCGAAAAATGTTCAAAAGTTCAATTCACCCCCTCTTGAACTTTGCCTAAACTTATTTTTCACTTAATTACATGTCAAATTACATTTGTAGGTTAGTAGTTTTGGCATGTCTATATCATGTTTTAGATCATGAAATTGACTTCAACCAAGAAAATACTAACAGTTACACGTTACTTTAGTAGTCATGAACTTGGGATCATATTACATGCATTTCTCCCAATATTAAGCCTTTAATTGTTGAAAACATTGTTGTAGGTCTTTGTTTCTGTTAGCCTATTTTTGCTAATTCGCAATGTAACAAGTAATAAAATTATTGTTCTTCTCAAAGGATTTGTTCAATACAAGACAATAAATACAATTATAATAAATTCATATTTAAGAACAATTCCATGATTTGATGTTATGTACAAAAATTTAAAAACAATTAAAAAAATAATTTATTTTTTTATCAACAATTGAATGCAGAAAAAGGATTAACAATAATATTATGAACTTGCTAGGGTTAAATCTCACCAATCTTCACTCTCATGTACTAAAATGTTTACTTTCTTTCCTATCATTAATCAATGTTGACCCACAAAAAAACTCAACCCTAATTCTTCAATAGATGAGCGTAAGATTATCTATTAACCATGAATTCATGGATCAATTATATAAATGATTCATGCATTCTCACAAGGGTTTTAAGACAACGATTGAATCACTCTCTATTCCTAAACACAAGTTTTCATTGAGTAATTTAATTCAAATCTAGATGCAAGAGATATTTTTCAATACTATCAAGAATCAATAATCAAGTTATAAATCAACACAATAAACACTATGTATAGAATTAAAATACTAATATAATGAAAGAAAAGACATAAACATTAAAGCAAAAATAATTACATGAGAGTTCATAACTGTTTAACCTACCTCAACAACATAGAATTTAACTCCTTATAGACATGAGAATACTAAACTTACAAAAGAGTAACGGAATATGAAGAAGACTCCAAAAGAAATCCTAAGATTACCTTCCAAGAGTGAATTTCGATCTCCAATAACCTAAAATCCAAACCCTAATGTGAAAGGTTTATTAAGTAAACTCTAAATTTCGAAACTCACGCGCGGTCCAGGTCAGCTGCATCAAGCGTGAGTGGATTTTGTTACTACTGCAAGCTCTAAAGCCCAACTTTGGCCAGGCCCATGACATGTGTGTCGAACACATTTCTCTGAACTTGTTCTTGGGTTCTCTTGCACTGGGATCAGATTCACTGAGTCGGGCTTAGCGTCCTTTGCTCAATTTTTACTCGTTTCTCTCAATCCTTCAAGGCTTCAATCATCCTTCTTCTAATCCATTGCTTTTCTATTCAAATTCTACCAGAAATTATCAATCAAATGCTTTTTCTGAATCTTATAATCAATTATTAACAAAAACCAAATAAAATTGAAAATTAAACAGAATTTAAGTATGAAAATAGTTAATTTTTGTCTTAAAATAAGTCAATAATATCATGTAAATCAACTTTATTAGTTTCCATTGGCGAAAAAGTTATTTTTATATCTTAAAAAATATACTTTAAAGTTTAAATTTCATTTTTACTTTTTACTTGTTATTCTCTAATTATTATTTATTATAGGTGATCTCGTCCAACACAATGGACAAGTACACCAAATGTATACTTTACCTATTATGTAGCACATTTGACCACTTATAATCAATATATGAAATTTGACTGCCTGTTAAAGTTAACAAATCTTGATTCATTATATATCAAATTTGGTTAATCTTATTTTTAACCACCCACAATGTTCGGATACATACATAATCAACATAACATGCTTGCTCAATTTTCATATCAATATGTTTTTTACACATAATGTTTTTCCATTTAAACTGAATACTTATCGAACAATATCTTAGCTACTTGTATAACCACACTACCCTTTGCATATCATTTATAAATTGTTATTGATCTATACAAAGATTCAATAAATATGGAACATCAAAGAGAAACATGATGCTAAGGAAGATAATGATGATAATATTCAACTACACACATTCACGTTGCATCACATAAAAGTATTTAAAAACAACTAAGAAGACCACATAGACACTGACAAATAAATGTTTTTATTGTTATTATTATTCAAAATTTATTCTCAAGTCAATTTATTTTAGTGCTATGAGAATAAATATTTGAGTGCTATTCGTTTAAATTTTTCAAATTACATTCAGGTAAGATAAATAATTTGATTAATTAAATTAATAATTAAACGGTTTAATTTTGACAGAGTAATAGTAGTTTATAGATATTTAATTTATCAAAAACATACATGTGTACACAACTTGTAAGAAAAAACATAAAAACACGCCTATTAGCACCACTTCACAGAAAAAAAAAAAAGTTACACTGTTGAAGCCGCGTTTAACAGTAGGACTTCAGGGAGAAGGAAAAAAAAAAAAAAAAAAAATCAATCGTCGAAATATCATGAGTGATTCCTAGGCAACGTTAAGTATGGGTGATTATCATAGCAGACGGCATATTCCTAATCGAAGCTAGAGCTGAAAGTCCAAGATAGAATCTTGTGCAGTTCAATCAGCTGTCCCGTGGCACCGGAGAACCCAACGCTGACCCATTCAGGCAGAACGGTCGTCAAATCAATCACATGCCCGATACTGGGTCCGTCGTTACTTACAACCGCGCTTAAATTTTTTGCCACAGGATCATAGGCAACGGTCGCAGATACTGTTGCAATCCCAAGCTGTTCATTTTCCCAGGCCACTGTTGTTACAGAAGAAATGGAGTTAATATCAATGCCTATGTGGGGAAAAGGAGGGTCCCATTCATTTTGGTGCATGTCAAATTCAACGGCAATTATTTTGTTTCGGTTGGTGTGTTTTAGAGCAGTGTCGGGACTGAAAAGTCCGAGGTATCCACCAACTGCATCACGGGGCATGTCAGAGGTGACCGGTGCAATGAAGAAAGAGATCCCATCTCCAAAATCTAAAGTCGGAGCATTCAGAATCTGAAAAGTGAAGGTAGTGGTGAAGCTTGCCGTCTTACCAGTTTCTGCATCCCAAAGACGCACGGGTAGAGCATAGGTGGCTCTGCCAGCACTGTTGGCCACGATTGTGCCGTTATTCAGAACTTGTGTTAGTTGTATGATACCCCCTGATGCAAAGGCATCGCCTTGGAAGGTTAGTAGGGTGTTAGCTTTTGGCCCTGAAAAGGTGGGGAAATTGAAAGATGTGTCTGAACTGCGATGCAGCATTAGGAGGGGGATGAGGAGCAAGAAAACGGGCTTTGTGTTGTACAAAGCAGCCATGGCGTTGAGAATGGTAAAGTGTCAACCCACTAGATATACATATGCAAAGAGGTTTTGGTCCGCTGAGAGGATGAAATTCACTAAATTGTGCAGCAGCGGAAGTGGCCAAACAATTTACATAGTTTTACACTAGACAGCGAAGCGGATGAACGGTGATTAGAACGAGGATAAACTCTTTTTCACATTCATTGGGACCTATTCAATTTACGGTTTGTAGTTAGATTTTAAGTATCGTTAAGTTAGCTGTAGACAATTTTTTACTCATTTAGGTAAATATTTATTCATGATAAACAAATAAATATGTAAGACCTTTTGCTTTTGTAGTGATCTGAGAACGACATATATTTAGGACAACTGCTATAGTGGTCCAAACTAATATTGACTAAAATCTTTCGAGATTTACCTATAAAGCATTCTTAGGATTTTTCACCTTTTTGTTTTGACCACATATTACTATGTAAGGTGCATTGTTGGAAAACTATTATTTTTTATTAATTTTGGTGATTTAGCAGGGCTGAGCGAGGCTATATATAAGTAAACTTTCTGGGTTTTGGCATGCACCCCCAATCAATTAAGTTTGGAAGTAATCTCTGAGGTGTGAACATGGCTAAAACACAACCTTCATTTCCCCTTCCGATGATTTGCTTGTGTTTTGTGTTGGCTGTGAACGTGAAGTCAGATTCACTTTCATTCAGCTTTTCGAAATTCGAGCCAGGAACACAATTCGACATTGGTTTCCTTGGCGATGCCCGTGCAATAGACGGTGCAATACGATTGACTAGAAGAGACAAGGGACCATACGGCATTCCCATCATTCGCGAACACAGTGTTGGTCGTGCTGTTTACATTCCCCCCGTCCGTCTCTGGGACAAAACCACAGGGAAACTTGCAGACATCGAAACTGTCTTCTCCTTTGTGGTTGATTCCGCCGGCTCACAAGTCCACGCTGATGGCTTCACCTTCTTCATCTTACCATTCGATGCCGACCCCTCCATTCCCACCAATTCATCTGGGGGGTACCTCGGACTCTTCAGTCCCGAAACTGCTTTCAACGCCGAGAAAAATCAGATTGTGGCCATTGAGTTTGACAGCTTCGGAAATGAATGGGATCCCAACCCTGTTGCCGTTGCTCCTCATCTGGGTCTGGACATCAACACCCTTGAGTCTGTGGAGGCCATAGATTGGCCTATTAATTCAGTTCCTGAAGGTTCGATTGGAAAAGCTGCCATTAGCTACGATTCGGAGACGAAAGAGTTGAGTGTGAGCGTTGGGTGGTATGGTACCGAACCCCCCACTGTATCTTCGTTCTCAAGAACAATTGATCTGAGGGGTGTTCTGCCGGAATGGGTGAGAATTGGGTTCTCCGGTGCCACTGGTGATAGCGTTGAGACCCATGACATTCTCTCTTGGACTTTCGGTTCACGTATCTAGGGACACCTACGTACCTCCTCTAAAGAGAATAATGATCTGTAATCAGAGGACCAACTCTACAATTCTGAATTGTCACTGTTCTGTGGATTCTGTTATGCGTTTGTGTTTTCCTTAAAAGCCCAAGCTTGGTGTTATAAATTAATAATAATGTATTTACTTTGTTAATTTTGGTGAACTCTTATTTCTTGCATAGTACGTAACAAATTACTACAAAAATTCATACGCTCACGCCATTTCGACTACTACAGAACACATCCTTAAAAATGACTCAATTAATTAACTTACTAAAAATAAAAAAAATTCCTTACTAATATTTAAGTCATTCTAAATTGTATGCTTTTAAATTATCCCTAGCAGTAATTATCACTTTGTTATTTTTTTTATTAATTTTAATTATTTTGTTTTTACATTTATATCAATATAAATTATGTATGTTTTATTTTATTTCTTCCGAAGAAATTCCGTTTCTAATAGATATATTTAATTTTAAAAATATTTATAAAAATTCAATTGATGAAAGTTTACCATAAGTGGATTGTAAATGGTTTTCCATATAGAATGAAATTCCTCCAAAGAAAATATATATTACTTCTTCAAATACTCATGAAATTAATTTTGTTCTAACTTCACCATAAATACATATCCTACTCCTAAGAAACTTTATACTTTAATTTTGGTAGAGTGCAGCTAGTCAATAAAAAAAGGGAAATGATATCTTGACATCCAACTTTTTTTTTTTCGAATCAAATAACAACCACTTTTTAATAGTAAAAGTATTAAATTGAAATAAACTATTATTTTTAAAATAAAAGTACAGTATATTTAATATATAAACAAGTGTAGAATTGTTGTAAATATTCATAACAAAATTTAAAAAATAAATGACATACACTATATAACAGACATATATTGGATCAACCCCATTCTCGTAATATTTATCAAACTAACGTAAATTATAATGTAGATATTGTGAATCTTTACTTTTAGTATGATATTATGCTAATGCATATTTTGACTGATATAAGATTTTATTATGCAAGAATTTATGTTATAATGTTAATAAAGTACATTATAATTAATATAAATAAAGCTTAATATGAAAATTTTATTATTTATAAATCTTAAAATGGGTCGTTCGATGGAATTTGATCCAACAACAAAAAAAGTGTAAAAAATATTAGTCCGACCGCATTTCGATTTCAAATATTTTTAGATTTAGTTCAATTAGCAACACAATATTTTCTCCGCTTTAATTAGTAATTTTAATTCCAAAAAGTAAAATGTAAGTTCATATTTTAAAATTAAAGTTATATTAACAGAACTAATTCTAATTTTTAATTAAATGATTAATATGTAAATTATATCATGTGTATTTTAACAAAATAATACTATATATTAATTGCTATCTTTAAAACAGATCATGAGACTAGGCATATTTTTGCTCTTCCAATTATCAGAGACAAAATAAGCTAATTTTTGTATTTAGTTATACGTGCTTGGTTTTAAGTTTTACTTCCACTCTTGCGTGTACCTACAGGAATATACGCTAACTTGATTACATTCAAAGTCAGAATAGCATTGTATTAATCACCTTCACTTACTCCAAACACGTCTAATGTGTCCTATGCAAGTCATTTGGCTTCTTAATATGAGAATCATATTTGCTGGCCGCAGGCCTGCCTCCATCATTTTCATCAATCTTTTTGGCCTTTCTTTCTCCATTTTTTTTATCTTACTCTTTGCGTTCCTAAACCCTCTCTACCATGTCTATATAAAGCGGAACATTGCGTATAACGTTTATCAATCTATCATCACATTAATTTACTACTTCAGACAGCACAACCATGGCCATCAACTCAAGAACTCAAACTCAAAACCTCGTATCTGTTTTTACTATCATCCTTTCCTTCCTTGCGCTAACCCAAAACGTGAAGTCAGCTTCTTTCTCATTCTCCAGTTTTGGGTCTTACACAAATGCTATTGCACTCGAAGGTGATGCCTATATTTCAGATGGGGCCATAAAGCTTACACCTGTGACACCCAACAACGCTGGCAGAGCATCCTATGCTGCACCCGTGCACCTTTGGGATGCCAAAACTGGAAAGCTCGCAGCCTTCAACACAACCTTCTCCTTTGTTGTTGCGCCAAACGGTCCTGGCCTCTTTGCAGACGGCATTGCCTTCTTCCTCGCCCCCTTCAACTCCAACATCCCAAACAATTCAAGTGGTGGATTCCTTGGACTTTTCAGTCCTGACTCTGCCCTAAACGTATACCAGAATCAAATAGTGGCTGTGGAATTTGACTCCTTCGGTGGGAACCCCTGGGATCCTCCCTCTGCCCATGTAGGAATTGATGTTAACTCCATTGCCTCGGCCACAACGGAGAATTGGGAAACTGACAACACTGGGAAAGTGTTTGTTGCATACGCCACTGTGAGCTATGAGCCTGTGGAGAAAATTTTAGACGTGCTTGTAAGATACCCTGGAAGCCTTGTGAATGAGACTAGTCTCTCGTTTGTGATTGATTTGAGAACTGTTCTGCCAGAATGGGTTAGGGTTGGATTCTCCGGTGCCACGGGACAACTGGTTGAAATACACAACGTTTTTTCTTGGACCTTCACTTCTAGGTTCTATTAGAATTTGTCCCTTATGGTCAATGGTGGGAAAGAGAACAAGTGTCGTCTGATTTAGTTTTTTTTTTTTTTTTTCCTAAAAAACCAGTTTGTTGTTGGTTATTATTAAGTTGCTAATAAGTGACATTTCTCCACTTTATTCTTAGTAAGTTTGATATTGAAATGAAATTTAATTTCATAAGAAGTGGCTCTGGCCAAGTTTTAAGGAGTGGGAAACTTGTGTACACTTTTATTACTACTCCACGTAAATTGTTACACATGGTTAATAATTACATTTAATTTATGAACAACTCCAATAATTAAATATCTATTTACTATTATCTATCCAAGAGATATTTTGGAAGGATGTATGAATGGTAATGAGGTTTCAGTTATACAATTCTGTTCATGTTGATTTATAAAATAAGTTAAGTAGTTAAGTACTTGTTTATTATAATTAGCAATTAACATATTAGTTATTGACATAGCTTACATGGTGATGAGGAGAATGCACATCTATAATGATTCATATACCCACAATCATTCCATATATATATATATATATATATATGCAGTGGCGGCTCAAGGTTTTAAGAGGCCTAAAGTGAATAAAAAAAAATGATACCTTTTTTAAATTAATAAAATAATTAAAATTATGATATTTTTATCTAAAATTTATTTTTCAAGCTTTTTTTGATGCAAAATTATATAATAAATTATTATAATTAATTTCATTTAATTTTTTTTTCAATAAACAATAAAGCTAATTCCTTTGATCTTTGTTGAGACATTTTTTATCTTAAATAAGATTTTATTAGTTTAAGTTTTGGAAAACTCCTTTCAGTTGAAACAACAAATACTAGAATTGTTAACATTATTCTATATGTTGTATATGCATTTGGAAAAGAATTTATTTTTTATATAATTAAGAATGTCAATTGGTTTATCATTTTCCAATCCTATAATCTCCTTTAAGATATTTAATTATGAAAATAAATCTAACCAATCAAGATCCAATAAATTATCATGTTTCAAATACTTTTCAAGGTTTAAGCATTTTTCTTTCAAAAGTACACAACCCAATAATTTTAATGAATTTCCTCATTTTTAATTTGATGAATATGTTCTTGATCAAATTCTACAATCATTTCTATCAAACTTAAAAAGTTTCTATTACTTTCTTGCTAGATCTTCTTATTTTTTCCACGCAAGGCTAAGTTATTTTTAACAAGAGTTTTAATAACAACAATAATTCTTAACAACACCTTTCCCCAGTGTTCTTTATCTCTATTTATTTGTTCTTGAACATGTTCATCTATTGTTTTACCTTATGACAATCTCATTTCCAGATCAATCCATGCTTTCATATTAATAATGTGTTCATCACTTATTTCATGGCTCTTTAAACTTAGCACTAAGATTTCTCCAATCTGTACTACCTTCGTTACCTAGTTTACTAGTACAACTAATAATATTAAACAATTTATAACAAAAACAGAATACTATATCTATATCTATAGAATAAATGATCCATCTTCTTTCATGTTTCTGCCTCTTAGAAAATTTTTGGATATAATATGATACAGAGTTTCTCCCTCTTAGACAATTTTTGGATATAATATGATACAGAAAAGTATCTTGAGTATTTATCTTTGGAAGATCTATATCAGTTATCCTAAAAGTGCCTTTTTTTACTAATAAGTCTCTTAATTTTGTATCAATATCCTCCCATTGACTTGGATCATATATATTTTTAATATTAGATTCATTTTATCTTGCAATTTCATTCTCATTATCATGAGTTTGTGAATTAGAATAACCTGATTCAAATTTTCTAGTTATCATATTTGTATATTTTTATATAAAATTAAAAATTATAATATCTGAATATAACTTATAAGTATATTAAAATAAGTCTAAGTTAAAAAGATAAAATTTGATTGTCAAGACAATAAACTTGATTGTAGAGTGAACACAAACTCTTCCTCAATCAATCTACTACTATAAGTCTCCAATCAATCTACTGCTCCAAGTCTCCAAGTAACGACACGCGCATAAATACACAGTATAAAATGATATATAAAGAGATGATATAAATCCGTTGGAATATAGGGAAGAGATAAATTAAAAAGTTTTGATATGTAAGATTCCTTGACTGTTCAATTTTTTTAAAATATTATTAATTTATTATAAGAAAGTTTCAAGAATATTATTCATTAAATAGTATTTATAGTATCGATACAAATATAAAGTTATTAAATAATATTTATAGCACCAATGTAAACTTAAAGTCAATTTAAATATTTAAATTTTTAATTAAAATTTTGTTAGTATAGTTTTAAAATTAAATACTTTTTTATTTTAAAATAATATGAGTATTAAAAATTTTTTAGGCTTTTGAGGCCTTGAGGCCTAAAGCATATTAAATTTTTTTGAGGCCTTGAGGTCTAAAGCATATTAAATTTTTTTGAGGCCTTTGAGACCTTGAGGCCTAAAGTGGTTGCTTTACCTGCTTGGGCCTTGAGCCACCCCTATATATATGTGCTGAGAATAATACAATTAAATGTGTTGAGAATGAGACAATTGAAAGCTGAGAGAAAAAAAAGAAGAAATCGTGTTTCTTTTATCATGTGTTACTACATGTTGGCAATGTGAGGTTCCCATAAGAAGGGGAGTTGACTGAAAAGAGGTAATGTTTATTTTGTCACATTAATGCTTATATGTTTAGGATTTAGGAAGAAGGTTGAAAAGAGGTAATGTTTCTTCTATCACACTCATATCTAGATGTGATAATTCAAATGACCGAACATACTGATATCATTTGTGTTATCTATATAAGACTTTGGCAAAACCTTAATAAATAAATAAATAAAAAAACTAAAATATAAGTTCAAAGATGTCACTCATACTCATAGGGTATTTCTTGAGCAAGGAGTATGTTGGATGGGGTTTAAATAGTAAATGAAATAGTGGATGGGATTAAAAGAAACAAGAAACAATGTGTTATATCTTAAAGGTTTATTTTGAGAAAGTATACAACTTCGCTCAAAGTAGAATTTCTTTATTTATGTCACTACAGAAAATCATTAAATAATAACTTATTTAGAAACCAAAAATAATTAATTACTATATTAACCAATTTAGAGACTAAAAATAATTATTATCAAAAAATTATTAAATAGTAACTTATTTAGAAACCAAAAATAATTAGTACTGTATTAACTAATTTAGAAATCAAAAATAACTATTAAAAAATTATTAAATAATAATTAACTTAAACACAAAAGTAATTAATTATTATAATAATTAATTTAAACCTTATTTTGTAATTTAAAATTTTATTATTATAATTAGATATTAAATTTGTAGTAGTTAATGATCATAAAATAATTATTTACGTAGAAATTATTTTTTGAAGTCTCTTATCTAGATGTAATTAGAAACTATTTTTAAGTAATTTTTATTATATTTAAAGATTAAACCTAACATAATTAGGTTTTAGGAGTTTAGGAGTGACTAAGAGAATGAAGGTTTTCAGTGAGACAACATAGTCTAGTAGGGAACTTACTCAAGCTTTGACATCATTTGTGTTGTGTTTTCAGACTTTGAATGTCGAAAGCCTTTATCAGAAGAAGAAATTGACACTCTCTTGTCTTAAGATTCTCTCAACGGAGGAGGTTACGTAACACTTTACTTCTATCCCGCAAATACCGATACCTACAAGATCCAGCGACTCCACCGCCTCCACTAGCACCTTTTACACATGGAATCCAGGTAGGTTTTTTTAGAAAATCTGTTCAATAACCATCTCTTATGGTTTGATAATCATTATTCATTGTTTCAAGTTTGCTTCCATGCCTATTTTGACGAATGCCTTTATTTTTCAATCCTTCGTGAATGTTGCATCCACTGTTTTCGTAATAATACATTTACACTTACACCATTTTTGGCTTTAGGCAATAACCGAAATTGTTGCCTAAAGCCAAAAAACCATTGCTTAAACCTTAGGCAACAGCTTGGCAACGGTTTTACAGCTGTAGGGTATGTGTCTGTTGCTATAGATTATAAGCAATGGTTTTTTCTCTAAGGCGACACATTTGTAAAATCGTTGCCTATAATGAATAATGCTTCATTAGGCAATGCTTTTTAGCCAACTTTTAGACAACGCTTTTGCTAAGGCAAAACTTTTTGAAATGTTGTATATTGTTTAGGCCACACTTATTTACTCGTTGTCTATTATTTAAACCACACTTATTTAACTGCAGCTTATTGTTTATACCACACATAAAATTATTTCCTATTGTTTAGACCACGCTTTTTAGCTGATGCTTATTATTTAGGCCACGTTTTTTTTACCTATTGTCTATTGTTTAGCCTACATTTATTTATATATTGCTTTTGTTTAACTATTCAAATTGTATATTCCACATTTATAATGTTTTTTTTTTAATTTTTATTATTCATTTATTTATAATATTTTAAAATTTTATATAAATATAATATTTTTTCAAACAAACAATATAAACATAATAATTAATTCAATAATTATATGAATAAAGATAGATAACAATGATAGTATAAAAAATATATTTAAAGTGCAAATTTAATTTGTTTTGAGTTACATACTTTAACTTGAATTCAAAATAATTAATAACAAATAATTCAAAGTAGATTACAAGAAACGTTCATACATCTATTTCGTCCTACTTTCAATACCATATTTAACTAGAATTTAATACAAGTAACAACAATCATTCAAGTATTTAGTCCTTCTCTCTATTATGATCTTCAAATTGATCTAAAATTAAACATACATAAAACAAGTAAAATATTCAAATCAAAATTGTGAAATTCTGAACATTAAAAAATTCTGAACATTAAGAAGCAAAATTAATTTCTTAAATATTTCATGTCATCCTAAATAACAGAAGCAAAACTAATTTCTTAAATATTCCAGGTCATTCTAAATAACAATTGTACATCTCTTGAGCTTATCAATTATGGAGATCCAGAACATTTATTATACTTTTACAATCCAAGGTACTACTTACCTGACCCTGCGAAATTGGTTATAACATTATAGTACAAAATGTCACATTATCATAGTATCACAATATCAAACCTTACTTTATAGAACTATTTTCCTCTTTTTCTAGAACCATATATAGAAACATACGAACTTTAACATATTCAAACCTTTATTTATCTTCCAATAAGTGATCAAACCTATCAAAATTGAATGCAAAGTTTTATTGCTTGGTCATAATAAGGAACATGTGTGGTAGCATATGACATTTACTACTTTACCTTCACAAATTATTTAAATTTTACAACGCACCACTTATAAACGACAAAACCTTCTTATTTCTCTATTATTAATGTCCAAAAGTATCTCTATTCCCTATTCATTTTACTCTGTCATCTGTGAAACATATGAGAATAACAATAGTACTGTTATCGTACATGACCAGTTGGCTCTAGCAACAACAATATCTCCTCTTGCTGATTCCCTGACTGCTCCAAGAACTGCTTCTTAGCGTATCGAATGCTCTGAAATCCACCGTCCCGGGAGGGGGGTCCTGCAGGCACTCCGACGCTCAAGTCAATTTAGGGTTAGAGTGTGCAGGAATAGAGATCAGAGTTTAGAGATACCTGGCTTGAGATTAGTGAGCCTTTATTTATAAGTGTAACAGTGGGCTTAATGGATCTCGACCCATTTTCTTCTGCTATATGATTTCGTAACAAACATTAATTACAGGATATTCAGTTACCATTTGTGCTTACCTGCAATATTCCTGTTTCTGACATACCCCACGTGCTCATCACAAGATGGTTATTTAGGGCTGTTGACTCTATGGTGGGTCCCGACCGAGGACATATTTCGGTCCGTCCACAGTGGTCGATCGGCCGTATAGTACAAGTACAAAACAGGATATTTTAGTTTTACCGAGCAAAGGTGTCAAACATGTTACTTCCTTCTCTATAACAACAAAATGGAAGCAATTAATATATTTACATTGATTCCTTTGTTTGCATTTCCAACTGAAAGGAACTTATTATTTACTTGCAACAAATACAGAAAAAATGCACGCTTCAGTAGGAACCAAGTATAGAATCAAATGAAAAAAATATATAATATAAAATATAATTCACAAGCATACTGATATAGGAAAGCGTACTTTGGAAAAATTTGATGAGTTGCAAAGAATATTTAAGTTCCAGTAAATACGAGTAAGAAGGAAATCTAGAGCAAATCATTGTCATTTGCCCATAACTGACAAATTCCCCTCCTGCCATGTTCACCTTCTTAGAGAAAAACATTCAGTTTCACTAAATGTGACAAAGATGGAAAAATTCTACATGCTAAATTCATAGCCTCCTCCCTTCACTATTTGATATTTCACTAGAGCATATTTGTATTTGTTGTAGTCTCAAGAACTAATCCAAAATAACTAGATAAAAGTTAAATATAGCGTTTTAACAAATACTAAGTACACTATAACTAAAAATTCCAAGACAACACAATAAAAATTTAAAAATAGTGAGGAATGACAACACCTGTGAAATCAAGTGCTGAAATGGAATATTGATTAACAAGCACCTCATTTGGATACATCAACTACTCAAAAAGCTTATGTTTGGGGACTTTGAACACTTTGAACCAATGGTTTCATTATTGTTGCAACATTGTGTGTGCAACATTTTGAACCAGTGGAAATGCATCTCATTTTGACACAAATAAGACCAATTATGACTATAAAATTAAAAATATTTTGTTATTTAATGTAAATATTACAATTGAAGCAAAGACTTTTATTTATAGAAATTAAAACCATGAAATATACTAATGAAAAATGTCAATGGGTAATACCACCTTGACAACCTATACCAAACCTACAAGGAATGCCACCATGATTGATGGAATACGCGCCAGCCACTATATCAAAGAATAAAGAGGACAAAGAGTTAGAAGGTGAATCAAGAGCTTGCCAAAAGATTGGGCTCATTTAAGCCTATTTAGGCTTCCAACCAGCTACGCGGGCCTGAATAAAGCTTTGAAGAGTCACTTTGGAGAAAATGGAGCATCAAGGAGAAGTCCTCTAAATTGTATAAATTGTTTAGAATAATTTGGGTCTTGTATTTGGGCAAAGTAGAATAGATTTGGATCTTGTATTTTGAGTCATTTAATGTAAGATGTTGGGCTTTGAAGCCCATAAATAATGTTAGCAGTTCAAGTTAGGGTATGAGAGAAACTCTCTCCTTGTTCTACTTATCATCATCTTGTGAGAGCCTTAAGGTGCAAGCTAGGATTGAGAAACTTATCATAGAAGCCAAACTTAGAGAGTTTGCTTTAGAAAATAGAGTAGGAATGCACTTTGTAAATAGGAGTGCATAGTGTTATAAATTTTAAGCTTGATTTGAACTAGTGTTATGTTGTTGAAATTTTCTGACACATTTGATTCTTGAGCTTCATCTTTGTTAGCTTCTATTAAAAGGCTAGCTAAAAACTTTCCACAGGAAGTTGGCCCAACCTCTTCCAAGTACCTTTTTCCACCAATTCACTCATCATTATCGCACCAAACAACCTTTATTCTTCTCCATCGTTACTGTATTCTTACATTTATTTCCGCTGCCAATTGTCATCAATCCATTTCTGTTGCATACTTAATTTCTTCCAACATCACAATTTTCACCATCATTTGGATTGAAAATTGAAAATAGCTGCACACAGTAATGTCTCCATCAATGACAACCTACATTGAACTCTCAAATGAGAAATCATTAAAACAATCACTAGTAGAAAAAATATATTTAATCGCGGTTTTATAAAGCTTATAAATGCGGTTTTAGAACCGCAATAAATTTAACCGCAATAAAAAGTATTAAAATATTAGTGCGGTTAAATAATCGCAATAAAAGATGAGACATACCACCGCGGTTTTTTGTTAACAACCGCAGTGATATTCCTTTTCTCTTTTTTCAATAACGGGTGGCTGGCTTTCCACCTTCCCACCTACATTACTAATTAGTGGTTGGCTTTCCACCTTCCGACCCACATTATTAATTAGTATCGAAAGGTGGCTGGCTTCCCACCTTCTCACTCACATTACTAATCAATAACAAAAGAAAGATTCCAGAACCATTAATTGTAAACTGGATTCCCCCTTCTCCTTCTCTTCTGCACTTTGTCCTGCTCCAAACACAAATGCACAAACTTAACAAACACTAATAAAAAATACAACTATTTATGTGTTCAATACTAACACTTTCTTTCTAATGCTTAATAATACATATTCAAAATTATTATTCTAAAGCTACTAACAAATTATTAATAATTTTTTTAAAAGGGAGAAAGTGATAGAGTGGTTGAAGGAGTACCTGTGATACTACACTGCCATGTTGTCGGTGCCGAAAACTTCAATGGGGGCGAACGAAATGCTGCTTCGGAGGGTTACAATGTCCGTTGATATCATGAATAGACTCTCTCTCTTGCATAAACTCTTCCTTACATTACACTATCATATCATAAAATAAAATAAATAAAATATTAAAAATAGAAAGACCTTGGAATTGGAATTATCCCACTGAAAATAGCTTACGCAAACGCGCGCAACTCCACTATGCTCCACCTCCTCCTCCTCTCCCTCTAGCCGGAGCTCTCCAGCGTCAAACTCGTGCGCTGGCACTAACGCCTGCCAACCGTATTGTGTAACCCTAGGGACGAGAAGAAGAAAATAACACTTCAAAATCCAGTTCGAAATGATTCAGCTGATTACGCAGAATGAGGTTTAATAACTCACCTTCGCAATATCACCACGAACACAAAAAATGCCTTCTCAATTTGCACTTCAGTGGGAATACAAAAAATTGAATAAAGGCAGAGAAAGAGATAGCCTTCAGTGGTGGTGGGCGTCGCGACGGTAGAAGAAGAAAATGTCAAAGAGAGAGAGAGACATGGTGGTGGGGGTGGCCGCGGAAGCACTTCGACGTGGTGGTGGTGGCTGCGGAAGCACCTTGACGTGGTGGTAGTGGTCGCGGAAGCAAAACCGCGGAAAGAGAAGTTCAAATTTCAAAGAGAGAGAGACGAGAGAGAGGTTGCTGCGAGGGAGGGGGAGAGGGCACTGCGAATGACACTGCAAGAGAGGAAGAAGAAGAAGAAAAGACAATGGCAAAGGGGAAGAGTGGAACAGAGGGCAAGTGAGGGGGGAAGAGTGGGAGCCCTAAAAAACGTGATATACAAACGCGGTTCCCACTAACAACCGTTTTTGTATCCTCCTGCAAAACAATTTTTAAATTATTTTGTAAGAGGATACGAACGCGGTTAGGAACCGCGTTCGTATCCTCCTGCAAAATAATTTAAAAATTGTTTTGTAGATACCAACGCGGTTGTTTCCAGAATTGCGTTGGTATCTCCCTGTAGTTTTCAATATTAAATTATTTGTGGCTTACCATCGCGGTTCTCGCGTCAACCGCACTGATATAGTTATACTTAATTTTAAAAATGTCACCGTGTTATTTTTAATTGCGGTTCATTTTTAACCGCGATGATATCCCATCTTAAAATGTGTTTTTTTCTACTAGTGAATGAGCCACATCGATTAGGTGTAGATAGATATCTCTCTTATACCTATGGTAAGAAGTTAGATAAAAATGCAAGTAGGAGAATACTAAATAATTCTTTAGAATTGATTAGGCAACAAATGGATGATATTAACTATGAAATGGTTGATATGTTGTTTGAACAAGTTATTAGAAGGTTAAACTTGTTAATACAAACAACTAATCAAATTAAGGATGTTTTCGTTATCTCTCAAAATGAAAATCTACAAGAATCATCAATAAAATAATCTAAATAATTGAATAGAAAACGCTTAATGTACTAAAAAGACAAAAAAAAATGCAAACCAAATAAGGAATTATGCAACATTGGTGGATTATGGTCAAGGAAATAAGAAAATGTTTCCAAATTAAAATAATCTTCAATAAACCAAATGATGGAACATTTAAGAAATTAACAAGTTTTAGAAATAGGAAATTTTAATCAACCTTATTTTGTATTTTTTTCTTCCACATTGTTTTAGGGGTTGAGTTGTCAAAGGCTTATAAAATATCCCAATTTAATAATTATTTTGGAAAATTGATGGTAAAATATATAATTGAAAACCAAATTCAATGTGGGACAAAAGAGAACTTAAGGATGAAAAATTTCTCAAATTACTTGTTGAAAAACGTGTTTACTTGGTTTATCATGTTATCTCCAAATTCAATATATAATTAAATGCAAGAACATATAATAAAATAAATATAAAAACATATAATATTTAAAGTCTTGATGATTACTTAGACTAATTTAGGAAATTGAAATCAAGATATTTCACTTACATCCCTAAGTATAAGTTAGTTCATATAACAACTGTAAGTTTAGAACTTTTATAATAAAAAGATTATAAATCAATCATTAAGAGATATGGCAATTACCATATAAGATTAGAAGAATCAAGCATATTAAATTCAAGAAAGTGATATAACAAAAATGTGTGTTATGTAGGGGATGGTGTGAATATTTCAGAAATAAAAAGTAGACATCCTTGTCTGTGTAATTTTTAAAACAAGGGAAAGTTAAAGATAAAATGTCTAACGAGACTTATAGTTTTGAATGTGTTTAAAAGTTCGTAATCTTTTTTTAATATTCTATTTAAAAGATGCACAAAATAAATAAGTTAAGTGATAATCATAACTACTCTCTTTAGAAAAAAAGAAATAGAGTATGATAATGTTTATCGTCATTGAACTAACCATTATATTAAATTTAAGAATGTCATACAGTTGAGCAAGGTCATTTCAGGTTTGTGAAGTTTATATTAATCCATCCAAACTTAATTTACTTTCACTGTTATATTACTGAAAATGTCAAATTACTGAAAATGTCAAATCAAAGATGTGAAGATGTCAAACCAAGGATGTGAGGTCAAATTTTTCAGATGATGGAGAATAAGAAATTGAGAAATTTGGGCAAGAGAAAAAAATATTTTTTTGCTTGAAAATCAACGAATCATTGTGTGAGTTTCTACGCGATTGACCTAATCCAAGACATCCATCAAATTTTTTCGAGTACTGGCCTGCATTTGCATTTCATGTTTGAAAAGTTTTTATGGATACCCAAATCATATTATATATTATTAATTGAATGAGACATGAGTAACAAGACAAATTTATATCCTTTGTCAAATTAAGAAATAACTCACTGAGACAATGACAAGAAACAAATTGTGAAAGTTAAGGATTGTGATAACCAAACAAATAAATCTAGTGCCGGCTCTCTTACTCCGAATATTTTAAAATAAATAAATATGATGAAGTTTGTTTTCTCATAGAAGCACGTTTGCAAAAGTTGAGTACCATTTGTAAAACTGAGAATTGACCCTCTCATTGTTTAGGTGACTGAATACGTTTGAGCGGTTTTTTCATGAGTATTTTTTGAAAAAGAAAAGGAAAAAAAACTAAACAATTTTTTTGAGTTAAAATTTAATTATATAATTTTTTTATTATAATATTTATTCATAAGTTAAATTATAACAAAACCCTTTTTTATTTTTTTCTTAGAAGTTTGTTTAAATATATCCTTATTTTTATATACAGCCATGTGACGAGTTACTTATATATTAATCTTATTTATATAGATCAGTTATATCATCAACAAATATAATATTATTTGAGACGATAAGGCCACTTCAAAATTCGAAATCACTTGCGAAGATGAAACAATTTTATATTAATGCAAAGTATCTATTAGTTCTTTTTATGATTAATTTCTATCCAAAAATTATGATCCATCTCTTTTCAATAAAATATATTTTTCAGCAGAAATTAGTGATAAATTTTTTATGATTTACTTTTGAAGTGATGAGGTATTGAATATAAAAATAGATGCATTATTTATAGGCCTTTTACACAATCAAGACAATTTAATTTAAACCAATGCAATTCCAATACTGAGTGGAGATTAAGTATATCCTTAACAAATTTGTTTTTTTAATTACATTTTTTTAGTTACAAAGAGATAAAAATAAAATAAAGTTCCAAAATAATTTATTATAAACTACTATCTCTTGCGAAACTCTAAATATGATGTTGAAATTGGTGAGACAACAAGTGGAACCCATATATTTAGTTTCTTCTTATTTTTCCTCCACTCTAGTTTATTAAATTAAATGAGATAATTAAAAATAAACTCATCTTCTTTCATTCAATTTATAGTGCAAATTTGTGTGCTACAACTTCAATAATTTGGAATATTCTACAAGTTACAACGATAAAACCTTTTTTCCGACTAGGAATATTGCACATAAAATTTAGCATAGTGTGTCAATTATATACACAAATAACACATTTCATAATTGACACAAATAACACATTTTACACTCCTCCGTGAGTTCTCAAAAAATCAAATCTAGTTTTCTTTGCGTGTCAATTTCACTTGAAAATTACTCAAAATTCAGTCTTTCGGGACTGAAACTCAAATATGGTGTTTTAATTGAAAAAAAAAATAGGAAATGAAAATAAGCATTTCAATATATAAACAACTTTTTAGGTTACTAAACTTAACTAAATAGTTTGTCCAATGTTGAATGTGAACAATTTCCTTCTCGTTAAATTAATCCTAATTGCTCTAAGTATTTTTTTATGGACATAATTCACACAGTGTACCAAACCTAATAATGTGCTCACATAATAATTTTACTTAAACAAGGTGAATGGATGATGAAGAAAAATGTACAAGCTTTTAGTTCATGAATTTATAATTAAACATAATTAATATTACTTACTAAATATATATTTACCTCTTTTTATAAATCAATAATAGCTACAAATGATCAACATATACATCAAACATTATTTGCACAAAGCCCAGATTATGATTGATACTAAATCAATGTAATTTAAGTATAATTAGTAAATGAAAGTAAGCATTGGGAGTTAATTGATAGACAAGTTGTAAACTACTAACATATACGAAAATCCATGTAGTTTTTTTCCTAGGTCCTTATGGCAATCCCACCACCCTGCGAAATCAATATTTTTAATAAATTAATGATATTGCATTGTAGGTTTAATAGTATAACATTGAATAAAAGAATATATTAATTATGGTTTTCATGTCTTTTGTTGATATAGTCTTCTTCTCTAATAAACAGAATACAATTAAAAGATGTTAATGTTTACAAATCAATATAGTTTTATAGATTTTCTTTATTGTCTAGAACAGAATAACTACGATATTTTGTTTATATAT
>Ga0209489_102729_pt1 | contig 35427 bp, 13 predicted proteins | sample SiratrowhiteBW_FD_187527 | JGI IMG/M metagenome (GOLD analysis project Ga0209489, IMG submission 187527) | Root nodule microbial communities of legume samples collected from California, USA - Siratro white BW (SPAdes) (version 2) | ecosystem: Host-associated > Plants > Roots > Nodule | place... | reverse complement strand
ATATATATATATATATATATATATATATATATATATATATATATATATATATATATATACATATATATATTATGGTTAAATTCATAATCGCACTCCAGTTTCAATTTAAATTTCAGTAAAAGTTTAAAAAAAGTTCGAAATTCAACAGTACAGTCACATTAAATAAATCACAGAAAGAAGTGTCCTAAATACAAAGGCTATTGTAAAATTATTGAGCAAAAAAATTAACTTAAGCATCTACAAAATTTTATAAATCTGCTGATAAGTTGTAATTCAGATTTTTAAATATGTGAATAGACGTCAATATAATATTAAAAGGTAAAGGAAATACTTATTCAATCTTTAAATGTCCAAATTTACATTTTATAATATACTTATTTTATTTTGCAAAGTTACATGTAATTAAAATACAATACCACTCCTCATTTCTAAATTTAACAGAATTGAAGAATTCATACATCATGTGATCATGTAACTACAGTAAATTTAGCTGAACTTTTAATATTCTTTCTCAAAATTTAATTACCAAATCTTTCACTATTTCCAAAATGCCCTTAATGCAACGGTAAAACAACAAAAGATTAAACAAAATAAAGTTCAAATACTTCAATAATATAATAAAACAAAGATCATTTCAATTTATTTAAATTTAAAATACCTCAAGAACAGAAATTAAAACATAAGGCTGAACTTAGAAATAAAATAGATCAATCGCATTTAAAACTATCAAAATACTCTTTATTTTTTTTTAGGAACAAAATTATAACCTAAAGAAACTACATCAAACTTATTCTTTAAATGACTTATTTACAACCGAGTTACACTTTACAAAGACTAACGACCATTCATCCCAAAAACGCGAATAATTCATCCCAAACATGAATCAAACGGATTGGGCAAAATCAGGTTTATTTGTATACCAATTCAAAAATGTTACGTCCCATGTCTGAGAAACTAATATTACTAAAAAAATACAGATTTGACTAATAGCGGTGAAAATGCAAAATCAATGCAAGAAGAAAACCTAAATAAATGTTGCAACTAGCTGAATGTGGCAACAAACAGGCTAATGGTTGAATGTTCAATTCAGATAGGCTGTGCCACACATCTCATCCCATTATGGATTATGGGTGGTACGCAAAGAATGCACAAATTATCAGAGGAATGAGAACATGCATACGGAATAAGCCAAGAAATTTTAGCGTCTCCAATAAAACTTAAGAAACCGAATATCCAGATAGAAAAAACAAATGCTCCTCTAAATGCCAAAACAAAATTTAAGTATAAATATTAGTAAATGCAACAGGAATTCTAAACAAACAAAAATTCATTATGAGCCAGATCAAGCTCCAACTACTTCAGTTGCTCCCTCCACTACTGTTTCTTCAGCAGGTCTGTCAACCTTTGTTCCAACATCTTCCGAGTAATCCCCGTGAACCTACAAGTATAAAACACAAATGTAACATATCACAATAAATTACCAAGTTTTAAATCACCCGATTGAGCACTAAAAATGGTAAGAATGTTCTCCGAATATTGCTTCATTCGTCAATAACAATGGTCAACAATCAACCGGGAAAGAACAAAAACTTTATAGGAAATAGGGATCCCATTAGTAAGAAGCACTTTCGACTAAACCAGCTGGGAGATACCGCACAATAATAAAAAGACAAATAAACAACGCTTGACTGAATGCTTACGAATATCATGAAATAATTGAAATATCTTCCATTAAACAAAAGAACAAGAAGGCAACTAAAACTTCAAACAAAAAGGACATACCTCCATCAATTTTCCAAGATCAAACTTTGGAGCTTTCAGGATCTTGACTTTACGAATGAACACATTCTGTAGGGGATAGATGCTTGATGTTGCTTTCTCGATCTCTTTGCCAATCATCTCAGGGATGAACTTGCGGACCAGTTCTTTCAAATCACAGGCTGTTGCCTGGTTAACCATTATCTCCCTCATTTTCCTGCGGATCTGAACAGACAATGGTGCGTTTAACACTGTCAGATATGTAACCCATCCACCCCATGAACAATATCTTAAACAAAAGAAACCAAGAGGACAAGCTTTCAGAAAAGGTGTTCCAAAAATTGGAAGGCAATTTGGAATAGGAGAACATGTGCTGAAGTGCAATACTACGACAAACAACAAGCAAACGGTGCTATAACCTGGTTCAACTCCTTTAAATTTATATTACTACCTTAGGTACAATAGAGAGAAACGCAATTAAAACATGTTCAGTTTAACATAATTAATACTGGAACATAACCCTGTATATTTAAAAACTAAATTTGAACAAAACATTTTTGCATACGTCCTCTAAGGAGTTTGTACCTGTCTAATTTGGCTCGATTGTGCATAGCAAGTCCTCTTCACTTGGTTACTGCGCCTCTTGGTAAAGCCAATGCAGAACATCCTGAGGGTGTAGCTATCAGTGGTCTTCACATCTACATGAGCTTCGATCAAAGTTTGCCATTTTCGGACCAAAGACCTCAGCTTGTCTGTTGTGAAATCCATTCCCTAAAAAGATAAATTCCCAATTAAATTGAAATCATCTGAGTCAATAAGGCTGTACAAATTAAGCTCAGCGCCATCATTACCCAAAAGTTTGTCAAAACATTCTTTCCTTGAACATCCTCAGCTCTCAAACGAATCTTCTTGAAGGCATGGTCCTCATCCCCCTGAAGATCAGCCAATGAGACCTCAAACACTCTGTGCTTGAGTCCTTCAGAAGCAATCTGTTATTAAAAAAGTCATCCCGTCATCATATATATAATAACCCCACGATATGTTCAGCAATTTAAAGCACATGCACACAGAATAACTCTACCCAAATAATATTATAACTACAATACTCCACATCATGGACAAAGTCAGAAGATAAACAGAGTACAACGACTAGCCCACTATACCAAAAGAAAATACTGAATACGAAATCTATAAAACCGAGATTTTAGAGATACATAACAACCAGATATAACACCCAACTTTTCATAATGCAAATCCATACACAATTTTACTTTTTTTGTCTATATGAGTATATGCAGATCCAACCCCGCAGCATTTAACCCTAAGCCCCATTCCATCTACACAAATGAAACTGTATACCTAGACAGATAAAAACAGAGTGAAAACATATATATAGATAGAAACCTTGGTGCCCTGGGTACGACTGACGAGGGTCTTGCCAACATTCTTGACCTGGAACACAGAAGGGGCCTTGATATCGTACCAATCCTTCTTGGAAAAGGGATCGGCGCTGTGGATTGATGGAAGGAGGAGTTAGAAAAAAGAGATTGCAACAAAACAGTTAAAGAGAGAGAAAAAAGGCGAAGGAAAGGGGCACTAACGCCTTCTTCTTGCCACCCTTCTTTCCCTTGGAAATCCTCTTATTCTTTCCGACCGCCATAGTTGCTCTTCTTCTGCTGCTTCAAGGTCTGGTCAGGTCAGGTCTTCTCCGCAGCCGTAAGAAAATGCCTGAACCCTAGCTTCCTCTCTCACTATCGCTGAGAGTCGTTACTCCATCTTATATTCCTTAAAACCCTTATTGGGCTCGGGCTAAGTCCACTCAAAGAAGGAGAGCTTCTTCCTGCGCCTCCTTTATATCTTCCTGCACCTCCATAGCGTATTTAAAAGTCAAATTTACCCTTAAAATAAATTTAAAACCTAAAATCATCCTTCACCCACTCCATCCCCAATTTAAATTCTGTATATTCTTCATTCACAAATTCTAAGCAGCTTACACCTTCTCAATTCACAAATTCAGTACAATTGTGTAAAATCGAATGATAGTCGGTAAGTGTTTGATTTGACTTATTTTATGTAAATAATTATTCATGTTTATTTCTGTGTTTTTTAATAATGGATTATTTCCTATAACAATAGACCTGAAATTGTATAGTTTTTTTTTGAGTAATTTGTAAGTCTTTATATTCTATTCCACTTCTATATATCGGATGGGTATATTTAGAACACTTCTATATATATCAGATAGGTATATTTAGAACAATACGTTTAGATTGGAGAGTGAATTTGAAAGAGTGGATTTGAGATGATTTTAGATGAAAGTGTGTGAAAAGTTTAGTTGTTTGGATTAAGGAAAAGACGGTAAGATTTGAATATAATGTTTGTAAAAGTCTGTGAATGATGTGATAGATATAATAATATTTTAATTTTTAGTATAATAAATTATAAATTTATTCTTAAAACTAAAAATAAAATTTAATAAATTTATTTAATGTAATTATTAATATTTTAAAAATTTTATGAAAATATTAAATTAAAATTTAAAAAAAATAAATTTAATTTATTATAAATTATATTAATTTATTAATTAAAAAGATTAATATATTAAAATATAAAATTACAATTTTTAAATGATTTTAATAATAAATTTAAAAACAAATATTATTTTAAAATAAAAAATTATTATTATATAATTTATAAATATTTATATTTATTTATTTTAAATTATAACTATTTTTATATTATTATTAATTGTTTTTTAATAATTATTATATTATATAATAATATATTAATATATTATATATATTAATATATATAATCAATTACGTTGAAACTTAATCAATTATACATATATATGTATTAATATATATATATATATATATATATATATATATTAATATATTATTATAATTATATAAAAAAATGTTTTATTGAGATTTTTCCTGCAAATCTTTGATTGAGAGCGAAAGAAAGTTTTGACTGATTTTTTTTTTGTTTTGATGCATTGGATTTTTAACTTTCCACTTCTTTCTCTGCTTAATAAGTTTCCATCATTGAAAATAAGCACATTCTAAATGATCACTCATACTATGATTTTGTTGATAGTCTACCAACTAACATTGATAAATTATTCTTTTTACAATGAAACATTTAGATTAAATTGTTAATATTATGTTATGATTTGGATGAACATGTATATTATTTTACTTGACAACAACTACTGGATTGTTAATATTGTTGAAAGTATATTATTTCTGACTAATATATGAATAAATGAAGATCACAATTCACAAATTATTACCTAATTTAAATTTGAGATATTTATTTACACATTGTATTGAAAGCATAATTTTCTTTCACTAATATAAGTAATTTTAATTTATAATGGTTACTAATTTTGTTGAATGTAATCTTTACCATTAAATGAAAATATGAAGGAGGACTAATAACTTTCTTTATTGATATTCCAACACAATGAACAAAATGAAAAGAAAGATATATTGATATTATGAAGGAGGACTAATAACTTTTTTATTGATATTCCAACACAATGAACAAGTTATAAAAAAACATTAAATAATGTAAATGTGAATTTTGAAAACACAATATATAAAACAAAATTATAGAAATAAATTAAGTTTTATCATGATTCATTTAAGTTAATTTTTTGAATTTTAATTGATTCCACTAATCAATGAAAACGTATAAAAACAATTTTCACATTTGGATTTAAGCAGAATATTCAACATATATAATTACAAAACATCTTTCTTTTAGTAATTTTTTTTTTTTTATGTTTGGTACCAATAGTTTAATTCACTCTTTTTTTTACAACTTTATTAATGGTATTTTAGTATAACTAAAAGTAGATAAAAATTATAAAAGTTAATTGCAAGTCGTATAGATGGTGCTATTGGATGTGAAATTTTCTTTAAACATCATTTAGTCAGTTTGTGTTGTGTTTTGCACACTACTTTATTAAAGTATTTACACAATTTTGTACAGATCAAATTAAAACATGTTAATTGTTTAAAGGATGATACCTACTCAGTTTTAGATGCATAGGAATTGTGCATAACTCATTAACTGTCTATGTTTGACTGTTAACTGTCTATGTTTGAATGTTTGTTCTTAAATTACTGTAATAACAACAGATACAACACCTGTAATTGTTACAAACGTTAACAGACATGTAATTGAACTTATAAAAGTTTATGAGTAGGAACTGTGAGTGCACTAAGTTCTTCACCCGCCATTGGATCCTAACACGACACGACACTTACCTAAAACTAACACAACCTTAGAATTTTGAGGTTTCATAAGCAGTTACAGAATCGGATTTCAGATCATCCAAACTGGGAACAGTGGTGAAATTAAATTAGATTCATGTTGGGGGTAGTCAAACTCAACAGTACCTGAGTTTTGCAGGTAGCTACTTTCTTTAGGACCATTTTGAACTCAACTTCCTCACATGGACCAATCCTCATTCGACACGTAAACCTAACTACCCCTCACCTTTTCTCCCTTCTCTCATGTCTTCACTTTCTTTCCTTCCTTAAAGTCCCATCATCTCATCACAAATAATAAAGTCTCCACCCCATTTCCTCCCACTCACGTTCTCCCTCTTCTTTTTCTTCCTCCATCAACAAAATCAAGTTAAGTGCAGTTCATCTTGGCACAATAAGAACACATATATAACAGTAGTATTATTAGGCCTAGGGCATGCTCATGGCTCAACCAAAAACTAACACCAGCTTTGAGAGATTGACAGAAGAAAGGGAGCACATGCTGCAATTATATGACCACATACCTTTGCCGTGCGTTCTCTCTTCTCTTCTTGTCAATCTCCCTCCTTTTCTTCCACCCAGTTCTTGTTCCTCAATTTTCTTCCTTTCACTGGCTCTCCATCACCAGTTAAATTTCTTGGTGGGCATGTAACTGCAGATCGAGTGAGCTTACTGTCTCCTCCTTATGAATTCTTCACCACTTTCCCTAGCCTGTTTCTAGTTTCTCTTAGCTTTACCTAGATCTTACTAGTTGTAGGAATAAGGATCACATGATGTAAACACCGAAGCTTATAAGATATTGGAAAAAAAGACAGAGAGGACAGATCTATGCGAAAATTGAACAAGGGGAGAAAAAGATGAGTATGTTAGTGTAAAAGTTGAGATGCAAATAAATAATCATGATCATTGTTATTATGTGTTAATCAGTGGATAGATTTTTATTTTCACTTCGTTTCGTTTGAGAGAAATAAAAACACATAAATGTGTAGTTGTAAAAAGATACTAGAATTCATGCAAAAAATAGCTGGATTTTTTCTTCTGACTAGTATTTTCATTCTGTTACTTGTATATTTTTTTCTTCTCTGAATCTGGCGGAGTGAATGATGAAGAGTTTCTGATAGGAAGGCGCATTGAGCATGTGTACCTAAAATGAAACACGCAGAAGTAGGTTCTTGTGTTTGATTACTTAAAATAGCTTCATTATAAAATGTTACATGTATGCATAGTATATAGTTTTAACTATTGTTGTTTTTTAATTATTTACACTTGTAGCTTGAGCGGGTGACTTTGAAGTTTGGATGGTTTTTCTCAGTTCTGAAATAAAAGAGAATTGCGTGGAGGGAGTTCCTAGCTAGGTGAAAGGTACTTTTGATAGTGAGAATATACTCGCCGAATTCATTATTATTCAAACCCAAACCCTTATTTTGGTTTTGTACTTCCCTTGTCCGTTATTGCCTGCAGGACTGTTTTCCAGATTTGCCCTTCCCTGCTTGAGTTTACCTATTTACAAAGATGGTAAGTATGTTTTGCAGTTAGAAATATAAGCATATTATCGATCCATTTCGATAGAAGGAAGTTCGTTACTTATTTGGATAAGATTTGATTTGATTTAATTGGTACTGATAGGAATAATTTATTATTATTGACCATATAAATTACGCATGATATGATATTATATATATATATAAATAGCATTTTAGTCTTATCTAGTAGATTTTTCTGTTATTTCGTATTTCAAAGACGTAGCAGTAAATGAATGCTAAGTAGGTAGGCTATTTATTCAAAAACAATTTTTTTTTATGAGTTGATTTAGGAAAGTTTTCTGGATTTATTATTTCACTTATTATCGGATTACTGTTATATCTTTCGGTATGAAATATATATGTTTGAATATGTAAGTTGTTGACTCACTTCACCTAATATATAAGTGAGTATCATCATTATTTTTTAAGCTCGTTTTCATTAAACTCACATTCTTATTATGGTATAGAAAAGTTGACTAGTTACATAAATTTTTTATTATCTCTTTTGAAAAATTATTTCTCGAAATTACAAATACAAGTACTTTTTGGTAATGATATCACTAGTACACTTAATATCTTTCCTCCAAATTATACATAGAAAATTATTAGTATCTTTCCAACAACATGATTTTGAGAGAGTAAGTTTTCAGGACTATCTCATTTCTTTTTAATACAAGCATTATTTTTTTTATTTATCATCTCATCAATTAATGATACTTACTAATGTTCTTTATATGTCATCTTTTACTTACAAACTACTTTATTCTTTTTATGGTTTCAAGAAGTTAATGAGAAATTGATTTGTCAAACTTTAAAATTCTCCTTAATTTTGACTTTCACCAATGTAAAGTTGATTATACCTTGTTCACCTTCACTTGAGATCACAATTTTGTTGTTATTCTTATTAATGTTTGTAATTGTTGTGGGTGACATTAATTGTTATGTGATGGAGGTTAAGTGGGTCAAGTCACGATCAAATCGTGGTACCTAGGTTGTCAGACTCTTATATAGAAAGAGTTACACACTGACCATGACCATTGACTATAGCTTCTAACCTAGTGATAAGTGTTTGATCTAACAATTGGTATTAGAGCCAAAGTCACCAGTTAGATTCCCAACAAGATAATTACTGATAATGAGAGATTATTGTAAGTGACATCAATTATCACGTAGTATAGTATAAGCAAGTCAAGTCACAATCAAACATTAAAATTATTAAAATAAGATTAATTAGTCACAAATTATATAAATAATTTATTATTATTAAACATGTGAGCTACATATCACATGTTATTTTTCAGGAAGATTGTTTTGTTTGTGTTTTATCGCTTTTAGCTAGATCTATTTGCTTAATATATGTACAATAAGACACTACTTTTTGAAAACAACTTCTTTCAATTGTTATAGGATTGCGTTACAATTGTCGAAAATGAGATCATAACTTTCAAATTGGTGAAAATGTGCTGTATGAAGTCTCCATAAAAAGATTAACGAGAATTATCAGTTAACGATGGTCTTGCTACTTGTAGATTAAGACAAAATCATAAATTAATCTAAGGAGAGGTTAACAACCTCTTTAGTTTGCAGATGGCTTGATCAATACGATTTCGCACTCTAAGGAGAGGTTTTTAAGTGTTTCAACTATAGAAAACGCAGATTCTGTTTTCTTTCACAATATATTATTTTAATAAATTGAAGTTTAATATTTACATTAACTTTAGATATATTAACTAAAAAATATGCATTAGTATTATCATTATTCTATTTTGTTATCATATTTATAATAATATATAATCTATATTAATATAAAATTCAATATAAAGGATACCTACGTGATATATTATTTTAATTGCTAACAATATATAATGAGATATATTTATTTGGTGTTAATTATAATGTTATTGCTAAGTTTCTCTCCACTGTTTTCTCTCTTATTATTACCTTTTACCTAATTTTAAAATATTATTAAAAATAAAATAGAAAAATGTATACATTAAACTAAAAAAATCTATATATTATAAATAATTGAATTTTTAGTATAATTAAGTTGACATTTTTATTCCTTGAATTTCTAATTAAATGTATAGGAAATTAAAAATAATGTATTTGATGTTTTTTACAACAAGGAAATGATTATATCTTTTGTTTTAAGTAAAAGAAATATATGACCATTCGCAAATTAACGTATTAATTGTTAACTTTGTTTTAAATTTATTCTGAAGTTTATTAAGGAGACATTATGTGTAATGACTATTTAAACCCATTAAATATATTTTTATTTCTGGAATAAGATTTAAATTTGTAATAGTATTACTTATAAAATTATTAATTTAACTATTTTTATTGATTTTGATAAATTAAGTCCTGCACATGCATACCATTTTATCTTTTACAATGTTCATCTTAAATATATTTTGCTTTTTTTTTTGTATAAATATTCTTTTCAGCTTCTTTTACAATGTTCTTTTTATATCTATAAAATTTTACTTATATGTAAAAAATTATTCTTAGAACAAATATTTGTTGGTAATTATCAAACGGGCATTGATATGTAACAGCTGATGATAACAGGAGGTCTCATAGGAAAATGAATTTATAAGGATTAACTCAAAAACTTCATCATTTCAAAGAGAAGTATTAAATATCACTTTCTTCCTTCTTTGAACGCAATAACTGATATCAAAAGTGATAATTTATTTATTCTCACATCATCTTTGTGATTAAGATCAATCATCTTAATTAGGTATATTTATTGATATGAAGCATGTGAAACTTTGAAGTGTGAAAATTCTGAGAGTTTGTGGCCCTGCACCCTAATCTGCAAGCACTAAGGTGAATCAAATATTTGAATGGAAGAAACCAAGTAAACTTTGAATTTGCTTTTAATGCACTTTTTGGTATAGAACTAGCCATACTAAGAAGAGAATACTTGCACTCAAGGAATGTGATGATGAAAGTTTGCTACCCATATCATAGGTTAAAAAATATTAAATAGTTTTGCCATGTAATTCTGCAATATTGTTAATTGCTCACATAATCAACACAAATAAAATTGATTAAGCTAACTCTATGTTAAAAATAAAAAAATAATTTAAAAGTTGCATATATTAAAATTAGTGTCAGTTAGCTACACACTATTTTTATTTAATTTTGAAATTAGTATTTATTTAAGATATTATCAGTATAATTGGTATTAATTTAATTTAATTTAATTTAATTTAATTTTAATATTTATTAAAATTAAAATTAATTTTATTTATTTTTAATATTTATTAAAATTAGTGGTAATCTTCTAATCTGTTTTAATTTAATATTTATATTTATGTAAGTTACCATTCTTGTATTCAATATTAATTTACTCTATTTTTATTTTTATTTAAGTTATTTTCAACTTAGTTAATACTAATATAATTTTTTTTAATATTTTTTTAAGTTTAGTAACACTCAGTTGATAATAATATTATTTTTAAAATTTATATCTATTTAAGTTAATATCAATTAAATTAATACTATTTTTATTTATTTTAATATTTATTTAAATTATTGTCAATCAATTAACATTTATATACTTTTTTAATATTTATTTAAATTTGCTACAGCTAAATTGACATTAATTTTGTAACTTGTGTGTCTATGTAACTAAAATTTAGTATTGTAGATAAGTTTTAAATATAAGGTAGATTATAAAGTTATATTTTATGTTTTTTTAGTTGAAACAAACAAATTATTATTAATAATCTATTTATTGAAGAGTGTTAATTTACATGTGGTAATTTATGAATAATAAAATTGAGCCCTAGAATTGGGATTTCATCATTGAATTACATTTTAGATAACCAATGGATTATTTTTCACATCCAAATTTTAATTTGTGTCTAAAATTTACTTCTTAGCCCATACAAATCATTTTCTAATTGAGATGGTTTACATGACATACTAAAATCTATCTACTCACCTCATATTCACGGCTTGCATCCAATTTCTTACTAAAAAAATTAACAAATAGAATCTCTCAAATGTGACAATCACTACTTTCTTCTTTCATATTATTTGACAATCACTACTTTCTTCTTTCATGTTATTGATTCATATGATATTTGAAGAGTTGATTAGAATTAAGAAAATATTTCTCTAAGAATTAAGGATAAGAAATATAAATGGATCCTACTTATCAACATATCAATTTTTTAAAAGTCACCATATGAATCTTTTTTAACCAAAAAGATAAAAGATAATTAATGATAATTTCTTTATCGGAATGAAAGGGAACACATCCCTGTATTGTACCAAACTGGTAGATAAAATCTACTTATATCAGCAATCAAACCAACATCTCCAGCAATCAAACCAACATCTCTTAGAGCATAAGTGATCCCTTTAACCATATATAAGGTTCACTATTTTAGTTTTAATGCTTAAATTATTTTATTTATCACTAGAGTTCAACATTTCATTCTTTTATCCTTCCATTTCATTACAATTTCTTCCATGCTAATCATTTAAACTAAGACCAGAGAAATAATGAGTTGTGCAATGTTTTTTTCACACCACATCTTTGTTATAAATGTATAACAATTATATTAATTTCAGCTGAAGATATTTCATTTGTGGACCATAATTGGGCTTTTGTTGTCATTATTCACACTTAGAGGTTATGGAAACCTAAAGAGTGGAAAAAATTAAAAACAAATAAAATAGAAAATAAAATTGTTTGAACTGAATGGAAAAAAATTAAAACATAAAATTATTTGAATTAAATCAAAAAATAAAAATAAAATAAGTAAAAAGTTTGTAAAAATATACGATTAATTTGGAACAATATAAAAAAGATGGTAATTGATTTTTTTAATGAAAGACCTTACATTACATTTGAGTAAAGACAATGAAAATGTGTTATAGACATTCATAATTAATTATGTTATGCTTATGCATAATAATTAGGTAGACTCTAACACGAATTACATGGGGTTTAGAGAACTATATAATCCATAATCATAATCCATTATATAGTTTTTTTAGATAAACCAAATCAATTTTCAAATAACATTATTGAAAAAGAGGAATATCAGACTCATTACAAATCCTCTCACTTGTGGGGGAAAAAAACAAAACTGTGACGTATTTTCATTATTATCACTTCAAATCAATAGAAGCAAGCTAATTTGATATCTTAATTTCTGCACCTTTAAATCCAAACCAACAGTAATGCAGCCTAAATTATTATTTCGTCAATAGTTGGATTAAAATCATTTTTATAAGAAAGAAGTATAATAATAAAATTATGGAAAAATGTATTATGTTTTTTTGTTTTTAAATAATGTTTGAAAAACATATAGGGTGGTGGACATTTGACAGTGGTCACAGTCAAAATAAAGATAATATAGAAAAAGTGATGTATATTTTGTTGACTCGAATACAAATGCAAATGGGTTGCATACAATGAATTTTGAAGATGACATATATTTCATATGTAGTTATTGAAGCAACCCTAGAGATGGAACTCGCTTTGGCCTATGCAAAGAAAGTTGATACGCCCTATCAATGGCGTCAATCTATAAGGCTGGATAATTGTTCCATGGGATATGTTTCTCTGAAGCATGAGGAATGTTAGTTATGCAGTGGTCACCGAGTATTGGGGTAAGGAATAGTTACTTACCCAGAAGACCAATATTCATTCTCTTCAAATTATTTGTCCACTTGGAAAACTATTAAAAGGGTGCTGCAGAGAGTTGCATTTACCATGGAAGAAACTCAATATTTGAACTCAGGTGGATTATTTAAGAAAAAACATAAAATCAATTCGGGTGCATCAATTATCGGTTTTAAATATAACGAGTTAAAAATAATGATATTTGGATTCTCATACTAGGATACTATTAGTAAAAAAAAAGAAAATTATATTTGTTATAATTTTTCATCTAATAATAAATATTCGACTTAATCATTTTAAAGTTACTGTGATAAGTTTAATTTGTAATAATTCAATTGTTTGAAAAAAATTGTTAATATCTTATATGATTATTTTATGATATAAGTTAGATGAATCAAGTTACAATTAAAATATTTTATTTTTAGTAGAATAATTGTTTAGAAAAGAATTGTTGTAAGATGGATCAACTCTCCTATAATGTAGATTAGATGAATTAAAACAATACTTAGATTTTTACAAAAGTTAAAAGATCCAACATTGACGAGTTATAAATAAATTATGGAATTTAAATATATATTTTTAAATAATTTTGAAGACAATTAGTCAAAATGATATCTATAAATTTTTTAGAAACATGAGAGTCAAAATGAAAATCATTTTAATATAATAAGGTTATGATAAAAGGTAAAACAAATATATCATATTTTTCTATAAAAAATAGAGATTGATATAACCATCAGAACTTGAAGTGTCATAATTGTGTGTTTTTGTGATAAGGTATTGACAGAAGTTGCAATCAAATAGATTATTCTAACAATATGAATCATAATATATGATAAATCTATGATAGATAGAGTTTATTTGAGATAACAATTGGACCAATGTACAATTGACATGCAGTTTAACAATATATTGGATGAACTTCAAAATATTGAAGTGAAACTCAATAATAAAGAAAACACTTTGTTTATTCTGAATGTTTTGTAGATAAATTTTGAAAATTTTATTAGTAATTTATAATGTATGGAAAATAAACGTGAATTAAAAATCATAAATTTATCATTACAATTTTAGATTCAAAATAGAGTTCATATATGTTCATGTTTATTATATAAATTTGTTTATGATTTATTAATCTAAATTATTAAATGACTAGAACTGGATATATTAATTAACCAAACTCAATAATTATTTAAATTATTCTATCTTTATATTTAAAACAATATATAATATATATTTTTTGTTTTAAAACAAAATATAATTTATGTAGAAAATTTTATTGTTTTCTATCATTATTATTTGAGGAGTTATATGAAAATAATGATTATTAATATTTTTTTCTATAATCATATTGTTTGGTTATTTAGTATGGAAGGTTATTAAATTATTATTATTATTGTTTTATTTTTGGTAAACATTAATCTCCTTCCCCACAAAACATAAACGTTATGAAACTAATTTTAAAGTAATTTTGAAGAAGTTATAACAGTAGAGTGATTTTGAGAAGGAAAGTGTGTTGTGGTGGGGATGGAGTGACAGAAGGGTGTGTGAATTTGATGGACACACAAAGCCAAAGAAAGTTAATTGCAAACTGCCATTGGTGAGAGGAAAGTCAATGTTTTTTTTAATTAAAACCACTGATTCTTATGCACAAACCGCTTTCTGTTCTACTCTCACTCCTCCTCCTATTTATGGGCCATTTTTTCAGGATTTCATAATCTCACACTCTTAAGTGCCCACCATTACCCTTTCATCATTCATATTTATCATATCAGCCTTTTCCATTTCCCTCCCAGTTTTTGTTTCACTCTCTCCAATTGAAAGGTAGCAAAAATCCAAACCACCCTCCTTTGTTTGTGATGTGTGATGCATGTTCCTCTGGTCCCTTGATCACGACCACTGAGACCCTCTTTGCATGTCGTTTTTCACTCCCCTTTTGATTCTATTACCTCAGACCCAGCAATTGAGGGTGACAAAGCCGGGCAAAAAGTCACCATTTTTATTCACTTCTTTCTTTATTTTTCCCCTTTTCTTCTTCCCCAGATGAATGTTACACTGCTAGCATAAGGGGGGTTTCATGGAAATTTGTTCCCAATTTCTGGCTTCTGACTCTGTACATGAAAGTGAATTTATTTGACTGCACTTTTTCACATGTGTTGTAGAGTCTAGTACACTAGTTGTAGTACAAGTCTCCAACACTGCAGATAAACATATAATTGTTTTTTTGATGTTTGCTTCTCCCAGTTATGGCAGTGTCCCTTCAGGTGATTACTACAATCTCTGTGCACACAGTTACATTTGTACATGTATAACCTAAATGTTCTAACTTTTTGGGATGGGGTTTTACCATTCTGATTATTTTCATGTAGGATCAAAATGAACTTTAGTGGTAAAGAGATAAACTCAGAACATCTACTGTTGATTGAGAAGTTCTGATTTTGATGATGGCGTTTAGTAGTTCCTCATCGTCTATACCAGAGAAATACAAGAAACTTGTATCATCTTTCTTCAGTGCTCCTAAGTTATTCGCCAATTTCACATCCAAAGTGTTCTGTGAAACTGAGACTGTGGTGAGTCCAACCTCGATACTTGACAGTAAGCCTTTATGTGGGATCAAAAACCCTTTTAGGTCAGAAACAAACAGTCCCAGAACCCCTGTTGGTGAACACAAACGTTGTTGGGATAAATTGGATTCAAAGGGTCTTGTTGATGCTCTTGTTGATGACGATAAGTCTGGAGAAATGACAGCAAAGTCACAAAGCAGAATGATTCTGTTTGGATCCCAGCTTAAGATTCAGAATCCTCCACTGCCTCATTCAACAGTCTCTCCTTCTCAATCGCCTAAATCTGTGTTTGGTTCTGCCAATTCAGCCTTTGAACCCTCCAAATCTTCAAGAGTTTTCATGGGGTCTCTCTCTGCTAGTGAGATGGAGCTTTCAGAGGATTACACTAGAGTCATTTCTCACGGGCCTAACCCAAGAACTACCCACATATTTGATAACTGCATCGTGGAGAGTGGCTGTTTTGATTTTGGATGCTCCTCTTCTTCCATGGAAAATGTGTTTCTTCCTCCTCACACCAGTTATTCCACTGAGAGCTTCATGAGCTTCTGTTTTTACTGCAACAAAAATCTTGGACAGGATATGGACATCTACATATACAGGTATTTGTTTTTTGTTTTTCTGTATCCATCCATTGTATTAATTTAAACAATTCTGACAACCTTTTAAAGTTTTGCTACTTGTTTGGAAGCGCATGTCTAGTTAGCATGTAGAATTTGGATGTGAATTATCAGAAATTTGAAGTGTTTGCAGACTGCAAGCTAATTTAATCTCTGCATAAAATTTAAGGTGATATCATAACAGTGATATCATAACTGTTGACCACTTGATGGACAAAGTATTTTATACTTCCAACCCCTTTTACCTTGGCTTCAGATCAATTGGCAGAGTTAAATTTGATATTATGATCATAATGGATGTATAATTTATTGACTTTCATCTTTGGCTGGTCCTAGTAGAATGTCAAGACATGTTTGATTTACGGAAAACACTCTGATGAAGTTTTTCATAGTTGTTTCTACTACTGTTTATGAATTAGAATTTGAGTTTTATCTGAATAAGCTGTATAACTAAAGTAAAGTTTATATTAAATGTTAACATGAATCAGTGAGTTGAAATTTCAATTTGGATTAGAGAATGCCAAAGAATATTTAATCATTTAATCCAATATCTTATAAACTGAATCTAGTATTTGCATGTGGTGATTGGATAAAAGACAGATTTTGAACAAAATTAAGTGAAGATATGTTGGCTTGTTAATCAGTGGAATGAGCTTATGAGTGTAGTTGTGTGGTTAAAATTCAGGGGCGAGAGGGCTTTTTGCAGCTGTGAATGCCGTGACGAGGGAATGCTGTTGGAAGAGGGGATGAGCAAAGTGAAAGCTGGAGATGTATAAGGGACATAGTTCAGTTCCTTTCTACTAATCTAGCTTCTTTCTTTCCTTGCTTTGCTTTAAAGAACTTATAATAACAACTCTTTCATTTTTGTGAGTTGCTTTTGCATAGATTCATTTTTGGGACATAAAAAGTGGTCCTCGAAGATCCTGGATTCACTGTTTCTATCTTTCTGGGTGGTAGTTCTGTAGAAGGTGGAAACGATTGAAAATGAAAGGCTGAAATACTGTAGAGAAGATTTTTATGGAAACCATGAATTAGGAGCATCCTATTTGGCTTTGCATTGCTGTTAAAGTTGTGAACAGTAACAATACATACTATAATTACCTCACTTAAGACCAATTTTATCGTGTTGATTAGATTTTTGAGGGTCTTTGCATAGTGTAGCAACATTTTTTTGACTGCATTTGAGGAATTACTCTGCCAAATTAGAAGAAGCCAAGTTGTGGTTTATGTTGACAAAAGAAGAAGACACTAACAATTATGGTGGTACCTTCATTTGGTTGATTGGTAGTTTTTGTACTCAACCACATTTTGTCTTTATGGTTCATGTCCCACCACCAATAACTTCATAATCTTTCAATTTTTCACGTGGTAAACTTTATAAGCGTTTTCCTTCAAATTACTCATCACCTCTTTTACAATTTTTACAAACCTCACCAATAACCGCCCATCTTTACATTTCATCTTTAATATATAATAATATTTAAATATTTCGTAATATTTAATTTCGTACACTTCATTGTAGTATTAAAAAAAATATTTCTTCACACTTTACGTCAAAATAATTGACAATAAGTTACTAGAAATAATTTTTAAATTTGAATAAAATATTTAAAATTATAGATGGCATGTAATTTAAAATATATATAGTTTTTTAAATAGTGCAATTTTGTTAAAGTTTTAAAGATTAAGAATGTCAATTTTGGAGTTCAAATGGGTGAAGTCAGGCCCAATGTTGGACCATGAATCAGGTTCCTCTAAAAATTAATTAGGTTGGAATGATCCGAGTTAAGTTAGGTTAAATTCAAATTATGTCATATTAATTTGAGATAAGGTTGATCAAGTTTGGACCCAAGATGGACAATATTAGATGGATTGGGTCTATCTATTCCAATAAGTTGGGTTGTACATAATTATCTAACTAAGTTTCAAATATAGTATAAATTAACTTATAGTTAATGTGAAATATTTAGAGATTAATTTATAACTTAAAATATTTTAAGAACTTGTACGATTCTAAATGATTTTTAGGAGTTAATTGAAATCTTATAATATACAAAATTATTTTAATCATAACTTTAACCTACTTTATGTAAGTGTTTTAAGAATGAGTTGGAATTGGCTTGTGAGCATGGTTAAAGTAATAACTCTAATTGGGACAAACAAACTTATCAAAAGCACTTATATTAGAGAGAAAAGATCTAAAATGATTTTTATTTTTTTTATAAACTTCATCCCATAAGTTAAAAGAATAAGGTTATAGAAAAGATAAATGAAAAAAAAAATATTATACATCAATTTATCGATAAACTAGTTTTAATTTATGAAAAAAGTCATTTTTTTTATATATAAAAAAATCCTTATAGAAAGGCTTGTTGAATGATATCTATAATACCAAATGCTCACTTTGTCCTGATCAATTATTTGTTGCCATGGAAACACATGTCCTGCAAATATTCAGATAAGTTTGTTCCCACTACCAAAACCTGTTTATTTGATAGTTCTGAATTTCAGAAGTTATTGATAATGTCTCAAAGGTCTCTGGTCCACGAAGTTATTGGTTCAAGAAATCAATTTGTTTGTTGAAAGCAATAATTGTTTGTTTTCTTGTGTGTTACATAGTACATCAATCCTCCAACAATTTTCAATTGCTTAATTCTAAACTTGCCAATTCAATATGTTGAGGTGTCATTTTTAATTATTATTTACGTTACTTTATATTTAATTACTTGTTTTAACTATTATCTACAATTTTCTAGAAAAATAAAAATAAAAAATGGCCTGAATCAAATTAACCCATTATTGATGTTCTATTCAGGTTTATAAGCAAAAATGATCAAACCAAAATTGAAGTTTTTTTTTTTTTTTCTTATCAAATTTAAGCAAGAATGAGTTTAAACTCTAATTCTGGACCTCAGGATTTTTAAAGAGTTTGCATGGGATGGACAAATTCTTCCTCCACCCCCATACCCTCTTCCTGCACCCCCATATAATTTTTTTATTCCATAACTGCCCTTCATGAAATTACATAAATACCCTTCCTTTTGTTTTTTGAAATTGTGAACCGGATGGGGGTGCATAAACATCACTAATTGTTAATAAACATCACAAATTGGTTACTTAATGCTTCTATGAAGGATTAATTGAAAGATTTTAAATAACGAAGGAACGGAAGTCGCGAATGGCTTACCTAAACCGGACGAAGGTTCTCTTAATCGGATGGCTAGCTAACGAAACGGCTGAAGGAAGTATTTGGCTCACTAGCACAGCGGGGAGAGCTTTGGACGATGTTTATTAGCAATTAGTAGGTGATATTGATGATTAGAGTAATTGATTTGGGATTTGGGGGACTGTCGACGGCGAATTTGAGGATTTTTCGATCTGCTGGGTTGAGAATCGGATGGGGTAGTTCGGCTTGTATTTTTTTTTTAAAAATGAGAACTGGATGCACCCCCATCCGGTTTACAATTTCAAAAAACTGTAAACCGGATGGCCTGGTCATCCGGTTGTCAATTTTAAAAAATTAAACCGGATAGCCTGGTCATCCGGTTGGGAAGGGAAGGAATTTTATTAAGATAGAGGTATTTATGTAATTTCATGAAAGACAGTTATGAAATAAAAAATTATATGGGAGTGCAGGAAGAGAGTATGGGGGTGGAGGAAGAATTTGTCGAGCCTCGCCTCGGGGAAATAGGCCTTATTAAATGAGGCCGGCCCACTTGTTTACGGGCCCATTCTAACCAGATAAAAATATTTTTTATTTTTTATAATTTTCTGTCATTTTTAATTCTTTTTAAGCAATAGTCAAAACTAGGAGTATAAGTGGTTCCAGATGGGTCGCCTTTAATGTAATTTTTAACGTAATTGAATAATCGAGTTGAGTAATTTTTAAAAATGTAATATTTATTAAGTTAAAAATACTTCTAAAATAAATATTTTACATTTTTTTATATTTTCTACACATACATTAATACCATTCATATGGTAAAATATAAAATTATTAAAAATATAATATTTTTATTTTATATTTATTATATATATGAGTTAGGTTGAGCTCATTATATTTAAAATTCATCAAAGAAAGAGTTAATTTTGAGAGAGAGTGAGAATCTTAATGATATCAAAGAAAGGTGCTAAAGAACATTAACGATTAGTGATTGAAGATTAGTTGTAATGAGCTATCTCTATTTGAAAACTTAGACATTAATAGCTATCAAATTGTAATTATTAAGTATAAGATGATGATGGAATAGATTTATTATCATCATATATTGTTTTTCTTCACCTTCTTCTACCTTATTTTCCTAATCATTTATCTTTCTTCCACTAATTTATCCCAAAATGGAATGTACTATTATAATTGTCTGACATAGCATCAATATGCAGTTGTAATGTTCCAGAAATTTCATGGTGTTTCCAATTATTCAACTTTTGATGGGACATGGAGAATGAAAAAAGAAACCTAAGCTTTTTAATCGTCATTTCTTTTTTATTTAACCATTATTTTAAAAATTGAAAATAATATTAATTAATTTCATATTATTTATATTTTTATTCTTCCCTTAACCTTGTATTAATTTATATATATTTACTATAATACAAAAATAAAAATGATAAGATAGAAAATTTATAAATATTTTTATTGAAGTGAAAATATTTATGGTATTCTTTAGTTTTCCCCAAAAAAATCTTAATAAACAATTGAACAAAGTATTGTTTACAATGTAAAAATTAATATATTGGTTTCGAAACAGTTGTCGAAATAAAATATATCGTATTGTGATAATGATACTATAATTGATAACTTGTTTAAATATTATGAAATCGATAAACTATAATTGAATAAACGATTTTTCTACAAAAAAACACTTTAATCTTTTATTTTTCCTTTTATAAATAAATCGTTGGTCGTGATGAGGACTTCTTAATTATTTATTTTATTAAATTGAAATTGTCACATAAAATAGCTATTATAAAATTTGATTTAATTTAAAAACCTAGTTTCTAAATATATAAGAATACAAAAAATTAAAGTCAGAACTTTAAATAGATCTTCATATTTTTTTTTAAGATGTAGTCAGGCTTTTTAGATAATAAATTTTAAATAAATTGTTTTAAACTTGATTTGTTAAACTAAAGTTTGTTCATGTGCCTTAACAATCAAATAAAAACTAAAATAAATTATGATAAATATTTAAAATAATTAAGCATAATTTTTTTTATTGAATACAGATAAAATAAGAATGGTACAATTAAATAAATAATTTGATTAAAACAATTTATATACATGTATAGAAGTAACAAGATATGTATAAATTTAGGATAGGTACCAGTCCTGTCCCTTTTTGTGTTTAAGAAAAGAAGTCAGATATAACATGAAGACTTAGTTAAAATAGTTATTTTTGGTTTTCAGATATAATATGAATACTCATTGTTAGTTAAAATAGTTACTTTTGGTAAGATTGAGTAGGTGTTTGGCAATGATTTATGAGATTTGAGAGACTAAAGTTATTCATATTAAAAGGTGAAAAAGTAAATAACAAGAGTTTGGTTGGAAGTGTGGTATTAAAAGAATGAAAAAAATGCAAAGAATTCTTATTTGAATGACCATGTAACAAAAGTTGGCTAATTCTTCAAAGTTGCAAAGAGCATGCACATGCCAATGTTTCCTTTCATGTTCATCTCTTTCAATATGCACCAACTCTGACTTTGAATACCATCTCTTCTGTCTTAAAAACAATTCGTGAGACCAATTACGATCTTACACACATCTGAAATCGAGAATACTCGTGTGTGTGTGTGCATGTATTTGATGGTGAAAATGAATTAATTCAACATTGTTGGTGAAAGCAACGTTGAAGAAGGAGATAGAATCTGCTCTTGGCCACACAATATACATTTAAATTGGAGGAAATTCTAGAACTACAATGCAACCCTCTAATAATTCATTAAGTTCAATTTAATGATGTTAGGATACACTCAGTGTCGCGTCACATAAAAGGAGACCCGTGAAAGTGAACTAATCACAGATGTGAGAAATGGGCAACAGTGTGAAGTGGGGTCCTGTTCTATCTGTGTTAAGTGCCAATACTATTTTAGAATTTAACTAAAATTAAACCTTTTGCAATTGCTTAAATTGTTGCATGTTAACAAGGGAAACTTGATTTGCCAAGACAACCAAGCAAAGGGTACATTTGCCATGTGCAGGCTAACTGGCTAGGCAGCATTGCACATACCATTTTGACTAGAATCACATAAAGAGATATTGTTTGTTCGTTGTGCAGGAAAGAGAAAAACTAGAAAAGACATAATTGTTTTGCCATAAGATCAAAATTTGTTGTATTATTGCAACTTGCAAGTAGAAATTTCGGCATTGTGTAGTCTAGTTGTCAATTCATTGCTGTGTCACATTCATTTGTCAATTGAATTTTATGTTATAGTGGTTTAGTGAATAACAATAATGCTTAATATGAAGTAAAGTGGTTGGAAAATAGAGAAAGTCTCACCCCAGTTGAAAATAAGAGGAACAAAAGGGATGTCATGCTAACTTCTAAGTTTGGTGCACCGAAAAGTGAGAGTCTTCATTAATTTTTCTGATCTCAAAGTTACAAATCCTTTTTCATAAGCTAAATCAACTAGTCCATTCCTCATAGCTAATGAAAGTTTCTTTCTCCAATAAAGCCACCTCAACCTTATAGGATAATCAAATTCTGTCATGAACACTGCAAAAACATGATTGGAATTCTTATTCACTGATAAACATCATTTTCATTTAATCAAGTGAAGTTGATAGAGTCCAGCAATAGAGGGCAGTGCCAAGAAGATATTTCTTAGTAGTGATTGTGACTGTCTTAGGAAAATAATCAGTCATCACTCAAAATTCATAGAATTCATTAAGCTAACCAGAAGAACAAGACCATCATCCTATTGCCTCATGTGCTTGGGAGCTTCTAAGTTTTCTCCTTTATTTCTCAATAATGGTGGGGAGAAATTATAAATGAAACACAGAAACGTGTATGAGGAAAAACAGAAATACTGACTCTTAATAAATGACTACATTATCGTATCAGATAGGTGTCATATCTAGGTTCATACACGAGAGAGGAAAAAGGATTAGACAATCATAGCCAAGTAAAGGGAAGCTAAATACAAAGCACTTACCTTTCTAACCGAAAGCAAAGGTCAACAGAACTCATATCCATAATTAAGCACCATTTGGAAGGTGCCTCTGTGGCAGTTCAATAAAGTAGAGTTGTGAACAGTAAAAAAAGAATCCCTCAAACTGATAATCATAAAGTTGTGAGAATGAAATTCACGTAACATCAGTAGAACTACTGGACAAACTACCAAAAGCGACGACAAAACAACATAAATAAACATGCTATAAAAGAATCCATCACACGTTGCCCCACCTTCATGTAATTTTGACTCTTGCTTAGCTCAATTTATGAGGCTTTACGAGGCTTGGAGATGGATTAGTAACAAGGAATAAGACAGATATCAGATAGTTGTAGTATTTTGTTAAGGTAATTCATGTGTTTGATTAGATGATGATGTGTGACATTATTAATGGTACATTAAATGCAAAGTAGGGTCCTTGCTAAGGCCCCTCCGACCCCTCCCTTTTGATTTTCCACATCCGCCATGTCCCTTAGAACATGGAGGAAATTATGGCAGTCTTCCCTACTTAAATTCACATTCTCTCTTTCATCTCAAACACCATAAAAGCTCTAGTTGAACAACAAGCACTTACTAGTTCTTGAAGCAACAATACCATCAATCCCAACTGAGAAAGCGCACAACTTTCCAACATAAAGCAAATAACCAACACTGCCTCTGTCATCATTGCTCTCGAATCCAACCAAAAGAAAAAAAAAAGAAACAACCACCCGTGGCTGCCATTATCCAAAGATTCTCATTCTCCTCCTCATAAAGCTATAAAGGGAGATAAGAGTTAAGAGAAAACTTGTAGGTAGATATGGAAGTAGAATCGGTGAAGTGTGAGTGCTGTGGCCTCAAAGAGGATTGCACCCAAGAATATATCCGCGACGTGAAGGCCAAGTTTGACGGAAAATGGTTATGTGGGTTGTGCTCAGAGGCGGTGAGAGACGAGGTTAACAGAGCGAAAATGCCCTTTGCCATGGATGAAGCTGTGAAAGCTCACATGTCATTCTGTGGGAAGATCAAATCGAACCCTGCAGTTAGAGTGGCTGATGGGATGAGGCAGATGCTGAGGAGAAGGTCAACTGACTTCACTGCATCGTCAAACAAGTACAGTAGCAGGTCAAACACGACTTCTCAAGTCACTGATTCCTCCACTTTCACATTGCACTGATGAAAACAGAGGAGCCTGCAAGTTGGGAACAGGGAATACCGTATAACACCCTTTCGTTTCGTTCGAATAAAGTTTGTAGCTTTTTGTGGCTAAGCTTCTCATTTTGTCTTGTACAGAGAGTGCTTTTTCACTTCATCCGTCTTTTTCTTTTCTTCTTTTTCTCTGTTTTCCTTTCTTGGCAGCAGACATCTAATTTCTTTCCAAGATAAACTATTTAATCCCAACTTTATTCTACACGTGACAGATCGGCAGAGAAACCATTCTCTTCCAAAAGTTCCTCCGGATCATACCGTACAAACGTTTTCTGCTTAAGATGAAAAAAAGTGCCTTTTTTAATGCTTCTGATTAGATGATTAATCCTCTGATAATTAAAAACTTTGTGGGTTTTCTTCAACTTCCTTCTGCAAGTAAATGATTCACATGTAAACAAAATTTGACATTTCCTAAAGATGTCAAAGAAGCTAACGTAGTTTGCAAGTCAAGTGACATTTGATGTTGTTTTTGAGCACTCTTTTTCATCTCAGTTTTACTAAATAATATGGGACCAATCTTTTAGTGCGACTGGTACTAAATTTCTCTCAATAATATTCAATTCCAAAAGAAAATTGTTCATATAAGTTTGACGCTATCATATCTTGTCCATAAACTTATCTGGGAGTTTCATTAATATATTATTAAAGAAGCTCCTATGGTCAACTTCTCCCTCTGCAACCATCGACTTTCAAACAAAAAAAATGTGATTTTTTTCGCTGCCCTGTCTATAATGGAGAATGTCATCATCAACTTGTCTTATGTAATGATATTATGCAATTTTCCTTTTTATCACACTACGTTATGTGTTATGTGGCTGATGATAGTTTTCTTGAGGATGAGGCATAGAATCTCCATAAAGGTCCACTAAAGCAACACAAATCAAATGGCGAAGGACTAATTCCATTTGTTGCAGCTAAAGATGGTTTATGAAATGTGATAATTAAGGTACTTAATTAGCATTAACGTTTGTGTGAATTATAATACCATGATTAGCCTACTATGCCATTTTGGAGTTGGTGGTGTCGTGCTGAATCGTAGCCGTCACTACATGGATTCCAATTCTTGAAGTGCAATGATTTTCCGTAACCAATAAGTCATAAACTACTGAATCCTGACCCTCCAAGCAATTGTTTATGTATTTATGATAAATTAATGAACACGATTGATACTTACCGCTACTAATTGAAACTCCTTTTACATGCACATCTCCTCTCTATTCATTTATGTAATATTAATCAGGATTGACAATTTCTCCTATTCCTGTAAGTAAACTTGTTGTTATGCATGGGCCCGGTTGGATCGAGCTTGATGACAGCCTAACATTTATATCGGCATGGTATCTGTAAAGTGGCGTGGTCAAAATTTTCAATTTTTTACTGCCAAATGAATGGTATTCAACCAAAAGAAAATGAATTTATGGTAATTTTCAACAAAATTATAAATGATGATAAACTTTATAGTAGTGAACCCTCACCAAGCTGAAGTACATGTCCTGCCATATATAGGGCAGGCCCAAATGAGGATATACCGGTTTAATTCAATTTACATATTGGAATAATTTCACCAATAGTCTCTACATGAACAAATTCCACCATTAAAATGGTGAAACCTAGTCCTATCTCTCATAACAATCTCTATTCGGTACACCTTTGAGACCAGTTTCATAAAGGAATGACAATCCTCACAAATTCTAAGATTTTTAACAATACGAATGCATGATGGTTCTTTTCTCTCACTGATTAGCCCGTAGCACAGTGCTAATTTTTCGCTATGCCAGAGAACTACTTCCTTTTTTTCTTCCTCTTCCAAGTCGACCAAAATCCCTGAAGTACTGGGTGTGTAACCAACTAGCTTCAGTTGACTGACTATCGCATCTAACTTTTTATATATTTCATCTGATTGCTTATGATATCTATCTGCCATCATAAACACATGCACCTCTTTATTTACTTCAATCCTACTACATGCCTTCTCCTTTGAGATACCTTTTTGTCTCATTAATTTCCTGACCAGTCCGACATCATCCCACCTTTTCTCTTTGGCATAAATGTTTGACAAAACTACGAGGGCCCCATCATGATCAGGCTCTAACTCAAGAAGTCGTTTGGCAGCAAATTCCCCTAACTCAACCTCGCCGTGATTTTGACAAGCAGACATCAGGGATCCCCAAATGATAACATTTGGCGGAAAAGGCATAGTCTCAATAAGCTCCAATGCTTTTCTCAAGTGTTTGGCTCTGCAATACAGGTCCACCATGCAACCATAGTGTTCACGTTGGGGAGAAATGCCGTGCTCATTGATCATGGAGGAAAAGAATTTCTGGCCCTCATCAACCAAGCCTGCATGGCTGCAAGCATAAAGTACACCTATAAACGTAACCCCATTGGGCTCAATATTTTGTTCTTTCATCCTATGGAAAAGAGCTATGGCGCTCTCAGCATCCCCATGAATGGCAAAAGCATTGATCATACTGGACCAAGATATCACATTTTTTCTCGGCATATTCTCAAATACCTCTCTTGCTCTGACCAAGTTCCCACATTTAGCATACATATCAATCAGGGCATTGTTGATAGGAAGAGCCCTTCCAAAACCATTTTTATCTGCATATGAATGAATCCATCTCGCTTTAACAAGTGCACCAACATGAGCACAAGCAGAAATGACACTCAGCATCGTGATCTGATCAGGCACTATTCTCTGTCGTTGCATCTCATTAAACAATTGCAGAGCCTCCTGAGGCCGATCACTTTCAGCATAACCAGATATCATAGCACTCCAACACACCAAGTCCTTGTCAACTATTTGGTCAAATATGAAGCGCGCATCTTCGACCAAACCAATCTTGGCATACCCCGTAAGCATCGCAGTAGAAACAACCAAATGTTTGGAGGGAAGTTGATCATAGACTTCCCTAGCCAGATACATAGCACCACAACTCGCATACATATTAACAAGAGCAGTCTGCAGATGAGAGTCAACACGAAAACCATTATCCTTAATAAACTCATGAATTGCTTTGCCATATCTTAAATTTCCCGCATGACCACAAGCAGAAAGCACGGTACAAAGTATAACAGAATCTGGCTCAACACCAGAACCCTTCATTTCTTCATAGAGCCTTAAAACATGGTCATAATGACCACTCTGGGAGTACCCATCAATCATAATATTCCAGGTAACGACATCCCGGTGAGACATTTTGTCGAACACCAAACGGGCATCCATAATACGTCCACAAGCAGCATACATGGCAATCAATGCGGTTTCAATAAAAGGGTCGTCATGGAAGCCCAGCTTGGAAGCCAGGCCGTGAACCTCCAAACCCAGATTCAAGGCCGAAAGCTTGGAGACGGCCTTCAACAGAGGGGGGAAGCTGAACCTGTCGAGGAGGGTACCGTTTCTGCGGAGGAGGCGATAGTAAAGGAGGGCGCTTTCCGGTGTGGGGCCACGAGAAAATTGACGGAAGAGTTGGTTGGAGAAACGGGTGTCTGGGTTTGGAATGTGGGTGAAAAGAGAGAGTGCATAGTCAAAAGCTGAAGGGGAAGAAGAAGAAGGAAGGTTGCAACAACAGAGAAAGAGTTTCAGAAACAAAGAGTTAGAGTAATCCACCTTTGAACGGAGGATATGAGCATGCACTTGCTTCACATGCCTTAGATTCTTGCAAGATTCCAACAATCCCTTCTCACTACCCACCATCCTCGTACTGCAAATGCACGTGCTCATGCTCATGGCCATGGCCATCCCTCAGAACAAACTTTCTCCACACTCCTCGTTACCATTTCTATAGAAAAAAAACATCGTAGATATTTTCAAAAAAAAAAAAAAAGGTTTTTAAAAGAATATGTTTTTACCAGTAACTCTCAAACTCAAATCCTATAAGAAAAAATTATTATTAAAAATTGGTGTTTTTTAGTAGGTGTATAGAAATATAAATTAAAATTTGTAATGATATTTATGAATTAGCCTTATATATAAATTTAATAAAATTATGATTATTATAAATTTATAATGTTATATTATATTAAAGATATTTAAAAAAATATAATTTATGTTATTTTTTCAACACTTTATATTTCTTTTCCTTCCCTCTCTCTCTCTCTCTCTCTGTTTGTAGAAAGAGGAACTGAATTGATACTGAGAGGAAGCAAGAAGAGGAGGGAACAATGACTATGGGTGGAGCATTGGCCGATCTAGAACGAATTCTCATTTCTAAGAAGGTTCTTCTTCTCTTCTTTTCTTTTCTCCCCATTTCTTTACGGCTAGGGCTTTTAATTTCCCTCCATGTCAAATTCCTTTCTCCTTCAATTCATTTTTGACGAATCAGTGTCAATGCATATCCCTGATCATGCTAATTCCGAGTTTCACTGTTTCACTCTCTACTTTTTATTTCCATATTCTGACGTCTGAGAGCAATTGTTCAGTGTTTTCTACACTTAATTTTAATTGGGGTTTGCAATTTGGGCTTCCAGATAAATACTTTTACATTTGGAATAAATTTAGTTAAAATTAGCTTCTTTTAATTGGTGATCATCGTGGAAGGACATGATTGAAAAGGTTTTTGTGCTCACATTGTGAAAGTTCGTTGATAATGGACTTGACAGACGCCGGTGCTATCGGCTTTATCGCCAAATATCTGTCTTTTTCTTTTATAGGAACATTTGATACCTCAGGAAGCAAATATTCTTCTCTCGTGCAAAAGTAGAGTTATTAGGGATTTCACCGCTAGTGCACTTGCTGGGGGTACAGCGGCATGGGCAGGTTTGTGATTTCAGCATCCTTAATTATTCTGGTGCTAATTTGTAATGATTTAGTGAATATTGTTCTAATATATGAAATTTTTGGCTTTGGAACATTGCATGCTTAACGTGTTAAAAGTAATCTGAATGGTGACTAATCCAAGCACTGGTGGTGATTGAAAGGTTAAATAAGCTAAGAAATAAATAAAAAGGGTTTTGTTCTTTCTCTTTTAGCTATTGCCTTAACATCCTGATGGAGGGATAAGGGGTCATTGTCTTACTTCTTATTCTAGAGCGGCATAACCAGGATATTTGAATTATTCTACCCTAGACACAGCAGATTCTCATTGGGTTTAGTATGACCATAAGCATTATACCTTTACTGCAGCAACTTGGAATCTCAGGAAATCATTTCGAGTCTACCTTTCAGTCGGTAAGAGAAACCACTTGTTGTATCTTTATTTCCACAGTTTTACAAAGGCCTTCCTAAGGTAGCCTTGTTTGTTGTTTTATCCTTTTGCAGGAGCTGGTGTTATCTGTGGACAGTTGCTAGGTAATAGAAGCTTGTATTCTTGTGCAGATCAGATTCTTAAAATGGATGGTAGCATATTGCAGAAGGAGTTAGCGACTATGTAGGTTTTCTCCTCTCAGTTGCTCAGACTTGGTAAACATTTCTTATTTGTGCTATAAGTTCCAATTACTATCTCATTCTTTGGTGTTCTTTAGTAGGCTATAAAGTAAATGCTGTCATAAGCAGAGCAAGTCAGCTTAGCTTTCGTCCACCATGCTGCCTTGTGTACGATAAGAATTAAAACTACAATGGTTTTTTTGTGTAACAAGATCAATGACAAGTGTCAGTTATTCTTTTTTACTAGAAGTAGAAAGTAGCTTATTGAATGGAGGTATATAGGCAAACTGTTTCAAATAAGATCAAATACAGTTTAGGATGCATTTGCATTGATAGGAATGATGGCGAGAGTTATAAGAAGCAAGGAAAGGTTATTATTACTTAGTATAGGAGTATCTAGGGTAAGTTGAAAATAAGGTGACCATTATAGAGTGCTTTTGGGTTACATTGCACATGAATGTAACCCATGTTTTTTCTTTCAATTCAGCAGTGTTATAACTCCTCCATTTTGTACATTGTAAAGTGCAAATGAATGTTTGGTACCCCTGATACTGTAATCCAAACACACGTTTCCATTTTAACTGCAAAATCCCCGGTCCCCCAGTTTGACTTATTGGTTGAAGATGCGACTATTATTAATCCAAACAAAATTGCTATGGGATTTAATTTAACTGATACCTTGTACTCTCGGGATTGCTTTGTACTAAAGGGGGGTGACTTGGAAAGAGAAAATAGGTTCAATCTCCAGTGGGCTCTCCTATTTCATTGTTATTTTGATTCAATTTATTTTCATTTCATTTACATATTTTAATTGTTGTTAAATGACAGAATGTTGACAAAATACCAGAATGATCCTTCAGTAATGCAGCTTATATCTAAGCATTTCTATTCGGAGAAGATGTTTGATGATTTGAGTAATAATCCTAAACTAAGATGGAGAAGCCGGAATTTCTTTAGCGATAGGCCAGTCCTTGGTCATAGGACACATGATCATGACTCTCGTGATGAATCCCAAGACCATTCTCGTACTGATTCTAATGATAAATCCCAAGGCAGGTCTGAAAATGTCACCAGCAGCAAAAAAACAAATCTTGAGACGAAGCATACTTCTGTAAGTATTCTTAGACTTCCCTTTTCTCGTTCTTTAGTTAATGAAAGGAGCTTTTAGTGTAATAAAATATGCTAATTTCTAGCTAATCTAAGGATAGAAGGATATGGACGGTGTTGGGGGACACCAGGGGGGTATTTTTTGCTTTGGCCTTCTTGTATATCTTGGGGAGGGGGGAGGAACTGTTAAACTTCATTTTGTGCATACTGAGAAAGTTACGTACATGCCCTCCTTGAGTACTGTGTGTATTCAAGGAAAAATAAACTTTATTTAACCTGAATTGTATTATGTCAACGGGTTGCAAAATGTCTATATATGTTTTGTTAATTGTTTTCTTTGAAGAAAAAAGAATAGTAGTTTCACTGGTGGCTGCAACCATTGCAAAAGTTTTAGGGGGAAAGGATAAAATGTTACTGTAACCTGACTAGTTCTCTCACTCACAATCAATGGTGATAACATATCACACGAGTTGCATGTTGATCAACCTGGTAAAAAACAAATTGGAAAATCTTATTTCTGGATTCAGTTCAAGTTGATGCTAGGAAAAGTTTGGGGAGAAACCAAATGTAAATATAAATAAAGTATAAATTGAGAAACTGAAAAATAGTTTTTTTTTTTTTAATGAGAATCAAGTTAAAAATCACTGATTTGTTATACGAATGCAGTAGCATTAAAGGACCTCATAAAATATGGTCATATTTAGTATCTCTATTTAAAAATAGTTTTTAGTTTTATAGAATTAAAATTTTAAAAAACGTGTTTGTTTGTAGCATAGGGAAACTGTTTCTGAGTTGTTCTTTCTAAATTGAAATTAAAAGAGTGGTTCACTTCCATGCTTTCTTTTTAGACGAGCATGCAGAAACATGATTTGATTGTTTGTTTTTGGGATTTTTAACTGCTGATTTCTTACCATTCGGCAACATCAGATGTCAGATACACATTTCTAACTATTTGCAAGGTCTCTGAGTATAGAGATGTGAACTGCTGATTGCTAACCCTCCGAAAATGCATTGTATATCTTATAAATAATTTTTTATATCTTAATAGATTTTGTATGAGAAATTGATTTATGAACAAGTCTAGCATTGTTTTAGAAAACAGATTTTAAAACCAAAACTGAAGGTATTCAAACAGGCCCATAATCTCATCATGCTGGGGAATTTTACTGATTTGAATAGGACTGTATCCTGCGAAGGATATTCCTTTACAAAAAGAATATTGGGCAAACTGACACCGTTTTGCAATAGTAATATGACGGGTAGACATATTTTTTATAAGCTTTTCAATGAATGAGGATTCTGTAACTTGACTTATCTTTAACAAATTATTGTGTCTAATATAGAAAAATGTTGTATCCACTGGACAATGATAATTAAAATGATTTTACATATACTTTCTTTGGTGTACATTTGATTGCAGATAAACGGGGGTTCTGATATGACGTGGGAGGCAGACCCTCTTGATTGTGTTTTTGGTTATGGTCCTCCTGTGGAGGACACTATTCATTCTAATTCCCCAAATAAACCATCAGGAACACAAAATCGGGCTCATAGAAGATCTCGCCGTAGGCGTCGGATGCGGAATCATGAGGACCTTTCCAACTTGGAAGCTTAACATTGGCACATGTTGATGTTAGGATTTTGCAAATTGTGTGCTTTTGTATTTTCTGATAAGGTTTATATCAATCACCCTTCAAACAATATTGCCCGAAGGAAAGAAAGAGTATTGTTATCATTTACTATCTCAGAGGAACAGTTTGCTTTTTTTAATTTCCTTCCATGTTTCACGATCATAAAAGTATATTCATCTGACAAAATTAGCTTGTATGTTAATTGGACTTTATAAGTTCGAAGCTGAAAGGGTATTAGCTACTTTAGGCAAATGAACCAACAGGGTGTACTTTTATTCAAAAATTACCCAAATACATATTTTTTAAAAGCATTACCATATCACTTTAGTCACCTTTTTCTGAATGTGATGTTATATTAAGTTATACCATTTAATTGCTTAAAGCCATTTTCGTTTAGGGTCATAAAATGTGGTTTTAACTTCTACAACAGGCTTTAAATTTTTTTTTATGGGTTCTATGTCATATAACTTTTAAGATTTTTATTTATGGAAGAGTGTTATAAGATCTTATTTAATCATAAATGTTATTTATATTTCAACCTAGAAACATATATTATTATAAAATATTTTTCTTAAACAAATAGTTGTTGATGTAAAAAAATATTATTTTATTCTTTTATGATCCACGTCTTAGATTTATTGTCATTTCAACATGTTTTAATAAAAAAGATTATAGAATATAAATCTTGCATATGAGTGTAAGTATGACCTTAGAATAAAAATGAAGATGTGCTAGAATTTGTTAGCTAGTTATAGCAATCAATTTAATTTGGTCTAGCAAAGTTATTAATAAAATAAATTAGAGGTTAAATTCTTTAACATGCCACACACATTCTGTACTTTTCATGGAGGTTGTTGCCAGAGCTAAGAATCGCCGAATTGTGTAAACAACATAGGCCTTGATAGACGCATTCCTCCTGCACCTGCATAATATCATCTGCACCTCCATATATTTTGAAATATCCAAAACGACCTTGATAAAAGGATTGAAAAAGGCTTCATAAAAAAAAGAAAAAAGAGAGTAGAGTATCAAATTACAGAGTAAAAATATGAATACTTGTTTCGGATTCTATTACACAGTAAAAATATTAAAATACGGTATTAGATTGTCCTAAAAATCTGATTTAACATTATCAAAACTATAAAAGTTCTATATAATTGTTCCGAGAAATCATATATCCACCTTCTAAAACATAAACACAATAAATATTTTAATATGCATAAATATATCATTTTTATTTTAATTTCAATAACATTGTTTGTGAATATGACAGTTTCGATACCATCATCGTTATTAGTCGTGAATTTTATTTACGATTAAAATAATAGTACTATCATGACATGTTCTTGTTTGATTTTAAAAGGGAAAGTTAATTTATATCTGGTGTTCTCTCTGATTTGTTTTCAGCGAAGTGGAAGCCTTTTATTTTGTTGTACTTTCCAGGGAAGGATCAGAGCACCTTCCTCCTTTGTCTTTACTTCTGAACTTTATATGTTCATGTTTTTCAAATTTTCTGAAAAAGTAAGAAATAAAAACTTACAAGTTTTATTTTCATTGTCTGACTAAACTTCACTAGTAAAATAATCTTAAAGAATTTTTTTAAACACAAATTACGTTTAATGATTTTATTTTAATTATTTATCCCAGAACGTGCACCTGGGAAATCATTTAAATGAGTGATCTTAAATTGTAATTTTAGTTTTTCTTTAATTCTGATTTGTGATTTTGATTTTTTTTTCTGTAATTTTAGTGTAGATTCTAATAAATTTTAAAATTTTGTTCAATGTTCGATTTTATATTTAATTTCAATTATTATTAACGATATCTTAAACAATATATTAGATACAATTTTGTGGATCAATTAAAAGAAAACAATGTTTATAAATTTAAAAAATATACTAAAATTGAAAAAAAAAAATCAATAGATGATATCATAGAAAAAGTACAAAAGTCATAATAAAAAAAATTAAAAGGAGGCAAAGTTATATCTTAGGCACCTTCTTGTAATCCAGCCAAAATTTCTAGGTAACTCTCTTTCTTTGTCTCTTCTATTTAATGAATAAACGCTTGTACGAAGACGCGTCATCTACACAGACTGGTTAAAGTAGCTCTATCACATTTTTGTTATTAATTTCATTGTTATTTTTATTATCATGCTTTAATAACTTTTTTCATTTGTAAGCCATTTGTATAAACATCTATACAATTTAAAACTGTTTTTTTTTTTTATCAAACCATATTAAGAAAACATTAATATGTATTTTATTAAATTATTAACGATTTATTTATATGTGATAAATCTGAATTCCTTCATATCTTAAATAAAAATATTTTAAAGACATTTTCTTTAACGAGAGCGGTTTTGATTTTTTTTCAAATTATAGCCTTTAGAAGTTATTATCATCATTTAAATTTGATTTCAATGGTTTTTTCACTTCATATATACTATTTAGTTTTTTTTTTTTTTTTTACTAAACAAAAAAAAAACTTTTTAAATTTTTTTTTTTTTTTCTATTAATATTATTTTTTTTTTTTAATTTTATTTTTTTAATTTTTTTTTTT